>Ga0209367_1002261_pt1 | contig 25233 bp, 18 predicted proteins | sample WorMetLIZISLAND2_FD_187412 | JGI IMG/M metagenome (GOLD analysis project Ga0209367, IMG submission 187412) | Marine gutless worms symbiont microbial communities from Max Planck institute for Marine Microbiology, Germany - Olavius geniculatus... ... | reverse complement strand
GTGATCTTTGTCTGTTTTGTCGTCTTCATGACGGTTCTGCCCTCAGTGCCCTGCTAAGGAAATGAGTCCGTAGATACCCCGTAGCTTCATCCTCGCATACGTCGCTGGACTCACGGATCAATGCATGGGGTTCCGTGAATGACCTTCACGCTTGTGTAGGGTTCCGCGGCAACAAAAAGGTTGAAAAACACTGCAGTACTTGTTGATCAATGTTGCTACAGTATCTCAGTCTGTCTTTTGTTATGCATCTTTTTGTCTGATTATTGCATCACATATGAAGCCATTTTCCTGCAACATGTGCACAACATTATGCTTTTATTGAACTGCACTATTATTATCGCATAGCTACTTTTAGTTAACAGGCATTTATTAAATAGTAATTCTTTTTTAGACTGTAGTTGTTTGTTGTATGTATGACAGGAGTACGGATACATTCACTTGAGTGCTGGAGAGCTTCTGAGAACTGAAAGAAAGAAACCGGACTCTGAGGTTGGGGCTCTGATTGAGAAGCACATTCAGGAGGGAAGCATCGTTCCTGTTGAGATAACTTGTCGGCTGCTGCAGCAGGTCACTGTCATTTATGTCTTATTTGGAGCTGAGGATGATTAAAGTTTTAATAATTGTTAAAATTTGTAACGATTAATTTTGTGATTACGCATTAATTTTTGCAACTTTAGTTTTGCTGTTTTCTGGTTGCATTATTTGTGTCTGTATTGATCTCTATCATTGTTGTAGATTGCAAAAAAAATGATTTGTAATTAATGATTTTTGAAATAGCATGCATTTTTTGGTGAAATGATATGCCATATAACATAGAATATCAGAGAAACTCACGTCTTTTTAAAATAAATTAAGGGCATATTTTTATGACCAGAAAATCTTGATAAATAAAGTGAACTGAGAAGTTCAAATACAGTCAGAAATTGTCCTAAAATTAACTAATAATTTGCTTTCTTGAAAACAAACACTTCTCATTTTATCTACTTTACGATGCATTTTAGCGACAGGACTCAAGTGAAACATTTAATAGAGAAAATTTTATTACTCGTTCAGAATTTTTGTAGATTAGTTGCAGCCTTAATAATATTCAGTGCTGTGACTGTCAGGCGATGTACGAAGCCATGTCTCGTGATGTGGCTGCAAGTAAGTTTCTCATCGATGGATTTCCTCGCAACCAAGACAATCTGGAGGGCTGGGAGCGAGAGATGGCTGACAAAGTTAATCTACTTCTCGTTCTTTTCTTTGACTGCACTGAAGACGTCAGTTGTCCATTTACTCTGTTTACTTACTTTGTTGACGTTTACCTGGCGTCTTGCTTTTGTTTGCTAGTATTGTTGTTTTTTTGTTGTAGCTATATACATCTTTATTTACCAAAGTGTGATAGGCAATAAATAGAACTGTGAAAAGAAAGAAAAAAACTAATATTGTTATGCAGTAAAGCCTTAGTTTTACTTCTTTTAATTATTTTGGTCTCAATTGTCATCCCTAATGTATGAATTGTGACTGTTATGAGTAAGTTGCTAAACTCTTCAGTTAATTTTGTCAGGACTTGCTGATTAAAATCTAACAGTGGCAACTGCCAAAGAACTTGCATTTTCTTGTTTACTAAATTTCTCACTCGTTTAGCTGTAAGCTCTCACATATGCACTGAGGCACAGTTGTAGAGTGTTTTTAACCGTTTTTAGACAGACTAAAAATGTTGACTTTTTCTGGATAAGCAGATGATAGAGATGATTTCAGGTGCTTGTCACAATGACATTGCAGTAGCTTTTTTATTTTTTTATTGACATGACATTAATTTAAAGATTAAAAATTTATTAACTTTACTTTAATCTAATAATCGAAGAATTGTTAGAATTTTTTACACAGTCGTGTTATTAATTGTTAATTTCTGTAGCTCTGCTCTAGTCTAGTAAGCATATTGGATGCGCAGCAGTCCTGTCTAAGCAGCAGCTGATGCTGCTGTTTATGATGTGTTTAACAGACATGTATCCAGCGCTGTCTGTCCCGTGGTGAAGCTGGTAGTGGCAGATCAGATGACAATCTGGAAAGCCTCAGGAAACGGTGAATTCTGCTTTCTTTTGAACCTGTATCTTTATATGCTTTGAACAGTTGTCATTGATGAAAATGCTAGCGACAACCTTATAGCATTAACTGTTGATAAAATGAGTTATGCTCAATTACTATTTTAGTGCTTTTTTTACATTTTCTTGAGTTAGTTATTGACTGCCATCGGGCGTTGGTGTTTACGATAACATTTACAGATTGTTACTGTATTAGCACCTTTTTTCTCTAATCATCAGCTCCATGACTTTCTTGACACATAACCAGTGTTATCACATCTGTAGGCTCTGTGCACTGTACACATATGTAGCACTGTAAACAGTGGTATATTTCTACAAACTCTTACTGTATTAGAACTTTTTCTCAGCCTAAAACATTACTTCATTGCTTTACCACTGTTGCTTAGGGGACTGGAAGGGAATTCGGGCTGGTACAGTTTTAAGGTCACTTCTGGGAATTCTTCGAACCTAAAGTAACTGAGAAAAAGGGGATTGGCAAAAACATAAGCCGAACAATAAGTCATTTGATTAATAAGCTATGTGATCAGTGCACATACAGCGGTGAGATTTCTCTGTGCGTAGGATTGAGACATACAACCAGAGTACAAAGCCAATTGTGGAGCATTATCATAAACTGGACATAGTTAGGAATATCGCTGCCGATGGATCTCCAGAACAGGTTTGCGCTATTGCAGTGCACTTTTTTGATTTATTGTCTACAGTACTAATATGATTAACCTATTATTTCAGTAGGTATGTTATCATACTAATGTAATCTAATGGAAGTCTGCGATTGTGTTATTTGCATAGGCCTGAATGAGAAGCACTGTGGTAGCACTAAACCATCCTAGGTGGGATAGGCTAAGCAGAATAGTTCTCGCAAGCCTTGTCATTATTGCTGATGGTGTTTTCTTTGGATGTGTGTATACAAGCCTGTTCAAGTTTTTTTTGTAAAGCCTTTCAAAGGTTACAATGAAAATCAACAAGTTAAAGTGCTTGGTCTAGTGCTGACATAATGTGCAGCCATCTGCTTAACATTTGTGTGACCTTAATAAGTTGACAAATTCTTCAAAATACAACCTTTATATTCATAGTTTTTGTTGATGTTTTGACAACCACTGCTGCCTTTGTCGGAACGACTGTCCACCAGGTGTCACTGTGGTGGACAGTAAGTAATCATGGATATGTGGAATAATAATAATAATAATAAGTGAACATTTATAGAGCTGGAAGTTGGTAGGACCCCTCGTCTCAGTTCATCGACTTGTCTTGTTCTTTCCTGGTGTGTATCACTTTCCTGATCCACCGAAACGTCAACAAAAACAAATGAATGTAAAGGTTGTATTTTGATGAATTTGTCAACTTATTAAGTTTATGTTTCAACTTATAAGTCTATTCAAAGACATTTCTGTGACCTTGTTTACACCACTTCGGTCTTTGGATGATTACCCAGTTACGTAATTATAATGCGCTGCAATAAGTTATCTATTATTAACAAAAGAGTGGTTAACGTTAATATATTTTTAGAGTAATAATGTAAATAGCGCATTATGGATTTTTTTGGTATTGATACTCTGTATAAATTGCCATTTTACTTGCTTGTTTAATTAAACTTGCCAACCCAGATTTACATGAAAAGTAGCCAGTAAGGGCCTGTTTCTTTTCCGTTTGGATAACTAACCATTAGCTGTTATTGGACAATGCTTATCACATGGTCATGCAAACAGAGGAGTCACTCGGCACAGGTACAGGCATCATGAATATTAATGAACTTGATTGACCGACTGGTTAAGAACCGGGAACCAACCCTGAAACGGTGTCTGTGTTTGTGTAGGTATTCACAGAAGTACAGCATGTGTTTGATGCACTCAAACAATGATGTTGGCGTACTCCTCTTTGCTTCTGTACTCGTAAACAGCATTCTGTAATGATACGATTGATATTATTCACACTGATGATATGACCGGTTAGGATAATATTGATTCTCAGTCTTGTGTTTCAACTGCAGTGTATGTAATTCAGCATTCATGGATCAGGCCTTTAGCAAAGAGCGGTTTAATAGCTTCAATGGAATCTCTCTCACCCTCCCCTCTGATCAGCTGGAACCAGGAAATTTTGCATGTAAAAACCAAAAGCGTCACCACAATATGTGATTTTTAAGTTCAGAATGCACTAAAAAATGCATTTGTAGCCAGAGTTTTGCCCCGGACCCACTGGGGGAGCAGCACTTTCCCAGACCCTCTAGCTGAGTTAATGGAGTGCTGCATAGCTGCCCAGAGATATAGAGTCCAATTCCCCTGTGTAAGTCTATGACTACAGGCCTGTTTGTATTGAAATATTAGTTCTGTGGTACATGTTATTCTTGTTACTAAGGATTTGCCAGATCTCAGTTTAAGAATCCAGTTAGCTGGGTTTGGCAGGATTTACATTTTTGCATCTGGCGTGGTTAAATTTGAGAGCAAATTGTAGCACTTACATAATCATGGTTTATCTGCTATTAGAAATTATGTAACGTTTGTTTAAATGTGCACTTGCGAGATAGTACAAGACTGTACAGTTCATAGTCATGTAATGTTTGTTTGGTCCAGTGCAAATGAAAATACGTCAAACTGTCAAATTGCTTAATTGATGACAAGTTAAGGCTGGTTTGGTTACATTTGACTCACCTTTAATTTTTGAGTGTTGGAAAGTTTTTTCTGTTGAAAAATTTTCGTCAAAATACACAATTTGGGGCTGGAAGTCCCTATTTTTGGAAAATTTAGGAACATAATAAAAATTTTTGAGCACCTCTTTTGGAAATTGCAGTTCTCAGATGTAAGTAATATGCATACACTGCAGCTGTGCTGAAATCTGCCAAATCCGGAAATCCAGCCAAAAGAATTGGCATATTTGCCTTATTATGGTCAGACCTACTTGAAACGGAGTCAAAATCTGGTACACCCCATGTGTTGTAAATATAAGATGCTGCATACTCCACAGAGTTTCATTCAGCTGATGCAGGTGCCACAGATGTTGGCAGAGAGGGACATTAGTCTTTTGGAAAAGGCGACAGAAATGTTACGCTTCAGTGTTGACTGTTTTATGGTGGGTACGAGAAAACAAAAGTAACAGGAGTGGAACTACTAAGCAGCGCTGGGAAAATGATAAAGCAAAAGGAAAATGGGGTGGAAGGTAGGGAGGCCTTGTCACCATGGAAAATCTTATTTATTTGCCTATTATTTGTGGAAAATAGTGGATTAAAGGGAGTTGTAGTGAACACTGAAGGAGGTAGGAAGGTAAAGCGGTTTTGCTTCCGCGGAAAATTGATAAATTGGGTACCTGTGGTTGTGGCACGAATGTACGAGGATTGATCAATAAATAATGAGAATCAATGTGTTAAATTTTTCACAATCTGTATTCCTGTAAAAAGTACATTTTCTTTAAACACATATGGGTTTGTTGCAGTTGTGACGTCATTGTGATTTATGACGTCACAGCAAGTTAAACAGAAATGATTTGGAGTGTTAACGCGAACAGCGTAGAATTAGGCTTGTTGTTGCACGACAATTCTCTAGTCTGCCGCCGAATTTAGCAATGTGGTGCCCTGAAGCATCTGATTTTCTGAAAGCCCTAACAAATACATTTACGAATTTCTCTTCGGCACATTCGAATATACGATAGCTTAGTCTGTGTTGGCCATAAATAAGAGCGCTAGAGCTAATTGTGATGGTGCATCAAAATTTAACGTTACCAGTTAAATTTTATCGAGAAGTTAACAGTGTTATAACATCTGTTGTGTTGACAAAGAGATTAGCAACATTCTTGACTTGTTGCCCGAAGGCCCTCAATGCGCGGGGGCCCGAGAGCGAGCCCCACGTGCCCTGCCATAAATCCAGTACTGCAGTCCAGACCACAAGTCAATGATTGCCCAACAAACTGTTGGCAACTCTGGCTTCATACAATAAGATCACCCTTCATAAAGTAACGACCAAACCCCCAGTAACTATCATCGATTTTGATATCTGAAATTTTATCTCTGTGATGCCCGCTACGTACAATTCAATGTTGTTTGCACCGATGCGGCAAATCGTTTTTATATGACAGTCTATGACATCATAAATTACAATGACGTCACAACTGCAACAAACCTATATGTGTTTGTGGAAAATGTACTTTTTACCGATATATAGTCTGCGAAAAAATTTAGGTTTAATTCCTTGATTCTCATTACTTATTGATCAACCCTCGTATATGAAAGAAAGATTTGTCATTGCAGTCTGACATTGGAAATGTATTTAATTGAGTTATAATCTCGACACAAGACCTTGACTAACTGTTGGTGTTCTTACTGGGTAACAGTCGTTTACAGTATCTGCACAAGATAGTGTATCACTCATATTTTTCTGTCTCGAGAAAAACCATGAATATATGATACAATAAATTAAGGCCTTTTAATTTACTCAGGATTTGAAACATTAGAACTCACTCATGAGCTGTATTTTAAAAAGTTCATGAAATTAAAACCTGCAGGCCTATTTAGACTGATTTGTTGATGTCTCAGCAGCTGTTTTGCTGTCCTCCATCCGATCTTTGTTCAGCAATTAAATTTGGCATTAAACTTTGTGTAGGTGAGTAATAAATTAATGCATCAGTGAAATTGCTCAGCGTAAATTGACTCTTCATCGCAGCATCATATTTTGATGTTTTGTTGAGCATATAAATGAAATCATGTGTCAGTAGAGTCAACACATGCCTTGGTGAATGTGCAGTCAGTATGTTTTGTGTTAATTTTTCACGTTTCAGTTTATCATGTTTTCCTGGGAACAACCAGTTTAGTTCAGTAAAGTAAATTTTCACCGACTCTGTGGGCTTCCGAGCTAAAATAGTACCGTGAAGTATACTGGAGTACGTCACAGTACTTGTACAGAAAAAAAAACTGGAATATATAAAAATTCGGTCCGATTGTCAACTGCACATGAGTCACCAACAGATCATCTCAGTAAGAAATAATCTGATGGAATTTTTTTGTTTACTGCTTGCATGATGTGTGGACTGTGGAGTGGACTTAATGACTGCTGTCTTCTGAGACTGATTTATAAACAAGCTTGCTGTTTGTGTGTGGAGTGGTCATGACGGTTGCTGGCTATACAGACAAATGGTTGTTTTCATTTACTGTTGTGTTTTATGCTTATTTATTTCTTTGTGGTCATTACGTGTTGGGCTGAAGGGAGTTAGAATGGGACAGCCGTTTAAACTCGTGTGATTTGATACTGTGTTGTGACTGCAAGTTTTGAGATGATGTTCAATGTTGATTCAGATTGCTGTATGGTGTGGTTTTTTGGATGTTTGCGTTCATTACCATGTAGCTTAAAATTACTACGGTGAAACAGAAGACGCACAGTGTACAGTATTATTGGTGTTTCTGCACTTTCTATACAGTCAAATTATATCGTGTTATTTTTATGCTTAAGCGCTCAGATTGAATAAGGTACATAAGTCCGGTAGGTGCCATTTTCAGTCCATGTCCACTGAATGACAGTCTATTTTCAGTGTGAACTCGAAATAGACTTTCGTACAGTACAGTGCCGCACTGAAAAATGCCGCAAGAGACTGTCTGAGGCGGTACGAGTACCATGTGCTCAAACCGCTGCAGACACGTTCCCTTATAGCAGCTGATTAACTGACGACCTCAACCCTATGGCAGGGTATCACGCATTGCGTGCAGTCGACCAAGTGTAAAGCGTCAGACGACTGGACTGCAAAACATGACTAATTTTCAGCCTTAGTTTTGGTGTCCATCTGTCATCACAATTTTCTGAAATACGCCAACCCTAAGGCTGCGTTCACATAAACACGAGTACGAGTCCGGCACTGTACGGGTTCCCGTATACGAGATACACCGGCAAACTCGTTTCAATGGCGGCCGTTCACACACATACGAGTACTGGTTACCTGTAAATTTCACTCGTACGAGTAGTTTCTGTGCAGGTCGTGTTTTTATCCAACTCTTAAAAGTAAACTACTGGTAAATAGCATTAATAGAATTTATAAAAGCCGTAGCGCATATTTGACGTCAGAACTGACGTCATCGTAAAATCGTTCATCGTTATTGTGCGGTTAGTAAAAATAGTAACTTTGTAGTGGAATTTTGTTGTTTTAATGGCGAAACATTTCCTCGGTTCGATTTCACTGCGAATTTTCAATATGGCCAACAGGCGTTGAGTTATGTGCTTGTCCAAGTGACCGTGAACGTTCCACTCCTAGGAGTGAAGCTTCTGCGGGCCATAAACGGAAACCCGAACTCGTACTCGTGTCTATGTGAACGCAGCCTAACCCTAGTATTAACTAAATCCTACTCCAGTCGGCATAACGCTATCGCCCCTTGCGAAACTAATGCTTAGTAACATTCTGGATCTCTCACTGAAAATAGACTTTCGTTCAGTGGATATCCACTGAAAATAGCTTTTTCATATAAAGTCATCAAATTGCAACAACCTTGGTTAAATTTAAGTTGACGTTCCGGTAACCGCTGCAACTCAATCTTGTGATAGTTTGGCTAATAAAGGCTGAAATTTGACATGGCTTAGCCCATAGTTATAAATCATGTTGTCGGTTTCTGTCCTAGGTCAGTTTCGTGCTCGACAACACGTGCAAGTGTTATACAACATGCAATAGGCCTAATTATAACAACGTGGGATCAAAAAGACTTGCATTTCGTGTATGCTCAGGAAACGTCTTTTTTTCGATTGAAGATAGATGCAGCTAATGGCGACTACGACGACGTATAGCATATGTCTGAGTGCCTGTATGCATGTATTACTCAGGAGTGTGATGGAGCGAAGACGTAGGCTATAAGGGCACGCTGTTCTCTTCCTAGCAGGCTCGTCGAGAGAGTGGGGTAGGAGGGTTAGCTACCCCGGGCCCCGCGATGTTTGGGGGCCCCGCCGTCAGCCAGAAATTTAGAAAGTACGCCAGAATGTACCATTTTAAAAGAAAAATTCAAAAAAAATTTCCCCAAAGGGGCCCCGTGAAAATGTTTGGGGACCCCGCGAGAATGTTTCCCCGGGCCCCGCTGTGGCTCTCGACGGGCCTGCTTCCTAGGCTACGTTTTTTTCAGAGACGAAACGCTTCCCCACTTATTGTATTGTATTTTGCCATAAAATCACACGTAGCCTACAAGCACACTGTAGTGAACATTATGGCTGGACAACCAGGCAGTGCATTTACGGTTGCCCATAGGCCTACTAAAACCAATAAAAAACACTGAAACTAAAATCCGTGTAAAAAGCTTAGTAGTTGGTCTATGTGTCTGATATAGCAAATTTACAATAATTTTACAATGTCTGAATCTTATGACGTCTTTGATTCATGTTTGTGCATGTTTAAGAGCAGGACATAAGTTTTGGACATTTCAAGCGACTGCTGAAGACGTTATTGTATAATTTGTATTATACGTTTACGCTCCAGGTTTATAGCACACGGTGACTTTTTATTTAGTCTTAAATTGCGCCCGTTATAAGCACATTTACTTAGTTTATATACTTATATTGCAATTTTTAAAAAGCGCAAAACGTTCGGAAATTCACGCAAAATTGTACTTTACGGCGCTGGTCCGTTTCAGGGGCCCCCTTCACTTCTTTTTACGTCTGCAGCCCTGAGTACAAGTGAGTAGTATAGGCCTAAAGTAGTGCTCTTGATGCTGTGACGAGTGCGTCACTCAATTGCGCTGAGCATTGCACCGTAGTGCCATGTGTGTCGAGACCAATCACTATCACCAGTCGAGAGCATTGTTCATTGGGTAACCCGACGTTACGCTTACTTTCTTCATTATGGAAGGACGTTATAATCTGGTAGCTCATGGAGATTTGTGCCGCATTATTGCGAGTAGCCTACAAAAGATTTGAGGCATGGAATAAGCTTATGCCAATTAGGGTCTAACGCTCTTTCTTAAGCTTCCACCCCTGTAGAAGGGGAGTCGCTGAAAATACCCCCCCACTTTATGGGATGCATGCACTGTGCGGGTTGAGAGAGTGCGGCGTGACATTACAGAACGTGATACCTCGCTGCAACTGACTTCTTTCCATTAGGCCTATTACTGGTCAGCGGCTTTGTAAATGACTTCTGTTGGGGCTACTTATTGAGTCATTCATATTCGATTGTTGTACGCGTTGTCAAACTGCAACTCGCATGACAATACCGACAAAATGTAAAATATCGTGCTGGGCACTTTTTGCATATTTAGCGCTATAGCAAGCACTGGACTTTGCTTTTTTACTTATTCAGACTGCATCCAACGTCCGATGCGCACCCACAACTACCATGCAGCGTGCGTAACGTCGGTATACACGGCGTTACACAATCGTCCACTGTCCAGCAGCAGCAGTGAACGCAGAGCAGCAGTGACATTGCTGCAGCAGCTGCTGCTACAGTGCTGAGCGAATAGCGCGCTAGCAGACAGTCGAGCGTCGAGTGTTATGTAAAGTTGCGTCGCATCGCAGTCATCATCATCATCAGCAGCAGCAGCAAACGTCGCGTCTTTTGTATACGGTAAGTGTCGACAGCCGTACTGCAATTGCATTTCCATACATATTGTATACATTTGTTCATCCGTACACACTTTCTAACGCGAACAAAATATCCGTGAAACTGACAGAATCAGAAGGACGCATAGTAACTGGTGACACACGACAGGAATAATTCATTGTTTATCGTTACAATACTGGCAATGTTCTAAAGGAGCAACTGAGAGTGAGTTGAAGTTTTTAATAATTAATAATTTATAATATGTAACAATTACATCCATAGAAAGCACTCAGAGAGTTCATATAGCCTATACCTCTGCTGCGAACTGCGATTTTTTAAATTTCTAACTGCAGGTTGAAACTTTGCATTGAAAACTGGCAAATTGCGACCAAACCGCTGAACAAAGTAGTCGGGCAGCTGACAGGGGTTACCATGCACCCCTCTGGGATTAAACCCCATGCATGTTTTATTCTACTCCAGGAGCGAAACTTTAGAAAAAATATGTTAACAGGAAAAAAATTGGGATACAGGGTGCTTACCAGCCGTTTGTTGCCATGACAACCGAAAACCCTTAGCAACAAGCTTAGTGTGCCTAAAACAATGATAATAAATGTTTAAATGTGTCAAATATTACGGCTATAATAAACTGTTCATGAGTCACTAATTACAAGAAATCCAACGGTGTATTTATCCCTTAGCACCGGTTGCTACAGAGTGAGATTCTCCATAGCAACTCGTACCATAGGGTAAACTTTTAAACTTACATGTTAACGGTTGACCCAAAAAGCGCCCAACGTTGGTATTTTGTTTTTTTGTACAAATCTAATCCCTGAGCTAGAAAATTTACGAGATGCAGAGTTCCGTGTAGTGGCAGGTCTAGAATTTTAGAATAGAGGGGAGCGAGAAACGCCGAAGGGTCCCGAAAGTGCCGCGACAGAATCGATCGAGGTGCCGTCAGCGCCGGGCCCGAGAGCTGAGGCGTAGGGAAAGGTGTCACTCTTCTCAGTTGCTGTGGGGCTTAGGGAGACGCCCCTTCTTCGGAAATGTTTTTTTTTTAATTTTGTACAAAACATGCGTTTTTGTGCACAATTTTTGAATGGTTATAAAAAAGCATCAAGAAAAAAATGCATCAAGTCAATGGTGAGGGACGGGTGGCCGCCATTGGCCCTGAATCCACCACTGATTTCGTGCGATGTTTCATATAGATGTGGCAACAAAAAGCAAGATCAATTTGTCTTTTGGCAATGTCGCAAAAGTGCAATATTTTTCCATAGAATTTTTGCGACTGTCAACACCCACGACACACGCGTCCATAATGACGGCCGTCTTTGTCGGCCGACTACATGATTGTCGGTCCATGTATTTGTCGTGCGGCTTTAGAAGCGCGAACAAACCCGGCGGGGTTATTGAAAGTTCTGTTTTAGACTACCAGGCATGCACGCAATCACTTGGTTATTATAAATTTATAATTCACCTGCTCAGCGCTGCGTCGTTCGTTACCGCATCGAGTGTGCAGCTTTGCAGCGATTGTCGTTGGTGGATTTTTTGATCGCATGTCGTAGGCCTATCGTGTGATACAAGCATATGCTGTAGACTACGACTAAAACCCAGTGGTCGGATGAAGATCAACTTGAAGTCACGTGACATGATCACGTGATGCGTAACAATTGCGCCGTTTCGATCGTCCTGTTAGAAACTAAAACGACAATCAGAATTTTGACAAATGTTTTTTAAGTAGGTCTACGTTTTCAACGTAGTTTTTAGTTTCAGTTAAAATACTTCTTTTCATACTAATAATGCTAGAATGCATTGGTTGGTTGTGGTTGTCAATCAAAATTGTAGTCTACTTAAATTGTGTGTAATTTGCATTTTCTTTGAAACTTGTTTTTGGTGGCTATAGTTACAGTTCGTTACAACTGACGTATTGTTGCTTGTAGGCCTATTGTAGTCGAAAGGACGGGGATCTATATAGTAAGCTAACTGGTTGTCTAATCTTAGAATTTAAAGTTTACGTCGCCTTGGCGCAAAAATGATGGTGGCCATTGTTATTACCAGTATTACTCTACGGACTTGGAACTATTAGTATTATCGCTATCGCATTATCCATCTAGTCTTTCTCCCGTCATCCTTCTGATTGGTAGTGCCAGGTTTATTACACAAGTTGGGATTTAGATCAGACCGCAAACGTAAGGCGCAGATTACAGCAGTGGACTCTGCTGCATGAGATGGCCTGCAGCCGATTCTAGGATTTCTAGTTTACGATCAAAGTTTTTGCCCGCAGCTGCAGTATCAGATGTCTAATAACGGCTATCGGCATCAATCATATGCGCCGGCGATCAGCGATCTCATCCTTTCATCCAAAACGAGTTTTTGAACGGCTGGCCAGCCCGTTAGGCCTAAGTATCCAGGCAACGTGTTATCAGCAATATTCCAGTTGGTCATGCTATCCTGTATGAATTGAACACATGAAGTAGTGCTGGAAATAAATATATGTAGGCCTAGACTTCGTACAAACTATACGACCGACCGACTGCTGAAATTTCTGGCAAAATTGGTTCATTTTTAATGACAGTAGGCCTATGTCGTTATACTTTTGTCAGCTGAGGTAACAGCATCTATGCGTTTTATTAATGTTGCTCGGGATCTCTTTTAACAAACCTCAACAGTATGAACAATGTTTATGTAGCTATTATATTACCCGAGCAGTAAAATAGCACTCACGCGTTACATCTCCGTGGACATCAGTTCCAGTTCCCCATGGGGTTTTCGGGTGTTTCTTTGTTTGGCGTTGTCTTTAATTTGTGTAACTTTTGGGTTGTAATTTTTTTGTGTTTTTGCATTTAAGTTTGTTTTATGCGACAATTATTTGCATACTTGCATCACTATTCTAGTTCTGGCACTGTGTAGTGGATACATGCAACACGAGGCCCAAACATTGCCATACTTCGCGCTAAGGAGGAAAGAGCGGATGTATAGCAGGTGATCTGTTAGTAAAGTTTGCAGTCGGCATTAGCGTCGTTTCCGAAAAGAAGGCAATGGCACTCTTTCCGAAATTTTGGGCTGCTAGAAAAATGTCTGAAAATTTTCATTTAAAAGTGTAAAATGTTGGACTGAATGAGAATAACCCACGTTTTATATTTTAGAAATTTAGAGGCAAATTGAAATTTTGAGCACTATGTCAGAAATTTACTGTTTGTCAGGTTTCTGTCGGAAATTTGCAGTACCTGTTGGAAAATTGCAACTTTCGCTCATTTCTGTAACCCACGTTGCCCTGACATTCGGCATCATCATCATACTGGCGAAGGTTGCTGAACTGTTAGCTCTGTAAAGCTCGGACTCCATTAGAGCTTCGATTTGATGTGGACTTGTTGTACAACAAGTTGTACAGCAAATCCACCGCAAATTGACGAAATGGAGTCCGAGGTTAATTGAGTTTTGATGATTTACGTACATATGTGTTGTACACGTATGTGCTATAGCCTGTCGAAAGTGACTGACAGGCCGCAAGGATGTCACTGTCTCCGTGGGATCTCAGCGCCGAGATCAGTTTCGACTTCTCGCTCTATCGCTCCCGGCGTGACAGTTATGTTTACGCCACGCATGAGCTGGCCCGGGGCCGGCGCAACCCCAGCTACCGTCGCGCCACCAAACACCCGGGCGGAGGCACCGCCGGAAACACTAATACTACTTCCGGTCTGCAGGACACCGGAAGTAGCGTGGCGGGCGACGAGGAGGACGCCGAGAGACTCAAGTTACCTCCACTGCGCAAGAAGCGGGCTCTCAGTTACCGCGCGGCGGTGAGACACGCCGCTGGCGACGAGGAACTGTCCACCGCTGACGTTGAGGGATCGCATCCGGCGCCGGCTGATGACAAGTGTCCGGAAGCCGATCCAGCTGGCGCCGACAACGTGGAACTTGAAGGTCCAGGATCACTGACGCCGCCACTGTCTCCGTCCGGGCTGGCGACGCCGCTCATCGGTCGCTATCGTTCCACCAAGAACTTGCTCGTTCTGTCCGTCGGCTTCGTGTTCATCTTCTCCGCGTTTAGAGCCCTGCAGAACCTCCAAACTTCGGTACACGAGGGACGGGTTGGTGCCCTCGTGCTGACCCTCGTACATGGCTTGGCGCTGGTCACGGGGTTCCTTGGTCCGCTGATCGTATCTCGATTGGGTCCGCGCTGGTCCATTGTCCTGGCGGCCCTCATCTACCCCGCCTGGGCCACGTCGAACCTCTGCGTCACCGGCGGAGCTGTCTTCTATCTGATGCTGCTCACCAGCTCGGCGCTCGTCGGACTGGCACAAAGTCTGGCGTGGACTGCTCAGGTCCGAGCCACTATTGGCTATATTTTCTATCTTTCATTGTCTTTTATTATGTACTGTCGGTATTCCCTAGCGACAGCTTGCCTCTTGTTTGTTTTCGTATTATTGCCCACACGGGACAGACGGGACATAGAGACAGACAGACGAACCGGACATCCGATAATAGGCTTACTACTTTCGGCATTAGTAAATAAGCAAGAAACTGTTTCAACAAAGTTACCATGGTTACAAACGGACATTATGCGTTGCAAATTGCTGCCAAACCGCTACAGATAGCGACAGAAACTCGCCGTCGTCCCGTTCAATGATACCGTCGCCTATACCCCTACGACGTACCATTTCGTTACAATTATTTTTGTTACACATGACAGACAACAAATCTAAGGACGACACATCGTACCATTAGCGCGACTGCTAGTACGATCTATTAACAAGTAATTCGAGCAAAGCTCACGTGACGCGCGATAGCAGCGGTCATGCCTCCTTGGCAATCAGCATGCAATAAAATAATAATGCGCTTTGAAAGAGTACTCAAATTTGAGGCCTTAAATTTGAGTCAAAGAAGACTCCTCGAATTTAATAGGTCGAAACTTAGATTGTTAAAAATGTACGTTTTATGCCAAAAATTTCATACGCAGGTTGTCCAGGTTTATCTCCAGCTATTTCGGCACAATTCACTGTTAAAATTTGTGTCACAACCCGAAATCGCGAATAATTCACTAAAAACCCCTATTTTAAAGGTTTAAGGTCATTCAAGGTCATCAACGTTGACAATCTCAAGAAGCTCGTCACTAGTGCTTGTTATGATAAGTATGATGTTTGTACCTATCTGCAACATTTTTCATGCTAAACGAGCAGTAAAATAACCACTTTTTAGAGGGGCACCTCTTTTTGACGCTCGCGTGTGCAAACCTTCTTGAATTTAGAGGGTCGGCACTTAAACAGCTAAAATCTGTGTTTAATGCTGAAAATTTCATTTGCAGGTTGTCTTGGTCTATCCAGAGCGGTTTCGTCGCAAATTACTCTTAAAATGTGCGTTGCAGCCGAAAGTTGCGAAAAATTTACTAAAAACCTCTCTTTTGGGGGTTCACTGTCGTTCAAGGTCATCGATGTTGATAAATCTAAAAAGCCTGTCACCAGTGCTTGCTATGATAAGCAGCATGTCTGTACCTATCTGCAACCGTTTTTACACTAAACGAGCCAATAGCGACAAAATAACATCTTTTAAGGGGGTACCTCTCTTTGACGCCCTTGTTCATGGGGAGCCCCTTCACCCAGGGGCACGAAATTTTGTTACGAAAAACTAGAGTCCATGAGCAGTTTAAGCTGAAGATTTCGTGATCCTAGCTTGCACCATTTTGATACAGATCAAGGGTGTAACAGACAGACAGACGGACGGACGGACAGACGGACGGACGCCCTGCAGGCCATGGCTATGACGCGCGAAGCATGCCATTCTGTTATCGCGCGTAAAAACGGGTAGAAAATCGCAAAAATTAACAACATGAACGCTTTTCAGACTCAAGTAACCGTCAATTGAGTTGCTACAATGACAATAATTGCTATGCTCTGTTTAGTAATGTGTATAATAAATAAATGAAGATAAAGATCTAAATCGTTTAGCGCTAGCATCACATAGTCACGCTAGGAGTAGGCCATAATAGTTTATGGATCTGGATTTATCGTTTAGTAAAAAATAGCAATAATTAAATTACGATTATCAATGCCGGGAGTGGTTATTTTATTTTGATAACGCGTGTGACGTCATCGCAGGTGACGTACATGCGACACCTGGCGGCAGCGATAGACACTAGCAACGTAGAGGTGACGTCTACACGTGGCGCGGAACAGCATTCGGCCGTCTACCGGTGCAACGGCGTTTTCCTTGCCTGCTTCCAAACCACTCACATCTGGGGAAACCTTGTTTCCTCTCTGCTGCTTAGCCACGGGATCGTTGTCGGCGGCCAACATGACGGCAAAGCTGGTTCTCCGCTGATCGGTGACGAGTACAGTGAGACCTACCGCGCGGCAGATGGTACTGGGGCCTACTGCGGCACGTACGACACATGCAATTCTCTGCAGCCGGCTATCAGCTTGGCGACGCTTAACGTTACCGGTACGTAGGCCTTACTGTGTCGATTAGAGCCGCGGAGGTTGACGACTAATCACTGGTTTTAAATTGTTGCAACATTTAGAAATTAAAATTATTATTGTTAAATTTTCGGTTAAAGTCACATTGGCAAGAAAGTCCTGCAGGGTTTTTTTGCAGACAGTACGCTGGGTGGTTTGGGGGTATGCTCTTTGACGTTCGGGATCGTGTGCTCACTGTATGTGTGTTCATTCGTGGTTGCCGTATTTCGTTTGAAACTGTTTCGTCTTTTATGCTTTATGTTGCATAAACGTTTGATATGTGCATTAAACTATTACTTACTTACTTACTTACTGTAAAGTAGATATGATGCGTCTCTCCAAAATCTGTTTCATGTCAGCGACTTTACTTTTTAAGTCGCATTTACACTATACGCGCTGTACCGTGCGTGTGAACGGGGCTTTGAAACTGGATGAAAAACGGTTTACTTACTGATTGTGTCTCAGTGCATTGTTGATACCTGTTAGCTGAATAACTAATAACTGATGATGATTCCAAGTTATTAATTGAAATTAATGATTAATTTTGAACAGTTATATTTTAACTATTAGCGTCTGGCTACTGGCTGTAGTGTAGTAGTGTCGGACTTCTTTGTAATCTAAGACCGCAAAAACTTAAAGAATAAAAAAAACCTTTTAAAACGTGAAAAAGCTACAAGCTTTATTTTAAAAAACTAGTTTTTTTTCAGCCGTGGTTGCTAGCGCCAGACTTGCTGAACGTCTTCCGTGCTGTGTAAATAATCGAGCACCATCTTCGACCGAGCAGTGGGTAGATGGCCACAGCTGAGAATCAAAAGGTTCTGAGACAAGTGCGTGCGATGTCCATTTCACGGGTGGCCAGTCCATGTCTTGACCACCCACAATGTACGTCCTGGGACTTCCCAGCATTCATGACTTAGTCATGAGCAATGCGGTGCCGCTGTTGTAATCGTTCTGGCGGCGCTTGCAGCAGTTCACTTTTTCTCGGCGCGGCTAATGGCTAGGCATATATAGTTACGTCTTATACCCCGTTTACACGATCAAGCAAACATCGAGCAGACATCGAGCTGGCTGGTCCAGTAAAAATAAGTTAGTTGGACGAGCCAGCTCGTCGAGCCAGCTTCATCGTGTAAACGGGGTATTAGTCGACGCCTCGCTCGCGTTTTTCATTCCGTCCGTTGCTGGAGAGGTATTAAACGCGCCTGACGATCTAGAGGGCTGTGGCCTGACCATGGAAACAGCAGGTGTCCGGCCGAAAAACTACAGTAGCTGTACATATAGTTTCTCGCATTACGTTTTTATCACAGCCCAAAAATAACTTACTGTATGACAAACATTTTAAAGTTTTTGTTATATCTGTACTGTGGCTTATATCTTATTTCTCATTTCATTTTATTACTGTTTGTAGTAGTTGTGTTATATTGTGGCGCCCCTGTGGCTTGTGCTACGGAGAGGGGCGCCGTATGGGTGTACACCTGTGACACAGGCCTAATTATAATATGATTGCTCTCAGCTGTTAATCAAATTTTTTTCTAGGAATTTGATTAAAATACTGAACTAACAAAAGACTGAGCGACTGCATTGCAAGGAGAAGTCAAAAATATCACGTTCAGCGTAAAACTGTCATTGAAAGTTAATTTTGTGATAAAATTTTTGAATTTTTTACACTTATAAAATTTTCACAAAAAACGTACATGTGTTTTACGGGTATGTGCGAATACTAAATTCAGTTATCTATGCACAGATTGTTTTTAAGCAAGGTGTTTTTCTCATTTATTTCTGCATTCTGCTGCTGTCTACTTGATATTTTTTTTATACATTTGCCAACTATTTAAACTTGCACACTGCTGGCTGTTGCTGTTGTTTGTTTATAAATGTACACCGTACTTGATTAACATTTTTCTCCAGTTAAGATAAAATTCAAATGTAAAAAATGGATAAATTTTTTTTAAAAACGAGGTTTTGAAATATTTCTATTTTTAAAATTTCGTGCAATTTTTGAAACTTTCCAATGTGACATCTTCTTCTTTATTTCCGATAATGCATCTCCAAGCGCGAGGCGTCAACATTAAATGCAGCTGTTAGTCGACTCGCTATCTCGACGTTATTATACCGCCGCATACTCACCGCGTGCGCCAGCAGACGATCCATATCCTGCATTAATGGCCTTTAGTATTCTTCCTTTCTGTCGGTCGATTTGCACTTTATTTCACATTCCATCCCTCCAATCCGCTTCTCATTCCACACCCCCTTCTCACTCCACTTCGTCGATTTCTCTATCTACTTCCGCATAACGTTTTCCTGTCGGTTGTATTTCCTTCCTTGTCGTGCTTCATTCCAGACATCCATCTCCGTCTTTGCTTCTATAACGCTCTATCACGCTGTTGCTGTTACGGCCTGCTATTGGCGTCACGGTAGGGGAGCAGTTACTCCCCAAGCCCCTGTAAAATGACGGCTGTCACAAAAAAATTATCAAATTTTTTTGTCAAAATAAAATGTGGGGGCTAGAAAACTCTTACGTCAATCAACCAATCAGTCTAAACCGTAGATGTAAAAAACATTTTTTATGTTTTTATGAAAGTTTAAAAACATGTTTTAAATGTTTTTAAATTTTTGTTGTTTTTTTGTCTTATTTTTAATGTCGTGTTTTGTTCTTATTAAAACATAAACATACAAAGTTACAAATATGATGCATTTCTCATGGGCAAATTGCGTTTAGTCTTGTTTTCGATTTGTACCATAATCACGATTACATAATAACATTCAGTACATTCCCTTCTTTAAACTTAACAAATGGTAGGTTTTTGTCTTTTTACATGTTATTCTGCTAAATGTAGTTCAATGTTTTTTATGTATGTTTTAATGTTCTTTGTAAAAGTGAAAAAACATGTTTTTTTATGTTTTTTAAATTTGCAAATTAATGTTTTTAACATCTATGGTCTAAACACATTTGTATAACGCCATACGTCGCGAACGTATCAGGGCGCATGAATTCAACCGCATAATTAAAATTTTGAGCACCAATAATCTCCTTTGTCGGAAAATTGCAACTTTCTGTCACCTTCCTGCTCCCTAACATTTTTAACCCACGACACCATTGGCTGCTGCTGCTGCTGCTGCTCATGATGATGATGATGATGATGATAATGATGATGGCCTATACGGTTGACTCTATTGTGTACATGTGTGAAATGAGTTTTCGTCGACAGTAAATGAATGCAAACACATCGCTCATTCGTAACACCGCAGCCACGTCAGCCTATAGTGTGTCCGTGGTACAACAAATAGCTTGAAATAGTGTACGTAGAAGAATAGCGCGTGAATTGAGATTGAAAACTAAACATGATATGTAATTCGTTTGCTTGTTCGTTAAATCATTTCATTTATTTAGCAGCGGGTACGATTCTCTTTTCGATATAACGTCGTGATGAAGTAATATATAAAAAGAAAGCTTCTTTTAAAAAGTACAAAGTAGTGCTGGCTTAAGATCAGTCGTATTGTAACGTGCAGTAAAATCGTGCAGTAAGGAAGTAAGTAAGTGCAGTATTCATCGGTAATCAATATCAGTGTAGAACATCAAATTTATTTATAAATGCAATGTTTCGTAGGCCTATAATAGCACTGAGCGATCGTACCACTACTGATTACAAAACGTGTTGACATGAATCACAGTGTTATGATGCATTTTGGTTTAGGCCTATACCGCAACCATGTGCGCCTCGACAACGCAAGTTAATCTTATAGGCGTAGGCAATAAAACAGACGAGATTTAGACGTTCTGTTAATAGCTGCGTTGTTCGTTCTCTAAGTCGGACGGCGCACTAATTTATTTCATAGTACCTACACCATCGGACGAACCAGATTACCAGTAGGCCTACCAATAAGTTAATAACGCGATCTTTAAAAAAGCTGCAGAAAAGTCTGGCCATTGTAAATCGTTTCATAGTGGAAAGTATTTGCGGTGGCACTGCTATATAGTGAATGTAGAACAGTGTGACTTAATGGCATGGGATGATCGCTGCGGCAGAAGTAATTGAGACAGCCTGCGTGGCGTCACGTGCCTCATATTACAGTGGCGGCACGGCCAACTCATCGACCCTAGCGCCATCGACAGCGATATGGCGTTGTGACGCAGTATCAATACAGAATGACCGTCTGTCTATCGGTTGGTGGTCCGGGCCGCAGCATCAGCAGCTGTCATTTCATTTATATTCATCATAATATTATATTCATTCAGACGTAAATTTTTCCGTATTCATTCTGTAGCAGCATGTGCATTCATCATTTACATATACGGCGCTTCTGTGCACGAGTGAGGGACGCCCGACTAGGAAATGTTTTGATATTATATTAAATATAATATAATTTATGGTCTTTGCTATTTATCATTATCTCTAACATTCAGCTGGATGTCATATCATTTATATTCATCTCAGCGTGTTGCTGATGCTGATATGATGCGTGGCTGGACGCAGTCAGTCCAGCCTCCGAAGCCGCTCGCTCACTGATGAACAAGTCTGAGCCGCATATTGCTGGTGACGTCACCTTTCAACCTCCTGTAAGCCTATATACGCTCCCATCTCATTCCACTGCCGACTTCATTCACCGTCATCTTACAGACATAACATGGCATTGCTGCTGCTGGTGTCGTTAAGCGAAATCGCTCTATCGCAAGCGCTTCCGCCTATAACTACCCGTTTCTCCGTAGAGTGGTCTGTCGTCTGTCCGTCTGTCGTCTGTCACATTCGTACACTCTGCTTAAATCTTTCGAAGAACATACGCGCCAGTTAGTAGGTTTCTGGGATTCAGAGACGCATTGTGTCAGTTGAGGGTTAAGGACCCCGAGGGGAAAGGCAACTGTGGGAAATTGGCCATAACTGGAACGAATAACGGAATGATTCCAGACAACGAAGCCGACGTTGTATAGCCTACGTACGCGCTGCAGTTCGCTTACCCACGTTCGGTGACGTCACAGTGACGTGACAACGCATGCGCGACCGATCGCCATTTCCGGTGTTACCCGGATGTCGACACAATCTCGTCGCCATGACAACGGCGCCGACAACAACGTCAATTATCTGCCACGCTTAGCACGCTGGATGGCCGATCTAGAGCGAATTTACAGGCTTTGCCTGGCGCCGGCGAGAAGGTGCGGACCGCTAGTTTTACGTCCAACTAGCGGCCCGTTAATTCCAGCCGAGAAGCAAGCAACAGTGTGACTCTGCGGCCGTCGAGAAGGCTACAAGCAACCGTCTTGATGTGTCCATTATTTGGCGCCTAGCGAGCCAGCCGGCGTAGTAGTAAACGTCACTGTCTGTTTGAATGAACGCCCGACGTAAACGCGACCGGGAGATTAGCATCGTTAACAAAGTCCTAGATAATGGCAATTTATCCCATTATACGCACAGACTAGCTTGTTATACCGTAGGCGTTATATACGATGGCTCGACCTTCTTTCTATCAGACATGCAGGGCAGAAAGTGAAACCGCGCTTCTGAGATATGCACACGACGAATGTGGAATGTGATTTTTTAACGGCACACGAGCATACAACAGGCCGACTCATGTCATTACAGTGTTAATTGCTTAACTGACTAGCTTCTCTAGGCCTACAAATCACAACAGTATGAAAAATCAACGCTAATTAGATAGAATAAAACAGACGGCTGACACACCGAACGTCAAAAAGGTCAAGTTATTAAAAACAATTATCTGACTGTTGACGCTTTGTGCAACAGCTCTGAAAATATGCATGTAGCCAATAAGACCATAGGGGCTATACAGACGACAGAGAAGATTAACTTATTAAGTATTGATTTTGCGTACGTGAGATATATACAGCAGATTAGTAGGCATGACTTTCCGAGCACACGCTTCATCATAATGACGACACGACATACTGATAATGACTTCGTTAGCGTCGGTCGTGGACGTCAACGTTACTACATCAGCGTCATTAATATATTCATGCAGTTTAGCGAGACGGACTGAGACGGGGGAAAATGCAGGAAGAGATCAGCTTGTCTTGACTTGAGGCTATTCTGGGCACGGTCAAACAGCCAGTCGATAAAGTCGCTGCACTTTGACAGAAAGTGCCGCATGCACGACCGGAAGTACACTCGATGACGTCAGCTTGACAGCTCAACATCCGGGACACGCGTAGAGAACTGCCCCGACACACGTACGGATGTGAAAATAACGTTCAGATTATAGTGAAGACTATGGAATTTTCAAAATGCGTTATACATCTATGTATTATTAGATGTACGTACGGCGAAGAAACTCTGTAGCAAATTATTACATTCACAGTATAATCAAGTGGATCTGTAATTTGCATGCAGGAAGTAAAGAATTAAAACAAGTATTAATGCACGTTGTTGACATGCATACGGTTTATGTCAGCTAAACGATTGTCGTTATAATGCAAGTTCGTAAAAACTCAAAAAATATCTAACAAGATAATAACAAAGCACAAAGAGCTCTTACAGTTGTCTCAACTAATAGCTAAAAGAAATTTGAGCTAATGCTCACGAGACGCGCGAAAGCCTATAGCAGTTCCGGTTTAGTAGTTTAGCTAAAAATTGGGGTGTTCACGCCAGGGTTTTCAATAGTGGACGTTTGGGCGTAAATACGCCCAAAAATTTCAGCCCGTACGCTCAAATTTTAAGACGTGGACGTCACGACGTCCAAAGCAATCTGCTTCGTATTATGTTTATTTGTTTATAATAAACTGGGAATTGACGTCAGAATCTGTTTTTGAATGTTTCGTTGGTTTAAAAAAATGTCGCTGACTGTCGTGTTTCTGAATACTTCCTTCATTTTATGAAGACGAGGCACGCAACCGTATTAATTTAGGCCTATTATGTAAACAGTTCTGGTTTAGAAACTGCGATCTTCGTTTTGCATAAAGCTAGTAGAATTAAATGTTGCTTGCTTTTTACAAGCAAGCCCATCTGTCGCAAAGGAAGACGCGCCACAGCCTATATAGTTTGTTCCACTACTGGCCTTCAATGTCATCCAAGGTCAATGATTTTTTGCGTCATTTAAAAGCCAATATGTGACTTTATTAGTGATTAATAGTAACCTTGGCCTTATTTCTCATTGTTTCTGAGATATGGCCACTTATAGTTTGAAACTTTCCATTAAAAATTGCGGCCAAACCGCTGCAGATGAAAACGTGACTACTATTGACAGCCTATAAAAAGTCGCTAGCGCCCTATCCGATGGTATCATCGTAGTTTAGCCACAATACCGCACGGTTGGCATACCATAGTGCATTATGACCTTTGAAGGTCATCCAGATTTGAAAGCCAATATGCGACTTTCTCTTACAATAGCAATCTAGGCTTTATCTCGCACCGTTTAACCACAATACATCCATGACAGACAAACAACAAACCAACAGACAGACTGACAGACAGACGACAATCGTGTTATAGACGCGCTATACAGCATAGTTGAGTTATAGCACGTAACAAGAAATTTGAGCTAATGCTCACGAGACGCGTTAAAGCCTGTAGCAGTTCCCGTTCAGTAGTTTAGCTGAAAATTGGGGTGTTCACGCTAAGTTAATATACAAATGCCAAATTCTCTATCTGGATCGCATAACGATAGTAGCGTGGCGCCATCTTGTGAATGATATAGACTTGTGTCGCAGCCAGAAATCGCCAAAAATCCATAAAAACCCCTATTTTGGCGTTCAAGGTCATTCAAGGTCATTGAATTCGGCGCCAATCGAGAGCCAGTGTACGACTTCCTATTAGTGATTAATAGTAACCTAAACTCTATCTCGCACCGTTATTGAGATACAACGACTTATTGGCCCAAAATCACAAATTTTGCCCACCCCCTCTCATTTAGCGCCCTCGTTCGGGGTGACCTCTTCGAATTTATGGAAAAGCTTTACGGTTTCTGAAACTAGAGTTTTCCAGGTTGCTGTCGGTAAAGATTTGGTGATCCCAGCTTGCGCCGTTTTTACTGATCCACCCGCTCGATTATAGAGCTCGCTCTATAATCTTTGTAAATACCACGACCTATGTTGTTGGTGCGTAAGTGACACATATGTAGTAGGGCCTAAGTATTGTTTTGCATTAAGTTTTTGCTTGAGTTTTCTTGTAGACTTACTGCATGAGCATGACTTCCAGGTTTGTACACTGACGTCCAAATTTTTTAGCCTGGAAGTCATGACGTCCTGAAAATTCCGGTCTATTGAAAACCCTGGT
>Ga0209367_1002260_pt1 | contig 25235 bp, 17 predicted proteins | sample WorMetLIZISLAND2_FD_187412 | JGI IMG/M metagenome (GOLD analysis project Ga0209367, IMG submission 187412) | Marine gutless worms symbiont microbial communities from Max Planck institute for Marine Microbiology, Germany - Olavius geniculatus... ... | reverse complement strand
TTTGCTTTTTTGGTAGCCCACCTACATTGTCTAGTATTGTACGACAATATTGTATTTTATGTTTTTGGCAAATAAATACTCTCTCTCTCTCTCTCTCTGCAGTTCAATAGGCCCTCTATTAACATATTTTGATACACGGTATCGCCATATAGTCAGCACTTAATAGTGCTTGTTACTCTGTAGCAAATATTAAGAACAGTGTACCAGCTGTGGTCTTCCTGTACAGTGGCGAAGTCCCCTGAAGCTGAAACACTTTTTGCTTTTGAACGTTCAATGGAAGCCGCAAATTCACCCATTTTTCTGAAATTTGGAAACGCAGAAAATCACAGCCATTTGCGATGTTTTAGCAAAAAGTAAAGTTTAGCAAGCTGCAAAACGTCGTCACGGATTAACGTGAGTTATAAAAAGGCAATAAACTTCACAATAGGCACAGTAGGCCTACAGTACAATAATAAATTGGCCGTGTCAAACCCGGTCTGTCGTCGTCAGAATGCTTGATCCGTTGATCGTCTCCGTCTCGGAGGGATGGAAGGCTGAGTTGACCTAGGCGGCTGGTTACATACCGAGATGGTTTACCTGCCCGCAGGTAGTCACCCATCGCAGTACTAACCCGACCCGGCGTAGAGTAACTTTGTTGATCGAATCAAACGCGTTACCACTAAGCCACGCCATCAACCCAATCTTTTACTCCATTAAACTGTATCTCTGCTGGTTGTGTGTGTGTGTACATGTAGGTACAGTCGTGCGTCGTCATCGTGTGCCTCGTCCCGGCGCCAGAGACTCTGAGTTCTACACGGTGGAAGATCTTAACGTCGGCAACGAGCTGACAGTTTACGCCAGACACTTTAAGCTGGTTGACTGCGATCAGTTTACACGGAACTTTCTCACCAAGCTCGGAGTACAAGTCAATCACCCGCAACCGATTCCTGGAGATCCGTACAGCGATCAGCGCAGGATGGTAGGGCATCTATACAGTCTACACTGCAGTGACAGTGTACTCAACCTCCTACCCTCGACGGGACGGGAAATAAGCTGCAGGGTGAAGGCCCAGGTGTGGCTGATTGTGACTGTGGCTGCACATGCGGGTCTAATTCTTCACTGATGTAGACAATAAATAGACAATCGAACGTTTTGTTCACTGGAGTGATGCATACTGCTAGAAATTGATTGTTGTAAATACTAAAGAAATCTTTTAGTTATTTTATGCATAAGTTTTTATTGAGTGATATTTACTAGGCCTACAGCAATTTTAGTTTTTTCACACTGTGGACCATAAAATATAGGCTTAGGGGCCTACTACTTATGTTTTACGTCTAGATGACATTTTGATGCCCAAGCGTTAATGTGGATGCCTCCGTCTACTGCAGTAGCTCACTGAAATATTTGACCTTGCTTTGTTTTATGACATTGATCATGCAACCGGAAAAAGATTTTTAATGTCTGACCTTGGCGATAACATTTTTCACAGCGTGCCGCCATCCCTATAGTTTAGTAGGTCTGTTGCAATGACACGTACAGTTACGTAATGTTGACGATGCTGTGACGATGACTGATGATGTGTGACGCTGCAGGTGGAGGATACGATGCAGCCGCTGAGACCGTATGAAAAGCGTGATACGTTACGTCAGTTTCTCGACCACGACAGACACGTGCTCAGGTTCTACTGTGTCTGGGACGATCGTGAAACCAATCAGTTCGCTAACACTCGCCAGGTGGCTACGTAGAGACAGACTTTTAAGTAACGGTCAAGCTTAAGTTAATAAAGTTACTAAGCCGTAACTCAAAGTCGCTTCGCTTTCTGGCCTACCCAGTAATTTTTAAATGGGCGAAATAATCTTGAAACTATAGGTCAACAGTTGAGCTAAAAGTTAAAGTTTAAAAGGTTAAAGGTGGTGATATGCTATATCTATATCTTAATGGGACGCACATCTCAGAGCTACGGAGCGTCATCTGCCGTATGGGATCACACAGTGTTACCTGCCACCCGACAGAGGTAAACGCGCCCCACCTTAACCCCAGCCAGATAGGCTGGTACTCGATTTACCTACCCCGGAGAGATGGGAGGCTGAGTTGACCTAGGCGACTCGTTACATACCGAAATGGTTTACTTGCCTGCAGGCAGTCACCCATCGCAGTACTAACCCGGTCCGGCGTAGAGTAACTTCGTTGATCGAATCAAATGCGTTAGGCCTACCGATAAGCCACGCCACCAACCAACGAGTTGATGGAGTTATGACAAAAATGCAGAAGCTTACTATTTGTTTCGGCCGATTTGTATACACTGTAGATGGTGTTGCACTATTACCTGGCGGATGATACGGTGGAGATACGCGAGATGTTTGCGGCGAATGCCGGTCGTGACGTCGCTCCCACGTTCCTGCGTCGAGGTCGTCTGCCAAAGAAGGTGGAACCTTTGAGACGACCGGGAGAACTTGTTGACCGTACCGTCCTCAATGTTTTCGGACCGATGGGCAAAGGTGGCCGCTACATACTCGACAGCCTCAAGGTCTGTTGTGACTGTATGGAACAAGTGATGCCGTCGTTCGAAGGGAACCCCCCCCACCCTGAGGCACGAAATTTCGTCACAAAAAACTAGAGTCCTTGGGGCAGCCCATAGTGAAGATTTCATGATTTTCGTTTGCGCCGTTTTGATACAATCACATGCAGAGTGGGACGGACGGCTCACGGACAGACAGACAGACAGACAGACAGACGCCCAGGTCATGGCTAAGAGGCGCGAAGCAGAATATGTCTGCTCAGTGCCGACTTATTGTGCGGCCGCCCACTTATAACTGTGCAACCTTAACCCTAACCCTGACTCTGACTTTTGACCTGTTAAATTGAAAGTCGACATAGGCCTGCCGGTTACTCCTGTTCTGGAAAACATTCGTAGTGATTTTGTTTTTGAAATAGGCTAGCTATACTTATACACGACTGACAGAAAAACGAACGAGCACGACTCGTATTGCGGCTACGCAGTAACAACAAGATATGCCATAGCCTAGTATTGGTCTATACATATTTATTCACCAGAAATATTTTATGATACCTGTGTAATGATGTGGTTGAACTCGAACAGATCGGCGAGGTCAATCAGCAGTTCTACAAGGACAGTGACTTGAAGATCGGAGCTTACGTCAACGTCTACGGACGTAGCTTTTTGCTGTGCGATTGCGACGAATTCACCAAGGAGTATTACCGCGTCAAATATGGAATAAGTACGACATACGTCATCGCTTACAGACTGCTCATAGCTAACAACAGTCGATTGTAATACGCTGAGATTGAACCAAAATACGCCAAAATTAGTTAAAATGCTAGATAAAAACGTTAATTATACGTATTTGCAGTAAACAAAGCTAGCGTGTAACACTGTGTTAGCGTACATGACAGAAGACGCTCCATAACTATGAGACGGATTTTAACTATTTGACTTTTTTAGTTTTTATGCTTTTCTGAAACGCGGTGTAGACGTGTTAAAATCTAATTGTGTCCGTCTGCTACTTGCTGTGAACGGAATTTTGTGGCATGTTGTGTGTCAGAAAAGCTTTTGAAATATTTGCGTTTTGTTTTTTGTCGGTTTTTTGAGCGACTGATGTTGTGTTACGTTTCAACCACTCATGGCTGCAGTCTAATGAATAATCTCTGTACTAGTTTGACAGATTTGATTCTAGCCCATGCATTTCAATTGTATCTACATCATGAGTCAAAGACGTAGCTTGTTCATGTATTGTCACAATCCAGCTTTTTGACTGCAACACCAGTAAAAAGTTTAGGCCTATTCATTCATCAAACTATTCTGCATATTGTTGCAGAATTTCGACCGATCCTTGCAATTCATTCACCGGCACACTCCGCGGAAAATTTGCGATGAAATGAAACTAAACTATCACTAAGATCTCATTATGTATGTGTGTGTGTGTATGTATACGTTATGTTACATCGTGTGCAGCTGACTTTACACCAATACGCGGTTGCGGGAAGATGATGTCATCAGATGGCGACGCTGCAGCTGCGACGACCGCACGTGTCATTCCTCCGTGCAATGGCTTCGGCAGCGAGGAAGATTCACTCGGCAACTGTCTGAGTCTGATACCCAGACCACCGAGGCGTGACTTCTCTCGTTTTCTGCAGCTCGACAAGACCGGATATGACACGCACGTGCTGCGATTCCTCGCCAAGCTCGATCCTACCACCCCAGACACAACTGACGGACTCAACGACCTCAGACGATTTATCATCTCTTACTTCCTCGCTGACGCCACCGTTTCCGTCTTCGAACAGTCTGCGAAAAACGTCGGTGCGTACTTTTAGCATTTTATTTTCTGTTATTTATAAATTGTTTTTTTAGTATTTTTTATATTCTGGTTTATTTTACCTTGACGTGATACTGATACTTAAGCGGTTTGCACTTTTTTTACGTTAAATCTTGTTGTTGTATGGTGATGATGCTGATGATGATGTTAATAGTTGTCTTATATGTATAATTTGTTTGATTATTATGTGGCTTTCCCACAGGCAGCATTATGCATTTTCCCATACGTTACTTCACTAGTCACTGTTTATTTTTCTTCTGTGTTTGATATTGACTATAGGCCTAATTGAGTAGAAAGGTGTAAAACAGAAAAAAACGAAATCTGTAAAACAGATGCAAACGTGGTACAAAAAACACTCGGATACGGAAACTGAAACTAAAATTGCATAGTGAAGACAAAAATGATAATAAAAGTTGAAACTTTATACCCGGTTTACACGATCGAGCAAACATCGAGCAAATATGAAGCATGCATAAAGCATAGCCTACACGAAGCAAACATCAAGCAAACATCGAGCTGGCTCGTCCAGCTAACATATAGCAGCTCATCGAACCAGCTTGATCGTGTAAACTGGGTATTAATGACACACTGCAGGGTGCGTGGTTTGATGTAGGCATGGCTGGAGGGAAGTTTCTGGAACGAGGTCGCGTGAAGAAATCGACGACAACCTCAGGTCGCCAGGACTACTACAGTCACGAGGACTTCTACGTAGGAGCTACGGTCGTCTTTAATAATTACCGCTTCACGCTGATCGAAGCTGACGAGTACGCCTACAACTACATGGAACAGCACCATCAACAGGTCTCCGTCTTAACAATTTTAACTGTTTTATTGATTTTCCTGCGGCTACTACACATGCTTGGTGTAGTGGTATATAACACATTGGTTTTGATCATCCAAGTTACTCTACGCCGGGCCCGGTTAATACCGCAATGGGGTGACTGTCCCCAGACAGGTAAATCGTCTCGGTATGTAACCAGCTAACCAGATCGACTTAGTCTTCTGTTCTCAATGGAATGTCAAAATGAGTATCAGTTTTTGAACTAAGTATAAATGGCGAATAGTGAATGTAGTACCAGAGCTGACTGTTTACTAGTAGGCTTACAGGGTGGACCAAAAATAGTCTTATAACTTTACCAAATATTAACCGAATTTCAAAATCCTTCCACTGTCGGAATCAGAAGACAATTTGCAATAAAACTATTGCTATAGATTCCACAACGCACAAAGTTTGTCACTACACTATTTTGTGAAATGTCAGCGTCTTAAGAATAACAGTTAAAAACAAAACAACTTTTGTAAAAACACATTTTAAAAAATTAACAACAAAAACAACGTATATGTTGAATCAGTTTTTGTCTAAAAAATCACATCTCACAGTTTTGACGTCAAATGTTTAATGTGTCTGTCTTCTGCTGGACGATGCATCTAAGCCGGCGACGCCACTGATTAATAACGCGCTCAACCAAACGCTGCGACACTGCCCCACTCAGCGACAATGTCTTTCTGGTTGACTGTCGGTAATCATCAACATTGATAGGTCATCTGTTGAAGGGTATCCCGACCAGCATAATCGACCGAATTTAAGTCCGGGTTGTTTGGGGGCCACATGCCAGGCTCGATCAACGTTGATCACGCAACTGGTCAGTGGCGTCGCCGCTTGAGTGCGTCATCTGACATTTCACGCGGTAGTCTAGCGACACACTTGAGGTGTGGTGGGATCTATAATGATAGTTTCATTACAAATTGTCTCCTGATTCTGACAGGGAAATAATTGTGAAATTCGGTTTATATTTGGTGAAGTTATGAGGCGTACAATAAATGGTGCCATTTTTGGCCCACCCTGTATTTAGGCGGATCAGTGGCTCAAGCCGATCAGAATGGTCCAACGTCCAGTGGCTGCCCGGCGCCGTGCTACATTTATCAGACAAGCTGGGTGAATTCTCGCAATGGCAGCCGAGCCCCGTTGACAATGACATGGCAACGAAAAAACGTGGTAGAAGTTAAGTGGGACACACAAAGTTCATTTGGTAGAAAGTTGCATGCAAGAGCAGCCGATACAATGTACGAGAAAGCGCGTTATGGGGTGTTTACACAATCCAGCAAACTTCCAGCAAATGTATTCAAAATACGCGTGCTAATTCTGGACGTTTGCTGGATCGTGTAAACACCCTATTAGCCAGACTTTGTTTACTACTGCAAGTCGTCAGCCATAATCATCAGGCACATTGTCAGAGATACAAACAAGCACAAAAACACACGCAGCAGAGGCCTACACAGAGCAGCAATTAGTTTGATGTCACGTAGACGTGCGTTGAAATGTGGTTTCACAAATTACCTGGCCTGGAAGGCTGTATGCTCAACGGCAGACGTATAATAACAACCCGTCTCAAAATATTAGATTCGTTAGCGTGTTTCTTTTAGATTTGGGGTTTCAGTTCTTTGACAAAATTCCGGCCGCGTGCGACATGTTTCGTAATAATTAATTAGGACCTATAGTGATAGACGTGTGTTAAATTGTGTCCATATTCGAGCTTAGTTAGTTTATTGAAAATCTTGTGTTAAGCCAGCGCTTGCACAAGTAACTTACGTGAGACGAGACGTGGCAGAGAAAGAAACATGCTCACAATGATTAACTCTGTAGTCAGAACAACTGAAAATACACGCCGTGTTTTGCTGCTGTCTATAGCAGCAGGTGAGCGTTATTATTTTTTTTTTGCTTTTTGAGATTTTACGCGGACAAGCACGTTTTCGTCATGGATTGTTTCGGTTTGAAAAGTCGACAGTAATAGCAACACGCATGAAAAGTCACGTTACTCTGTCGTGTAATCGGTACATCACTGACGTTAGCGTCGCTTTGCCAGCTTACATTATATAGGCACGGTAGTCAACAGGATCTATTGCTGCTGAGACAGAGTTCCTAGCAGAGATGATGGAGAATGGTTCGGTTATACTTACGACTGATGTCTGGAACAACGTCACGGTGACGTTTTCGTCGAAAGATGAAGATGCTTGGAAGCTGCATCTTGCCTACGTGCGAGACCTTGTACTGGAGATCATTTACATCGTCATGGGAACCGTTGTCATGGGAACCGTTGGCGTCGTTGACAACTTATTCGTCATCGTCACGTTTGCGCTGTTTATCAAGATCACCAGCAAGGTATTTGTTTGCTGTTGAACCTTAAATTTAAAAAAAAATTCTGACATACCTTTGCAGCCTACTTACGTTTTTAAATGAAAGTATGTGACAACATATGACAACAATAATTTCCTTACTAATAATGGCCTACTACTGGGATTTGTTTAGACTACATCTGCTGCATGTAGAAAACCAATAGTTCAAAAGGTTGGGCTGTATATATGCTATAGCTAATTAGGGTTATCTCTTCTTTTGATACAACGCCTCAAATAATGTCACGCAGGTACCGTGTTTTGTGTGAAGTCTTGTTCTGTATACACGAACTGCTAGTTTGAGCTCTGTAAACCTTGAAGTTGGCTACTGCATATGAGCAGTGGCGTATTTAGAATTTAAGAAATTTTAATGTTTTAGGAAGCAAAATTGTGCGACTTTTCAGCGCCGTTGAGACCATGGCAGGTTGACCCGTTTAGTACGCCATTGAACACAAGTAGTCGCATTCCCGTAATGGACCTTCACATACACTGCACAGTGCACATATAGTCGTATGTTTAAGGATTTTGTGTTTAATATATGTGTTCAGACGATGAACATTCTGATGGTATATCAGAGTGTGATAGACACGTGTGCATCGTTCTTCAGTTTGCTGTACATCTTCATTGACGTTGACGCCACTCGCATGTCAAGCACTAGCAACAACGATCAGTTCGTCTGTCATTTCTGGCTGACCAAACAGCCGCTCTGGTGCTTCATACACACTTCAACCTACGGCATTCTGCTCACGGCGATGGATCGCTACGTCGCCGTCATCTACCCCGTCTGGTACGCCAGCAATGTAAGAACTTCTCTGTCTTTTAAAAGGTTAAAGGTTAAAGGTGGTGATATAGAGTAGCTCTTAATGGGAAGCCCATCTCTGAGCTACGGAGCGTCACCTGCCGTATGGGATCACACAGTGTTACTTGCCACCTGACACAGGTAAACGCGCCCCACCTTAACCCCAATCAGATAGGCTGGTACTCGATTTGCCTACCCCGGTGGGATGGAAGGCTGAGTTGACCTAGGCGGCTAGTTACATACCGAGATGGTTTACCTGCCCGCAGGCAGTCGCCCATCGCAGTATTAACTCGGCCCGGCGTAGAGTAACTCCGTTATCGGATGAAACGCGTTACCGCTACGCCACGCCACCAACCCTTTAGTAAACAGTTCAGCTGTGTAAATTCGTTAGAGTACAGCGTTTGTTTACTAAACAATCTTTAAGACAAAGGCGGCACCAGCGGCTGCCGAAACGTCAACAAAATATCATGGTCATTAACGCATAGTCAAGCGTTTGTTTTACTAGCTGGCAGAGTTGTAGACAATGTTCGTGTTCTATGGTTATTTTGCTGCAAATGCTTGTTATCATATCTAGACTACTCTGAGATGCATTCTTGCTCAGCAACTTGACTTCAGTAAGAAAATAATTTAATGAGCCTATTTTTCAGTCGTAAAAATATTAATGAGTAATCGTGTGGTCAGTCGTTAATATCTGCTGCACACTTATCGTGGTTGTCGTTGTAGTTGAAGGTGAGAAAGTGCGCGATGCTTGTCGGGATCGTGACGGTGAGCTTGATCGTGCCGGCCTACATGACGCTCGTTGGAGCCTTGAGCACCGATATCATTGGGTCACGCTGTGTGCCGTGGATTGTTCACGGCAGCGCGCCGGCAAGGAAAGCAAAGAACGTGTCGACCGTGTTCATCACGTACCTACTGCCGCTGATGACGATGACCTTCTTCTACGCCAGAATCAGCTACACTCTTACGCACAAAGTGTGTTTTGAATTACGTCGGAAAAAGAAGATATGAATGCTTAGTTAGCTAGGTTTATCAGCAACTAAAACTCTTTTAAGAGTCAGTTTTTAGAGCTGCTGCGGAGAAGCAATTGTTATAATTACATCGACATTTATGCTATTCAGTATAGCTGATTAGTGATTACGTTTTCTGTAGTAGGCCCAATGTTTGTTGATAGTCATGACAATTTCTGCTGAAAATAGAGATAGGCCTATAATATGTTACGCTATATTTATTTCAGGAGATTATCGGGAGCAGTTCGGCGGAGAACACGGCAAAACGCAACGCGGTGATGACGTCACTATTGGTGTGCTTTGGATTCATCGTCTGTTTCACGCCATTCCATCTCCTCGTCATTATCAACTTATCAGTCCCAGGCGTCATTGACTTCGGCAGCTGGTATCACCTCCTCACCGTCGTCCTCATGATGGCTAACAGCTTCATCAACCCTTTCATACACGCTTTACTACTACTACTACTACTACTACAGATGTTACTACAACTACTACTGTTCATTAACCTTTCCGTCTGCAACGACAACAACAACGACGACGGCAACAACTATTACTGTCGCTATTACTACAAATAGGCCTACTACTATTACAACCACTGCTGTTACTACTACTACTGTTGCAACTACCACCACTACTGCTACAGATAGTACTATAGCAGCAACTACTACTGCTTATTAACCTTTTCATTCACGCCTTACTACTACTGCTACTACTACTACAAATATTACTACAGCAACTACTGTATAGTTCATTAACCCTTTTATCTATGCAGCCAAATACCGTAAGTTCCAGACGGGTGCCCGACGTCTGGTGTTGAAAATGAGACAGATACTGCTGCGCCAGTCGCAAGTTTCATCCTCTAATTGAAACGCTGGGGTCGTTGAGAATGAATGCAGTGTTACAGCACTGTAAATTACAGCACTATATTGTTAGTTTGCTTTGTTTAGTTTTTTTTGTTTTTCTTTGGTAATGCAGCAATAACAAGATAAATGTTTGGCGTGAAATACTGCGATATATCAAAAATATTGCAATATAAAAATATTGTGGTATATAAAAAAATCAGCTATTTTTGCTAACGATACAATACGATACGATATACAAAAAGGATAATATCAATATTTTCGATATCAAATCATTATTATACTGCATAGTATGCGGTTGGTAACGGTGTTGTTAGTGACTTGTGACACTTTGTCTTAATGTCAAAACTCCACTGTTTTGATTTGTGGCGGTTTTGTCGGACAACAAGTCATACAACAAGCTGAACAACGTGTTGGCATGTTGGTATGCTGTGGATCTATTGTAGGCCTTTGATTTGATACTGCCGTGCGTCGTTTTGAGGTTATTTTAGCTCGTTTTATTTTACATCATTTTATCTCGTTACACAACTTGTTGTGCGAATTTGCTGTGAACTTTCAATTTTATTGTGGATTAGTGATACTGCTTGTTGTACAGCATATTCTCTAAGAAATTCACAACGAATCGATGCGAATGGAGTTTGAGCCTAACTGCACTGTGACAGATGTTTTTGTGACTTCTGTAAGCTCGAAACAGAAACGTAGGCTAATTGGCTGTGTGAAAGCGTTTAAGTTCTGCACTGAATGTCTGCACTTAACACGCACGTAATGCACGCAGTGGCTTCTAGCCCCCTAATTTAAAATTAAAGTCGGGTGCAACTTTCCCCTAGATTTGCATGGGCTTAGGTTTTCCCCTAATTTTTGACTCAACTTTCCCCAACAATTTTTGGCTTTTTTCTCCTCTAAAAAATTTTATCAAAAATGTAGATTGAAAAATGGGGGAAGTAAAAAACGGAGGGGAAAGTTTAGTTAAGGGTGTAGATTGGCCAGTGAAAATAGGGGGAAGTTATGTTAAAGGTGTAGAGTAAAAATAGTGGGGGAGTTTTGTTAGAGGTATAGATTGAAAAATAGGAAAAAGTGAAAAATAGGGAAGAAGTTTTGATTTACAACCTTAACAAGACCTCTCCCTAAGTTTTCAGTAGGCGCAACCTGCGCTTACCAGGTATAGGGATAAGCCACTAAATGCATGAACACTTCGTGGTCGTTGTCATCATCTAAATAGTTTGCAGTGCGCCGTCTGCAAATACAGGGTGTTCCAAAAAAACGGATATCCAATTTTATTTTTGGGATAACTTCGGTAATTCAGCACCGATTTTAACCATTCTTTCACTGTTACAAGCAGAAATTTATGGCGCGTAAACGTGAAGTTCTTTCACCTACCGCACCTTTATTGTGTGACCATATTACCTAGCAAAACAAACATTGTCAAAGCTACAGTGGTCTCGGAGAACAGACAACACATAAAGATATCAATTTCGTAGCATAAAATAGCTAAGCTCACTTACTTATTCACAGTAGTGCCTTGTGACGTCATTGTTACGTCATATTGTGTTTATTTACTTTGTTTACCAGTAATAATTTTTAGAATAAATCGTTTGATATGGGCAGAATAACAAAGGATGCTCGCTGTTTGATCATGGGCTTACGAACTGAGAACTGTTTTGCTAGGTAATGTGATTACATAATAAAAGTGCGGTGGATAAAAGAACTTTACATTTACGCGCCATAAATTTCTGTTTGTAACAGTGAAAGAATGGTTAAAATCGGTGCTGAATTACCAAAGTTATCCCAAAAATAAAACTGGGTATCCGTTTTTTTGGAACACCCTGTATAACGAGAACAAAGGAAAACTGCAGTGTGTAATCGATCATATCAGAAGCTGTCGATTGAAAGCAGTGTTTAAAATGTTTTGAATATTAAGAAAAATGTTGGTGATGTTCTCGGCGTTTTCATTTTTCTGAGGGTTTTAAAGTCAGTAACATGGAAAACGAAAGTTTCAGTCCAAGAACCATTGTTGATGATGTGTGAAATAATGGCTAAAGCTAGAAGTTTTGGGGGATGGTGAAATGTTGGTCGATATCAAATACCTCTGAGAGATACCTCTGAGTGAGGGGAGTTAACATACAATGTAGGCAACTGTTGCTGTTAAGAACAGTCGTACTTTTGCAGAATGATTTACATAATTCACTTTTGCAGTCTGCTAATGAGGACAGTTCGAAATTTGATCAGATGTATTCACAGGTAGTGTATTTTTCCACAAATTATTTTGAAGCACATTACACCTCTGAGTAGACTTTATCTCGAGAGATTGTTCGTTGTTCGGACTGTTATGCTTTTTGTCTCTTTCTCATTTATATATTATCAAATTCATGCAGTGATGCACATAAAACACGCACTGAAAGACGGCCAATTAACGCAAAGATCGATTTCAAAGTGAGACAGAATGGAGTGGTCCCGACAGCTGCTTTTGCTGGATAATAATTCTGTTTGAAAAAAATTATGTTTTTTTCTGGGTTCCTGTTTAGTTTCCGATGGCCGACATCGAGCTGATCATGTCTCGACTAAAGCAGACGGTTGACCCGACGCGACTTAGTGAACTGACTGGTTATGGCGCTCTGACCTTCGAAGACTTTCATCAGATGATCTCCACCATCTCTCAGGGTCGCCTAACTGACCATGAGATCATCACCCTGGCCAGGTAACATACATAGAATAATTTGAAACAATCAGAGCTCTCGCATCTCTATCTTTTAAATGTTGCAGTGGACTCATGTCTTGTGTAAGAACTCATATTTAACCGGCGTCTGTTTACAACTTTACTTTGTTGTATAGCTGAAATTACTAAATACTGTTTTCTCTGTTTTTTTTCGAGTGACGTTTGTTCAACAGTCCAAACGAGTACAAACAAAGTTATCGGCATGTATTGTACCGGTGTATTTCTCGGGACCAAGGTCTTCGTCGTGAGGTGCATTGAAAACAAACAATAAAGTCTTGGTCTTGGTCTTGGTTCGGAAAAAAGTAGTTTTAGTCTTGATCATGAAAAATTTCGATTTTATCTCTGCGTTATTGGACACAGAGCACGTCCACTCCGTGTCTCCATAACATTTTGTGGGTGCATTGAGTGCAGTATATTTATGTTGTATAAATGTTGTCCGACAGATACTACCAGGATCGTGGCATGGAGGATAGCGGCAGTGTGGACGCGATGATCGGAATGCTGCAGGAACAATTGAAACGAAACGGTTTTGACGAATTCACGAGCATTGAACATCAGTGCATGCACTTTGACATTAACAGGTTTACAACTTTACCGGCTACACTTGTCAAAAAATCAAAGATTAAAGAACTGCTTCGCTGTTTCTTTTCAGGTTCTGCGCCTTACGAATTAAACTAGAAATTAGTATTGAGTTAAGCTTATATCGTGACATCTGTAACAAAGTAAGCCTCTATATTTCATGCATTTATAACTTTATCAAACACTAACTGATTTTCCCCAAAAAACATTTACTAGCCAAATGACAACTTGAAATGTAGTCAGTTTTAGAATACTAAAAGTTACTTTGTAACTCATTTTTATATATTCTTAAGCTGACTATTTTTCACAAGGTGGTAAGCGACGTGCGGTTGAAATATGAGAAGTGATAATTTAAAAACTGACAGTTACTGCAGGGTGACGAAAGAATTTTGAAAATAGGTCAGTATTTAATAGAATCGTGACAAAAACTTTTGCAACCCAACACCCGTTGTGTGTGGTTTTCTGTTATAGGTCGGGCTTTATCGGTCAGCAGCGTCTGAGAGCCGTCTTTCTGGCAATGCGTGTTCCTGTTGAACTCGATGTACTGCGAGCCGTCATACAGGCGTCAGTATATATTATATCTGCTGGAATTCTATTTCTAGAGTTTTTTGGTGTTATGTATAACACTTTTCAGACTGTGGAAACTTAAAGCTTGGGACTCAATTTAAATAAAACTTTCTAACAATGTTTTAAAGATAGGCCTATTCCTAAATTTTCATGGAGTTTGTCTTTTCAGTCTCTACGTTAGTTATGCATAAGTTTTGTAGGTTTTACTTACAATTTTATTTTTTCTTCAGTTTTTCGTAAGTGTGATTTTTTCGACGTTTTCTTCTGAACTCGACGCATCAGTCAAATCTCTTTACAAATATCAAGAGTGAGTATTGTAATGGCGCATGCCCTGCAGTTTTTCCCATGAGTGACAACGCTGAATTCTGTTGTGGGTATGCGTGGTTGTTAATGTTCAGAATGCCGGTCAATGAGGCGGGACAAGTAGAGTACCGGGCGCTCATCGGCGCACTCAACTGGCGCCAAGCTGCACCACCAACAGCAGCTGCTGCAGCAGCTGCAGCTGTCAATCATCCTGATGCTGGGCCGGGGGCACCTGCCGGGGGGCGGAGCAATGAGCAGCAGGTACAGGTGGTACGGGCCGACGCACTGATGCAGGACCTGACCGCTTGAAACTGTCCGCTTCACTACACATTTACAACACTCTCTCTCCACTTACTTTTTTATATTCGTATCATCTTGGAAACATTTTAATAATCGTTATAGTAATAAGAAGGACAAAAGTAATTTGGCAAAAGGCGGAATCGGCGGAATCGTTCGTTTGTATTTGCCAGAACAGGTGACAGCAAAGGACTGGCGGTTTGGTTTGGGTGCAATTTGGAATTGCATATTTTGGCTAGGGGGTTTGACCCCCTAAATATCCCCTTTTCTAGATGTCAGAGATTAAGTGTGTGACTCGACTCTACAAGAAGTGTAGCTGGCAACTGGCATCTGAATTCGTCGCATGGATCTGACAGACGACAGACCGACCACACTAAGTACGGAGAAATATGCAGCAATAATCGCTTGCAGCGGCGGCGATTTTGTTTAATAACAATAAGCTTATTTCAATTAGGAGCACTCGGAATCAAAGAGCAGAAACTTATTTCACCAATGCCGTTGTAGTGATAGTGCATCTTACTATAATGTGTGTCTGTCTGTCTGTCTGTCTATGGCGCCTTCTGTGTTGCGCGGTCGCAGACTCCGACCACGTGGCCTTAGGTACCTGCGCCCATACCTTGCCCCTTACCTACCCCATGGGCAGCCTAAAGGGGGGTTAAATTGGGGGGTAACGGAGTGGACCCCCCGTTACTGATACTAAGTTACCTACGGTATCGTGAATTGTATTATGATTGTGAAAGTATTGTAGGCCTACGCAGAGCACAGTCAGTGTGATGCGGGCAATGTCACCTTTTATGATTTTTGCTGTTTTCGATGTGCGAGTTCTTTAATATTGCCGTTAACAAGTGTATAAACTGATGTTTAGTGCATTTTAGGTTTAATTACGGTAAATATCAAGTAATGTGGCTGTTGTCTGTTAATGCCATCACGACGCAATTAAGACATCGTTAGGGCCTATTGGACAACAGCATTATTACAGTGACGTGTTAATATCAATACTGCATATTGTTATTTGTTGTACGTGCATCACTTTTAGAGTATTTCGCAACTTTTCTTATGCTATAATGTGATATAGCCTAGTTGTTTTGCTTTTATTTGAAAGTACTGTGTTCTTTTGGAATTTCTAAAATATTGAGTTAGGCTTCTGTCAAAAATGAAGATACTGTATCCATCGATTGCAGTCAATGTCGTGTCGTACTGTACAGGGTGGGCCAAAAAATGGCACCATTTATTGTACGCCTTATAACTTCACCAAATATCAACCGATTTTCAAAATTCTTTCAATGTCAGAATCAGGAGACAATTTGTAATGAAACTGTTACTACATATCTCACCACACCTTAAGTGTGTCGCTACACTACCTCGTGAAATCTCAGATGATGCACTCAAGCCGGCGACGCCACGGACCGGTTGGGTGATCAACGTTGATCGAGCCTGGTATGTGACCCCCAAACAACCCAAACTTAAATCCAGTTGATTATGCTGTTCGGGATGCCTTTCAACAGATGGCCTATCAATATTGACGATTCACGACAGTCAACCAGCTAAAGAAAGCCGTTGTCGCTGAGTGGGGCAAAGTGCCGCAGCGTTTAGTTGATCGCGCCATTGGTCAGTGGCGTCGCCAGTTTCGATGCGTCGTCCAGCAGCAAGGCGGACACATTGGAAATTTAATGTGAAAACTGTAAAGATGTGATTTCTAGACAATAACTGAGACAACAAGCGCGTTGTTTCTGCTGTTAATTTTTTTAAAATGTGCGGTTACAAAGTCGTCTTGTTTTTGATTGTTATTCTTAAGACGCTGACATTTCACAAGGTAGTGTAGTGACACACTTAGGGTGTGGTGGGATTTGTAGTAAGAGTTTTATTGCAAATTGTCTCCTGATTCTGAGAGTGAAAGAATTAAAATTGGTTAATATTTGGTGAAGTTATGAGGTATACAAAAATGGTACCATTTTTTGGCCCACCCTATGTCTACTTAAGCAGAAGAAACTTTTCGGATACCTTATGAGCACTGATTATATTGACTATATGCGATAATCACGAATTTACGTATGTTTGATTGGTGTAAAATTACTAGAAGTTATATGATGTTGTTCATATTGTACTAAAATTCTGACAAATTACTGTACTAATCACGTTTTCGGTTGTTTATTTAGTAGTTTTTGTTTAGCGCATGATTGTTGGGCCCTACGTGAATAGATTGACTTGCGATTGAAATTTCAAGACAATAATAATACGGCTTATTGTGTATGGCAGCCAGTGGCTGGATTGGCATAATACATTATACATACATACATACATACAAAGACAACACACTAATACTTACAATATATACAATGCAATAAAAATAGTCAAGCATAGATCGAAACTTTAAGCATTATAGACCTACCAAGACCACATAGACTAGACATTACGACCAAGGCTGCAAGTTTCGATCTTGGGACAAAACTATGGTTTCGTTATTCCAAGCTCGCACTATTCCTTTGCAGCAAGCAATATTGGCACGATATTGGTCCAATATTGCACGCATTATTGGGCCAATATTGGTTGCGAATATTGGTCCAATATCACCATGTGGACGCTTTGCCTATATTGCACTAATATTGGCCCCCAATAGACAAAACGTCCACAATCCACGTGGTGATATTGAACCAATATTGGCAAACAATATTGGCCCAATATTGGACCGATATTCCAGAACAATATAGGTTCAATATTGGAAACCAATGTTGGCGCGATATTTACAAACCGTCGCCTCCGCAACATCGTGCCAATACTGATTCGCCAATAATGGGCCAATATTGCAAAACGTTAATGCTCAATATTAAGCTAACAAACAATGATATCGCTGCCGTCCGCGATATCGTACAGTGGAATAATGGGTGCAGTCAAGCGCGACTGCACAAACGACAGCGTTTAGGCCACAGTAAAACGACCATAAGTGAAATAATTGCGTTAAACCACTGACTGCTAAATGAACAGCCTTACCACTCACTTAAGCTGCGTTTTGATGCCTAACGCGTTAGTGTTAGTTCATAGACAAGTATATTATAAATACGCTAATTTATGCATGTCGACTAATACTTTTAACAGTTTTAATAGTTTTGGCTAATAGTTGCTGACTTTTTCGAATTTTTCGTCGGCGTGCCGTCAGCAGGAATTAAAACTTTTAGCCAAAACTATTAACGCGTTAGGCATCAAAAACGCAGCTTTATAATACCACTGTAGACCGTTGATATTGATAGCATATACCCCAGTCAGTAAGTAAACCAATAAAATGTGTTGAGACAAAATTTTTGTTAAGAGGACTCCAGATTTGTGTTAAAGCTACAACAAAACTAAAAACACAATTGCATGCAAATGGAACGCGATTTTGTTTCATCTGAGTACAGTTTTGTCGCCAATGCTGGCTTTACCGATTAATTCATGCAGCCTAAGTCGCTTATAAAGGTTCTGGTGTAATTTGGAATTAGTTTCAGAACACACGTAGCGGTTTCATTGTCTACACGTGCATGTGTTGACCTGTTTACAATATTTTTGCTATCTTTTCTCTATCTGTCCGTCTGTGTCTGACAAATAAGCGTGGTTGGGTGCCCAGGGAGCTGTATAGCGTACGCTAATGTTTCGTGGCAGTGGCAGTGACCATGTGCTGTACTGTTGTGGCAGACTACTCGCTATTTGGATGTAGGGTCCCAGATGACCGGGCTACTAGCGTGCCGTAGGCCTAATACTTACTACTCGCAATATGCGTCTGTATGCTGCATGTAAACGCAGAATACAAAATGAACTGTACAGATTTTTGCTAAACACACTCTGCAGCCGAATAGCTAAATGCGTAAAATACGACTGTTAATATTGTTAATATTGTGAAAAACACAACGGTTAAGAATAGTTGGCCTAATACAGCAAGTGATACTATAGGCCTGCGATGCGTGTAAATCACACCTCACACGATAGTGTGAGTGTTGTAAGGACGACCTTCAAAGTCAATGGGAAAAAGCAAAATTTGACCTACACTACAGCCGACCAAAAACCCCTGAACCGATCGTCACCAAATTTGAATGGCGTGATTACGTCGTGGACTTTTACCACGAAAAAAATTTGGCTCAATCCGCTCAGGGGCTTTTGCTCCCCATATAGGTGAAATCCTGTTCGAAGTTTACTACACTTTTTAATGCTTGAACTCGTCTACAGGCGAGTCCGTTAAACCGATTTTTACGCTTAATACGTCAAATGGCGCGGTTCTGCGCAAGAAAGTGCTTTTTTAATGTTACAAAATAAAAATTTAATTTTTGATTTATTTATTCGAAAAATTCGAAAAAATACAATGGCGCTTATGGAGAAAATTAAAAAATTCTTTAAACTGTCATAACTTCGGTTGTGTGCAAGATAAAGTCGTAATTTTTTGGTTCTAGGATAAGGTTTTCGGGAACGGCCTAATTAACGGCGACATTTATATTTACCCCTAATTGATCCCGTTGCCATGGCAACGAAATTTGGGACAAAATTGGCTATAACTCGGTTTGTACAACAAATATCACCAACATCCTTGCATTCGACGGAGGTGCGGGTTGAGGGTTTGGCAATTAGATGACGTCCTTCGAAATTTACCACAGCCAACCTTGATTTCCAGGTATAACGAGCGTAATACGAGCAGCAGCAGTAGTAGACACATCCAACGTTCTGTACCCGACCGAGGGTATACTGCTCTGCCTTAAAAAGGTAAAAGGTAAAGATACGGATTCTGCTAAAGCGCTTTTTACATGCGTCAGGCTCATTCCCCGACTTTTGGCAATAAAACAGCAAATATATATGTAACTAAGATTACGCAAATGATTTTTGCTGTTTTATAGGACTGATATCATCACATCGACCTGACACAGTTTTTTATATATATAAAATAAAAGGCAGCGAAAAGCAGCGGCATACGGGGCCTAGTCAGAAATGTCAATTGGAAAGCTCGTCTCCCTTTCCCTTCCCTTTCCCCCTTTCCGTCCCTTTCTTTTCTTTACCTTTTCTCCTTGCCTTTTCCCTTTTCAGTTCCTTTTTTCTTTTTTTTCTCCCTTTTCTTTTAGAAGAGGGCCCCCTAAATTCAGCTAGGAGGTTTGGGGATTGCTGTGAGCTCCTCCAGCTGGGTCTGGAACACAGCTAAAATCGAATTTGGTGCATTTTGGCTTTAAAATATGAGATTTGATGGCCACAATTTTTATCATTTTTTTGAGAATCAACTAAACAAATTGGCAAGTTTAGTGCAGTCCAAACGTGTGCTTATGTATTGTCCGGAGGATTGAGACGGGGTAGGGGCTCCAGCTCCCCTTCCCTTCTCTACGCCACTGGCGAAGGGAGAAATAGTTGAAATTTAACAATTAATAATAGTAAAATCTTATACAGAGCTAATGACCAACAAACTTATTACTGCATCGAAACGAACACAGAGAAACAATAAGTCGACGTCTAAGGCAAATGTCAAAAGTTCGAATCCAGAATTTTGATTGGTGGGGGGCAAGTCAAGCGCTGAAGGCGCAAGAATAAAGGCGCTACAGGCGCCGAGAATAGCCTATGCGGGGTTGGATATTGGGATAAGTGACTTACCATTGCCAGAACTTGTTTTTTTTAAATTTTTGGGTCAGGAAATGCGTGTTTTAGTGTATTTTAAGTCCTTCTCGGTGCTAAATTGCTTCTGCGCTGTAATATATTCATACCTCGAGTACGCTTGTCCAGTCCATATGTTCTGGGGGTGGTAAGAAAGCGTCGCGAGCTCCTTATAGAGTCCGAGGCAAGGCCTCAATTGAAATCGAATTGAAAACATTTTAAATGTCATAGAACGCATCTGATGAGAAAAGTTTTCATGCACTTTTGGCATACCGGGGCAATTTTGGAAACATGGTTCATCCCTTTGCCTTTTAAATCCGCAGTATGTTACTCAGAGTAACTGTACTAACAAGACCCGGCGAAAAATCCAATCAGTTGCGGTTTGTTTCAGTTTCTATACTATTCTGAAAATTGGATTTTCTTGGATAGCAATTCAATTTAGCATGCCGCGACAATTTTATTCAGAATTTTCTCCAGGGGCCGATTACCAAATTCCAAGGTGTTCGCACTGTTCTCGACAAAGGCGATCATGATTTGTGTCGGCGACTTTCCCTGCGGGGAAGTTTCGGTGAAAGTCGGCGTAATGGAATTTGGGCTTAACTTAATGCGTCACGAGATCTTGGTGCTTTAAATCGACTTTTAATCGGATTATCTCTGGCGTAGCTCTGTTCAGGATAGAAAAAAATTCGAAGTTGGAAACGTGTTTACACTCAACAGCTATAAACGACAAAATCCTCAATATATGCTCTGAAGTGAATGGAGATGTGCAGTAAAGTTTGTTTAAACGTTTAAAAAAATTTTTGAAACTACAAATTTTGTACGTTTCAGAAAATATTTACTACAATTTATTTTATCGAATACCGGTACTTATTGTAAATATATGTATAAAAACTTTGGAAACTACGACAGGGACAACGTGGACACTTTTTTGGTTTAATAACATTTTGTGAAAGTTTTAATAACATTGTCAGTAAAAATTTTCGTTGCAAAAATCGGCCTAATTTACGAAACTTGTCTCTACTCGCATTCAGGCGTCTCGACTGCACGTTTGGACACCACGAAGTTTGACAAATCCTAAAACGCTTTACCTCTGCCTGTTCGTTTACTCGCGAACTGCATTGCAAGGTATACGGCGACTTTTAAATTCAGGCATCGTGTCTGTAGCTTTGTCTGCGTCTGTCCGTCGTTTGTCGTCTGCTGTCACCGCGGACAGACTTGATATAACAGTTTTTCGCGGTCAAAGGTCGCCTTCCATTACAGTTTACGAGCGCGTTGCCTACCAGCTTGCCTGTGTCTGTCTGTCCGCCAAATTACTCGAAAAAAAATTGTGAACGAATTTTGATGAATTTTTGACGACAGGAAAACATGCATGACTGCTCACACAATCTGTATCATGCGTATTGCATTGTATTAGAGCACAGGTGAATAATTTTAAATTTTCCGCAATGAGATGACATGACACATGAGTTTTTAAAGTAAGTAATTATTTTTTGCTGCTGGAGATAATGTCGATGACGATGAACCGGCAAAGATATCTTTAATTGCACAGTCTCCAGAACTGATCCGAATTTTTCTGAGCGAAAAGTTATGGAGCTATATATCATTTATTTTCGTCAGTGGATAACACTGTATCTGTATGGGTAACCGGACGCACAATTGCAGTTATTGATCCTTATTTATGTTCGTAATTTTAACAGTTCTGAAAATTATTAGCAAAAAATGAGCAAAAAAATAAAATACAAAAACAGTTTAATTTTCATAAGTCGTATACCGTACAACAGTAAAATATGGAACTGTGATTCGTCTGCGACATATAGCGCAATAATAAAGGTGCATAATTGATAATTGATTGATTGACTGAAAAATGAGAAGTATGAGTGACTTACAACGCGACTTTTCATCCACATGAAAACTACATTTAAAATGTGTACAATAAAACCAAAACTAAAACTAAACTGTAGCAAAATCGACTTTTTTTTAGTTTTTAGGGAGATGGCTGTAACGGTGCCAGATCGACGCATGCGTTGAGGTATAACAAGACAAATGGCAACTTATGTCATCGACCATTATTGGAAATTCTTTTCTCTCAGTTCCTAAAATGGGGCAATATTTTATGAACTTCGGGGAGACAATTTCCAATAATCTCCTCGACGCCAGTCACCGTTAGTATAATATTAAACGGGTCTCAATTAAACGCCGCGTCTCTAATACAAGCTGGAGGGAACGAAAAAGGTCCTAAAAGAATGCTAAAGAAAATGATGCGCGCGATGAGTACATTAGATTGGTCACAATCTAATAATATTTTTTGTTTACTTTTGATAGGCTACCGGTAGACAGTTTAGTTTGTGTTTGGTCTTCGTACAAGAAACCTTAAAACTAAAACTGTTTTAAAAGCGAGGTTTTTTTCTATGCGTCTCTATTTTGTGTCATGTCTTAGCGATGTGTTTTTAGTAGAATTTCACCGCAATTTGGCATTTGTGCGTGATAAGTCCATTCGGCTCAGTAGCAAATTAGATCATTTCTCAACTGAGCTTAGTTAATCTTTACTTTGGCGAGGCAATGACTTGTGTCTGACTACGCTATAATTAGTAACACAGTAACACACAGTAAAACAGTATTTAATAAAATATGTGACAAACGCACATAATACAATAGCAAAACAGAAGAGAAATGTAATTTAACAAGGTAACATAGCATAAAATAATTAGACACAGTCAAAAAGTGATCTAACTAAAAAAGACTGTTTACTACAAACAGTCAACACATAATCATGTCCACGAGGGCGTAAACTGTCTGGACGCTCGGCGTAACATGACAGCAGTTCATGAAGACAGTGACCAGATTTCGTAATACTGTGAAAAAGATCACGTGAGCAAGATTCCGCAATATCATTAAAAGACATAATCTGAGCAGTGTAACCAAACCTATAGAGACGTTTCAAGGTAGACTGTAATTTATTCATTAGTTCCACCGTTAAAAATCCTGACCAGAATCGGTTGAATTAGTGATGAGCGGGGCAAAAAAACCAAAATAAAACGACGGCGTAAAATATGAAAAGTGTCCTCTCGGTATCATCTTAACTCTAAATCAGTGGATTGATTGGTTGATATAAATCCCCTGGTCGTAAATATCTGCAGCTGTTTTACTGTGCTTAATTAAAGTGAAAACTTTTAAGTAGCAAAGTCGTCTTGGTTGTATTCAGCATTCTCTCACTACTACGTGTTGGACCTACTACGCTCCACTTCGTCGCTAGTCACACTGGCTAGATCGCAGTGGTACTGTACATATAGCATAACACAATGTTTTTTAAATTTTTAATGTCTTATAAGCTATAATCTACTTGGAGTTACGAAATATTATAATATTTTAAGTGCATTGAACTACTATCTTTCAATCGGCTCTAATCTTCTGTCGTGAAGCGTAACAGACTGTCGCTTGGCTTCAAAGGGTGAGGCGCCGGGAGCCAAGAAACGGTTTCCAGCCGCTTGGACTTTATGACGTTCGGCGACGCCTCCGACCGGAAACCATACACTTCCATAATGTCGGCCAGCAGCACCCGAATGTTACTACACTGTGTGCCGGATGCGGACAGCAAACTTGAATCCGCAGTATGTTAGATCCGCATTCCAAGATGCAGAAAAGTTGCGAACACGTCGGCCAGTGACTAGCAGTCATTTAAAAGACCTATACATACACACTTGTCTCGGAGCGAACTGCACGTTGTCTTGGTCCATATATTAGCCAAGTTATGAATGATTTTTAAGAATTTTTGAAAATAATTCTAAAATTCTGACTTACAATGTTAATAAATTTTCGGGTATTAAATGCACAGGTATTTTTTGAAGTCATCGAATTTCAGTTTTATTATCGTCTAACTTTATCAGTAAAATGAATACTGACATCTTATTACGTGTGGTATAATGCAGTCAGTAATAAGATTGTGTTGTCCAGCAGCGGAAAGTAATGATAGTAAATTCATACATACTCGTAGAAAATGTTACTGATGTATAGGCCTAGACTGTGAATTTTTTAGTTTAACATTGATTCTGAGTAATTATTGAACACCCCTCGTAATTACCTACTGTTTGCGTGCAGATCACCTACATTGCTGTGATTTTATAATCCGTAACTCCGCATATCCGCCGACCGCATTTTAGGTGCTGGCAAAAAAATTGCCCGCGGACGATCGAGTAGCATTCCCGCAATCTCCGCCGACTGCCGTCCTTCCAATGACGTCACTGTCGGCTAGCTGTCGATATCGTTTCCGGTTCCGGTTTGGTTGAAGTGTGTAGCCGGTGGCTACGAACGCGGTGGAAAGGAAAAAAGAAAAATGTCTTTCGGTGCGTTAATGATTAGCGGCGTCGCGTTTTCCTGACTGGTTGACAACAGACGATGATTTATCCTACGTCAGAATGACTCACACGCACCTGCGCGCCCTCACCGCAGACGCAGCCTCAGCGACGACCTTTTCGCGTCAGCCGCCTAGAAGTCAACGGCTCTAAAGCTCGCAGGTGTCCATTAAACGCAACAAACGCAATGGACGCAGCTGACGTAAGCGACACAATGACCACAACGCAACGATGGAAGCGGTATTTTTGCGTTGTGTCAGTTGCATGCGTTGCTTGGATGGAAACCGTTCTTTAGGCTCTATAGGTTACGTGTAAGATGAAACCGAAACAACTGAAAAATATATAGCTTTGAATGTTTATTTCGTTCTACGTGCAACTACAGGATGACTGCGCTACTCGAAATGTCGCAAATTTTATCCGTTAGTCCCCACGCGGAAGCTTCTCTCAGTCACTGACAGCCGTGACACAGTAAGTGAAAAAAAGCTGGACACCGTCCGTAAGTAAGTAAGTGGCAAAGGCCGACTGAGCTAAGGAAGCAGTTGCATTTGTAAACGTTGTTTGATCGTGGTCGGTAAATTGCTGTTAAGTCAGAGCTAGTGCCAGTAAATATTTAAACACCCACACACCTGAACACACGCCTGCCCTCCCACGCACACGCACACGAGTAAACGCAGCATCAACA
>Ga0209367_1002259_pt1 | contig 25241 bp, 20 predicted proteins | sample WorMetLIZISLAND2_FD_187412 | JGI IMG/M metagenome (GOLD analysis project Ga0209367, IMG submission 187412) | Marine gutless worms symbiont microbial communities from Max Planck institute for Marine Microbiology, Germany - Olavius geniculatus... ... | reverse complement strand
GTAAATATCTGCTCAAAGTCAATTGTTTATAATAAGAAAATATGAAATAAAACTGCGGTATTTTTATAGCAGAAGAACGAGCATAGGTCAGTCTGGCCACATCGTCTAGATTACGTTAATGCTGACACGGGTCGCTCGCTGTATAGGCCAGCTGCACAGCGGTACACCGGTTTTTTTGCTAACACCAATCACGCTGTGCGCTCGACTAACACTAACAGTAGATTCATCATCTGCACAAAAAACCCGCAGCTTTTAGCCCTAATCCGCGTCCGGCTGGCGAACTGGCCACACGGTGTCGTATTAATAACAGCGTCCGCCGGTTGCAGGGTAGCTCTGCGTCGGATATTTCTGCGACGTCTGCTGATGAAACACGATCACAAATCCAATGACCCGTCCAATAATCTGCAATGAATAAAATTACTTTACACGGTGTTTCGTAAAAATGGCACCTTTTGTCTTTCATAATTCACTTCAATGATGATCGATTTACATAACATTTTTACCAGACATATCTGAAGAAATACTAATTCAAAATATATTTTAACAAAATATGGCTGTTAGTTAAATATTCTTTGCTAACCGTGATGTAATGCTGATGTCATAATGTGCCGTAAGTACAGTGCTCAAGCAGACCTGGCAGCCGAAGCCGAAGCCGCAAAAACTGAGCCGCAAAATGTTAGAGCCGAGCCGAGCCGCATTTTTTCGAGCCGTCGCCGCAAAATATCCGAGCCGAGTCTCTCGAGCCGCAAAATTTTCCATCTGGTATTTTTAAGCTGTCCGTAATATTCGTTTTACTAACCTTTAAGTTGTAGTGTGTAAAATATTCGTCGCTCTGTAATCTGTGTGCGTCGCAAGAACGTTTGCTCCTTCATTCTATTTGTTAGACCTATCTGTGAGCATTTTGCTGCTGTTGGGCGGACATTTTGGTGGAATCACATCTGACTAGATCTACCTACAGGCAACCATAACAGTGTGACGTTACTGACGTAATCATAGTAAACGTGATAATAGAAACTGTCTGCGTAAGCCGTATTGCGAAAGTTTATTCATAGGCCTAGGGGGACTATTTCGCTTAGGGGGGCGGAGAAGGCAACTTGCTCAAATAATTTTTCAGTCACTAGCGAAGCCATAAGATAGGGATGCCCATGCCGGTTGCTCCTATATATGCGATCAGATCGCATATTTTGCAAAAACCCACATATCGCATATTTTTCGCATATAATGGCATTTTCAAAATCGCATATTACGCATATGCGAAAATTTACATATATGCCGCATATTTTGCGACTTTTACGGGGGTACCGCTCTTTGATGCTCTCGTGCGCAGGTTTTCTTGAACCAAGAAAATCGAGACTTAGACCATCAAAATCTACAGGGTTTTTCGTTGTTTTCTCAGCAACCGTTTGGGATTTTGATATAAAATTGTAGAGTTTTATTTACTGAAACCTTCTACATCTAACTGCCAAGTAAAATTTAATTCTGTTAAAAAACGACGAAGTTATAGACTTTTTAACATAACCGTTTACCGATTTTTCGGCATTCAAAAATGTTCATGCTAAAAATGCTATTTAATCGTGCAGGGCGCCAGTACATAAGCACAAATGCTCCCAAGCACAATAGTGTCAAAAACACAAACCTAAATACGACATAAGCACAATCATCAAGTTGTCTATAACTCAACAATGGGTAGGCCTAATGAACTTGGGCTTCGTATACAACAGGCCAAATCAGTCGCAAAGACTACATGCAAAATGTGCTACAAGTTTTTACCAGTACTTTAGTTGTAGGCTCATACCATGCATAGAGCTATAAACAGTGCTTATACTGACTTATGTTTTTAACTGCTAGTCTTATGAGTAAAAAGAGTTTTTACCACAGTAGATTTGTGCTTTAGTAGAATTTTATTTTGTGCTTATGTATATCTGCGCCGCGGCAGCGCACAAGCTGGCTGCGGGCCAGCTGTCCAGATATCATCTCGAAAGACCAATGGCCTCCAAATTCGTCGAATATAAACCCAATGGACTATCACGTATGGGGTGCAATGTTGAAGGCTTACTGCAAGCTTAAAACAAAGCTGAAAACAAGCGCCAAACTCAAAGAAGCGCTTTAGGTTATTTGGGACAACCTGCCACAGGGACTGATCGACAAGGTTGTAAAAGATCTCTCAAATAAGGCGACTGGAGGCTGGTGTTGTTGCTTGGAGCTGGTGGTTAACACTTCGAACATTTGCAGTGACAATGGAGTTCTGGCATTTGATCATTATTTAACTGTGTTGTTTCAACGATGTTATTAAATTTGTGTTGTAGCCGGAACATTTTTGGATGCTGAAAAATCGGTAGGTAGTCATGTTAAAAAATCAGTAACTTCGTCGTTTTTCAACAGAATCAAATTTAACTTGGCAGTTAAATGTAGAAGGTTTTACTAAATAAACCCGTAAAAGTTTAAAATAAAATTCCCCACGGTTACTAAAAACAGCGAAAAACTTTAGGGGCCCACTTTTTTGCCGCACCCCGTACGTTCAATGCTGAAAATTTCATATGCAGCTTGTCTATGTCTATCTCAATTAGTTTCGGCGCAATTCGCTCTTGAAATGTGTCTCGTAAACCGAAATCGCCACAAAATCCGTAAAACCCTTTTTATTTTAGGGTTCAAGGTCATCCAATGTTATTGAATTTGATGGCAATCGAGAGCCAGTGTACGACTTTATATTAGTGATTAATAGTAACCCAAACCCTATCTCGCGCCGTTATTGAGATACAGCGACATATTGGCTAAAAATCACAAATTTTTCCCACCCCCTCTCATTTAGCACCCTGTTCGGAGTGACCCCTTCAAATTTATGGAAAAGCTTTACGGTTCCTAAAACTAGAGTTTTCCAGGCAGCCGACGGTAAAGATTTGGTGATCCTAGCTGGCACCGTTTTTGACTGATCCACCCGTTTGACAGACGGACGGACGGACGGACAGAATTGCGATGGCTAAGACACGCTGAACGCAGTAGCTGCTTTCTCGCGTAATAATGTAGGATGCAGTGAAGTAAATTGCGTATTGAAATGCCGATTGAAGTACTCGGGTTCGTTATTAGTACGACGTGCATCAGACAAAACTTGCGCTCAAAGAGAGAGAAAGATTAATTTATTGTAGTTTCTACATGTAGGTCGAATAAAAGTAATCATCAAACTTGTCACATTTATCCGGCGTGGGTGAATAAGACATTATTTCAAAAGCATATGCATTCGAAACGTCATTAGGTTGTAAAAATGACACACCGTAGAATAAATGTAGCCAGTGGCCTACTTCATTTCCAGATTAGTAATCATTTGTGAGACTTAACGCTTTATGTTGCACCCCAGTGCCTGACCAAAATAGAACCTGCATGCGTATGTTGCGACAGATAAAAAAGTCCAACGAAATGCATTTATAACAGTTATTTCGAAGTCAAAATTTGCAGAACGTAATGTCTCATTCACACCTGCCACTATGCGTGATTTTGTTGCCTTTTATTTGGTGATTCTGTCACACAGCATTTGTGATTTTGGTTCGGTGATTACTGATCTCAGTACATTTTTTTCCTGTAATTGGTGATTTTGGTCGTTACCGGTACAGTCATCGGGGCGACATGAACAAAAACACGTTTATGTAGGTCGTCCGTTGCACCAAGAGTCGTGCCCCCATATCACGGCATATGCAAAGTTCAGTGCATCTTTAGCTCCGAAATTGCGCCTAGAGAAAACAATTTTGGTCGCTTCGAGGTATTGTTAGGAGTAGTAATTTATTATTCCGTATTGTCCACTACCACCGTACAAAACTGTGTGTAGAAAAATATTTTTAAAATGCGCGAAATAAAACTCACACAGGCGGAAAAGGTTAAATTGACTGGCAATGCATGCGACTGACGCGCGATGCGTGAGACGTGGCAGGGCCGGCTGCGTCTGCGTGGCGAGCGCTTTGTCGGACATTGACTCTTCCATTGTCTTCCTTTATGCTGCTAAATGCTGTTTTAGTGTAAATCTACCGTTCATTTCTATTAGGATACAGTAACAGGACGTCACGACGCTATTTTGCTAGTGCTTTATGGTCTTTTATGTACCAGCTGCCGCAAACGGCAAGCGACCTATTACCACAAAATAGCCTACAATGTTGCTCTGCTACCTAGGTAAAAAAATTAAAAAAAATAAAAATAAAGGAAGGCGACCAACAATTGATAGCAAATGCACCGTAATTCGTAAACACGTCGTGCAACTAGCACAAACACATCGGTAAGCGTAAACTGATTACAGTAATTCGTTTACTTTTGCACTCAGAAATAAGCTGCAAAAATGACGGACATAGGCTACTGTCACGCTTCAGCGTTTTAACAAACTACTTTGCGAGATTACGAGTAAATGTTTAATTGCACCACTGCTTATTTTCACATAACCAGAATGATTTATACAACGCTTTTGTTTTTTATGGTCAGATGTGCAATAAACGTTAAAAAGATAAAAAGTTTTAACCTCGATTTTATTCTACAAATAAAAAGTTTTAAACAATGCAATAAAACACGTAATTTTTACTAGATGACATGTTGACTAAATCCATCGTTATAGAATACAGTTGTTTTTATATGCCACAAATTGTATGTAAATCGGTCTAATGTTTGTTCTCTAAGTTAGTAAACCCAAATACAAAACCCCCGATTTTTTATACATAAATATGTTAAATTACCGTTATTGTATTCTAGTCGTTCAACGTTTATCAACAACTATAAAACACCCAGCGATTATTTTTTTTGTAAAAGTTATAAAAACGCATTTTTACGGAAAATAAACGAAACGTCTATTTACTAATCTTGTGAACATAACGAAAAAGCGATTACCGAAAATAGCACTTCGATTCCATTGTCTACTGGGTTATGACAGTCGATGCAGGTGTTTTTATTATGCGACTGAACTCAACAGTTTGTTTCAGGCAGTTTAGAGCAGTTGCGTGCAACTTGCAACTTGCATACAACTCACAGGCGCGTTTGCGTTGTACATGAATGTTGGTACGCTGGTGCTCGCCGCTGACTGCGTGTAGAATTAGAGACGTGAAGAGGGCCGCTCTGAGGCGAGTTTTGTGACAATGTTGATTGCCCCGGAGACGAATCCGTCAAAAGCGCAGCGCGTCAGTGAAAAAGACCGATTTGTCTCGTCTGAGTTCCTGCCTGATGAGACGTACGACCACGCATCACGGGCACTGCGTCACTGCGGCTGTCGTCGCTCACAAAACATTCTTCACGCGGCAAAGCTCATTTATCTTCCTAAAATTAGTCTCTGGCGACTAACGGTTTTTTTTAAATAATATATGTAAAAAAACTTACCAGTTCAAAACTGTGTGTAACAAGAAATTTGAGCTAATGCTCACGAGACGCTCGAAAGCCTATAGCAGTTCCTCTTCGCAAACTGTCAGTCTGTCTCCAGCCTTTTCGTCGCAGTTCATTCTTGAATTTTGTGCTGCAGCAGAAGATCGCAAAAATCAATAATAAACAGTATGTCTGTACCTATTTGCAATCGTTTTCACACGCTACACCAAGTAATTGCGGTAAAAAAAACCACTTTTTAGGAGGGGTAGCCGTCTTTGACGCCCGCTTGCGCCGGGCTCCATGAACCTAGGGGATCGGGACTTAGACTGCTGAAGTCTACGTTTAATGCTGAAAATTTCATACGCAGGTTGTCTTGGTCTAACTCCAGCCATTTCGTCGCAATTCAGTATTGAAATGTGCGCAGCATCCAAATATTGCGAAAAATTCACTAAAAAGCCCTTTTGGGAAGGTTTAAGGTCATTCAAGGTCATCGATGTTGATAAATTTAAAAAGCCCGTCACCAGTGCAGCATGTCTGTGCCTATCTGCAACCGTGTTCACACTACACGAGATAACTGCGGTAAAATAACCACTCTTTAAGGGGGTAGCTGTCTTTAACGCCAGCCTGCGCCGGCCTCCTTGAACCTAGGGGGTCGGGACTTAAACTGCTAAAATCTACGTTAAATGCTAAAAATTTCATATGCAGGTTGTCTCGGTCTATCTCCAGCCATTTCGTCGCAATTCAGTTTTGAAATGTGCGCTGCATCCAAAAATTGCGAAAAATTCACTAAAAACCTCTTTTTGAGGGGTTCAGGGTCGTTCAAGGTCATTGATGTTGATAAATCCAAAAAGCCTGTCGCCAGTGCTTGTTATGATAAGCAGCATGTACGTACCTATCTGCAACCGTTTTCACGTTATTCGAGCCAATAACGGCAAAATGACGTCTTTTAGGGGGTACCCCTCTTTGACGCCCTCGTTCGAGGGGAACCCCTTCACCCATACGTGGCACGAAATTTTGTCACGATAAACTAGAGACCTTGCGGCAGCCCACATTGAAGGTTTTGGGTAACCTTAGATGGGGCTATGCATATGGCGTCCTTACAAGCTGACTTTAGTTGGTAATCACTAACATGGTCTAAAGCCTTCTTCATTTGATGTTATTTGTCGTAGTAGGTTATGCTTGCCCAGTGTTTACTGATTAGCGTAGCAGCCGAAAATGTTTCTGTTATGGTTTAGCTAATGGTAACAAGGAAGCTAATATGTGACTCTGTGCCAGGGTTGTTAACAATACTTGTGAAAAGTATTGGCAATACCAATATTAATACTTTGGCCAAAAACTATTGCCAATACCAATACCAATACTTTTACAGGCAATACTATTTCTACTCATTCAGCAATCACAGGTGCATTTAAGAGAGGGCCAAGCTGGCTGCGCTTCTTTTTTCCTTCGTCGGTGTGGTAGTCAACTTCAACAGTGGGTTAGATTTTGCATGCCACATATTTTCCACCTTAAGTTAGCCAAAAACCCTCCTATATGGGACTCTATAGAACAAAGACAGCAAAGTGGTCTCATTTTTTCGCTCGTCACGCTTGCTATAAAACTAAGTTGAGTTGTTGTCTAAATAAGAAATGCTACTTATAGGCAGTGACACACATACATAGTGGTAAAACATTTTACCACTATGACACCCATACAACTAACGGCTGTCCTTTGTTTGTCAAGCGACAAAAGGTTGAAAGCTTTTTCTGACTAGACGCTCTGAACCAGGACACCACTGGGGCTCGGGGGCTCCACTGTCAGACCCCCATTATAGGCTTGCGTTCGCCCACCGGTCCTCTCTTTATAAAATTTGTGAATCCACCCCTGGCATTGTTATGTTTAGTCGCTTGCTGATGCAGTGATTTAGTAAATCTAGTTGTCGCCATGGAAGTAAGTACAGATCTTAACGAGACTCATGAGAATCAATACTGGAGAAAAATCTCCATCTCGAGAATTATATTTCTCGTCTTAGAGAATTGAACAGGTTGAATAAGACGCAATAAACAGCTTCTAGTGCTTGTCAGTGAGTCGCGGTCGATTGACGGCAGTAATTAAGTTGAGTGAGAAGGGGGTGGGCTATCACCCGCGGAGTGTCAGCTGGACTGTAGGCTATGTAGCTTGTGGTCATGTTTCAAATCAAACGTTTGTGAGTCTGCTGTGAGAGTCTTGACACCTATTCTTTCATTCGCGGAGCAGACGGACCCCAGCACGTGTGTCCATCGCTCGTAGTTTAGGGCCTACGTCTCCCTGCGTGCGGGCAGGCATCCGCTATGTTGTGCCTCGGTCGTTGTTGTGCAGCAGCCGCAGCGGCGTTGCTTGCTGACAAAAGTATTGGTATCGAGTATTGCCAAAAAATAGCTGAAAAAGTATCGCCGATAGTATTGGTAATGACATATTCTTTTTGCCACATTAACTATGACTTATTCCCCATAAACTGTGTAATTTTCAACAAAATTCCTCATACTGTTTATGAGATACAGATGCTTAAAAATGACACTGTTGTATTAAGACGTCACTCGCAGCACCGGTTTGACTCACAGTTAGGCGGACAGTTTGTTCTCAAAGTGGCCACCATTTTCACGAACACACGCCCTTAATCGAACACGCCATTGCTCGATGGCATTGTCAATGATTCCCTGTGGGAAATGGTGCCGCTCTTCGATCAGAGTTTTTTTCAACTGTTCCACGTTGTGAATCCGGCTCTGGTAGACACGCTGCTGGAGCGCACTCCAAACTTGATAGTCAACCGGGTTTAAGTCCGGGCTGTTGGCGGCCACAACGATGGTGCAATGAAATCAGGAGTATTGCGAAACAAGAATTCCACTGTTTCCCTGGCTCGATGCTCTGGGGCATTGTCTTGCTGAAATGTCAAACACTCGGATCCAGAAATGTTACGAATAGCTGGAAGAAGAGTTTTTCATTTCGTTAATTTCGAGTTTGTGGGTGCTTGCGTTTAAAAGGGCATATCTCTGCAACTGTACAGCGGTTTTTCTTAAAAATTTCAGCTTTTACGTAGAATTGGCTTAAAATTTTTTTGGTAAAAAATTCGCTTAATTTTGTGAGCCTGAATCCGACTTACAATCACTTTTAATGGGGTCCCAGTTTTTTTGAGACACAGTGTATTTTCTAGGTTCAAGGAAACCTGCGCACCAGAGCAACAAAGAGCAGTACTCGGGTAAAAGTTGTTATTTTACCGTTGTTGGCCAGTCTTTCATGGAAACGGTTGCAGATAGGCATGGGCATTGGGCATGCTGCCTATTACAACAAGCAATAGTGACGAGTTTTTTAGTCCCATCCAACATCGATCACTTTGAATGACCCTGAGCTTGCAAAATAGGGTTTTTCTATTGATATTTGCGATCTTCGGCCGCAGCGCACACTCTAAGAACGAACTGCGACAAACTAGCTGGAGATAGGCTGACAGTTTGTGAACAGGAACTGCTTTAGGCTTTTGCCCGTCTCGTGAGCATTAGCTCAAATTTTTTGTGAAGTATGTAGGCGTCCGTGGTCACCGCATGCTATTATTTAAATTCGTAGAATTTCACAATATCAGACAACGAGTCTTTTACGCCTTTTTCAGCGGTTTTGCTACGAATTCAGGAAGTGAAAGAATTATGCCTACTGAAGTCAATCCTCGTGTGTAAAGTTGTTGTAGTTGCGGATCGTTGTTGATGTTACGTTTGCTAACGTAAACGTTCGCTGTGTCTTTTTCAGCGAGTAGCGAAAAATACATTGTAGAAAAAGATACGGGCGATTAATCTGAGCCGCGTGCGTGTGTGTGCTGTATGCTGCAGGCACACTGTACAGGCAGGCGATCTGCTGCTGCTGTCGACGCTGGAACACCGACGAAGCAGCGGCACTGCAGGAGAATGCACGTCGTCAGAGCAATCGTCTGCAGGACTGGACGCCGTCATCACGACGCACTCGCCGGCGTGCCACTGACGACGACATAGTCGACCGCAACCACCTCCACGTACCTCTCCGCGCCATTAAAGCTACCTCGGTACAGCTGTCTGCTTCCGCCGTCAGTGAGGTCATCACGTGCAGCGGCGACGTCGCTGACACCGGACATTCCCTGTGAAGTCTCACACACGCGGCAAATCTCGCGAGATATCGACTCGCGCGAGATTTTGATCTCAGCGAAACAATCGCGTGCTGCTTTTTTTCATTCGCTGGAGTTGATCAAAGCCTGACTGGCGGACGTAATGCTCTGCGCGACGTACGTGTATAGTGAATGTAATCTCTACCTGTAATTGCGTGTCGTCCTGTGAAGCCCTGTGAAACAGCAGGTATAGTCAGTCCTGTGTGACGTCATTAGTTGTAGCCACACATCAACTGATCGCACTTGCGAACCGTTTATTGCTTGCCACAGGCAGTGGTACACACAGACCGCCCCGGGGCCACATCCAATCCGCGACGGAATTGACGCGAAAAAAAGAGAAAAAAACATGAAACACATCTGCTTATAGTTATTTACAGCTTCTCGCGGCTATGCAACTGCGGCCGTCGCACGCATCGACAGTAGCCTATTTACGCGTTTGCGTATTTGAATCTGATGGTTTCGCGCTTCATTGGTGTAATCTACTATAAACCCTGCTAATTGTTCAGTTTATTTGGAAACACAGAACAGGACAATGTCAGAAAATACAGAAAAAAAACAGTATGTGAACAATAAAACATGTGTTCCAAGGGTCAGAAAGGCCGCAACGGCACTTACTACTGCCCATATAACAAAAAGTAGCATGGTATAATAAGACAGAGTAGATATGAACAACCAGTACTGAATAATAAAATTAAAATGAAAAAACCTTGAAAAAATCAGAATAATCAACATCAATAATGGTCCTCTTGAAAGTAATTAAAGAAGTAAAATCTACTGTATGAGGTAAAATTTACTATTCCAAACATTAACTATACGCTGATTAAAAAACTGTGAACGACAGCTGGTAGAACAAGATGCTTTTGCAAATTTGTATGGGTGGTCACGTGTACTGAGGATACTGAAAGCAAAAAAAACTCGTCACACTAAACATTAATCAAACCGAAAACAATTTTGTAACATAGAATTAAGTCACGTAACAAGCGACGCTGCTCTAGGGTTGGTAATGAGAGACGTTTTAGGCAATCTTGATAAGTAAGTTGACTAAATCCACGTAGACGCTTAGTAAACTTTCTTTGGACACTTTCAATGCTCTCAATGTCAGATTTAAAGTGCGGTGACCATAGAGAGCTATTGTACTCTACTATATGCCTAACATAAACTATAAATGCTCGTACGAGGGTATTGACATCTTTAGAACTAAAACAACGGTGAATGGCATTTGTCCGCTTATGGGCTTTAGCAACCATGTTATTTATGTGTGAACGGGGAGACATATCGTTGGACACAGTAATACCAAGATCCACACAGGAATTTATTACTGGCAATATACTGCCATCTATACTGAACTGCAAAGTACTATCATCCAAGACCTTCTTGCCAACACAAAGCACGCAGCAATTTTTTGGAGAAATGCTTAATTGTCACAGTCTCTCCCAGTCCTCTAGATCACCCCAACGCTGAATGCAGTCTAAACAAGATAATGCTCATTGCTCATACGAACACGGAATCTGTCTAATGCATTTCGATAGTTTACGGTGTATGTCCGTATAAATATAATCAGTGAGCCGTTTAAACCGGTAAAAAAAATCAAACAGTTTAATTTCAAACTGTACAGCAGCGAAGATTCTTTCATCCTTCTGTATTATTTTAATTAAACAACAGACATTGTCAGTCACAAGACCATTCGATTCGTCACTAACGCTTTACTATAAAAGGTCCATCGTCACCATGCGTCTATCTTGCACCGTTATTGAGATATGCTCGCATCACACTGACTGTGTGTCAATGTGCTGCTGAATAATATCACCTTTTGTAATTTTGTCGTGAATAAACGCGACAAAGATTAACTTTGGACTTAACATCGGAGATATCTTGTACGTATGTCGAGTTATAGTCCATTTTGTCCCAAATTTCGATGGCAATGGGGTCGATCGGGGGAAAATGCAATTTGCAGCATTCAATGGCTCATCCCCGAAACCCACTCCCCTATAGGCGCAAAAATCTCGCAGATACATGTATCTTTTACACAGACCGAGTTATAGCCAATTTTGTCCCAAATTTCGTTGTCATGGCAACGGGGGTCGGTCAGGGAAAATACGATTGGCAGCATTCAATGGCCCACTTTCGAAAACCCTCCTATAAACGCAAAAATCTCTCAGATATCTCTTACACAAGGCGAGTTATAGCCAATTTTGTCCAAAATCTCGTTGCCATGGCAACGGGAGTCGATCGGGGGAAAAACGATTTGCAGCATTGCCCATCCCCGAAAACCCCCCTACAGACGCAAAAATCTCGCAGATATCTCTTACACAAGCCGAGTTATAGCACATTTTGTCCCAAATTTCGTTGCCATGGCAACCAGGGACGGTCCGGGGTAAAATTGAATGACACCATTAGATTAGCCTATGTTGTAGGCCAAAGTTTACCGCGCAAGCTTCGTGTCACGTTGCCTGTGTGTAGGCCTGAAGGACTTAAAATGACCACATATTTGGAATTTCTAAGGCCATTTTGCCTCTTCACTATACATCTGTTACGATGACGATTAAGGGCCGTTTGTAGGTGAAAATTTTATACATAGGCGTGTTTTTAGAAGCCAAAACGTTGACTGCGAATGCCCGTGTCATGTGACCTGTAGGCAAGGGATCAAAAGTGACCACATATTTGAAATTTCTGTGGCCATACTGCTTATTCACTATACAACTTTTATGGGCCTACGATGACGATTAGTGGCCGTTTATACAGGGTGCGGCAAAAAGTATTTCACTTAAGTTTTTGCTGTTTTCTCAGCAACCGTTAAAAATCTTAATTTGAAATTTTACTGCTTTAGGCCTATTTACTAAAATATTTTCCACTGCGTAGTAAAATGTGTTTCTGTTTAAAAAAAATACGAAGTTATAGACTTTTTAACATGACTGCCTACCGATTTTTCAGCATTGAAAATGTTTAAGCTAAAAATGCTATTTAATTTTCAAAAACCGATTACTACGTTACTGCGGATGACGTTACTACAACGACGTTTTGATAAACAGTAATTTTACTTGGTTAGAAGACTCCGGATCCGGCCTAGGACCATGCAGATGCTAATCCATGAATAGGTCCATCTTGCTATTTCTCCAGTCATATAGGCTAGACGCCGTTTTAATGTATTCACCCAGCCAGCGTTCACGACGGATTGGTCCATCATCATCATCATCATCATCATCGACAACCGTGGGCTCAATGCCCGTTGGTGTCTGACGCCATTCTTACTATCGCTGCCCACCGCTGCCTATCTAGGGCAGCGTGGCTTAACTCCTGCAGGGTTGTCCCACACCACTGCTCAATGTTTGGTCCAGGTTATTCCAATTATTAATCACTTTTTCGGAGAAGAGGTGTAGCCGGACATCTCTGCTAGTGCAATATTTAATTAGCTTCAGTGTATGACCTCTAGTTTTGTCGACTCGAAAGGAGGACGAGTGAGCTTCTTGTACATATTGAAAAGAAAGATTAGATCATCCCGGTTTCGTTTTTCTTTCAAGGTATTCAAACGGAGAATCCGTAACCCTTCTTCGTAACTCTTGTCCCTGAACCCAGGAATCATCTTTATGAATCTACGCTGGATCTTCTCTATAAGCTGTTTATCTTTGATATAATGAGGTGACCATGCTACTGTACAGTACTCAACATGAGGTCGCACCATGGACTTAGACTAGTCTCAACATGACATCTGGACTCTTATGTTCCTTCCGATCATGACCAACACTCTACTTGCTTTGGCGTAGGACTTGACACACTGATCCGAGGCTTTCAAATCACTTCTTATCCTAACTCCCAAGTCACTCTGGGCTTTAATCTGCTGTAGGACCTAATACTTGAACATTGAATCATTGATGCCATAAGTAAACTGTATATTTCAATTTCCAATATGCATGACTGAGCACTTTGCAACATTGAACTTCATTACTACTGTAACGTTCATTGCGTGAGCACGTTCAGGTCTTATTGTAAAGACATAGCTTCATATCTGTTAGTAACAATACCATATAATTTTGTATCATCAGCAAATTTTAGGCCTATATTGTTATCCACTCCCAGGTCGAGGTCATTGATAAGCTATAGATCAGGAAAAGGATAGGTCCGATTACTGACCCCTGTGGAACACCACTAATGACCTTTTCCCAGCCCGATGAGTACCCGTTGATGCATACTCGTTGCTCTCGACCTTCTAACCAGTTCGTCAACCACCTCTGTACATCACCCTCAATACCATGACTAAGGAGTTTGTAAGTCAGCCGCTTGTGGGGGACTTTGTCGAATGCTTTTGCTAAATCGAGGTAAATGACGTCGAGGCATAGTCCATCATCTATTGCTTTAGTTGCCTTCTCCAGGAATGTTAGTAGGTTGCTAAGACAGGATATACCAACACGGAATCCATGTTGAGTTTCAAATATTAGATGCAACTTTTCTAAATGATTGACTAACTCCTCTTGCATAATGAACTCAAAAACTTTACTTAACTGGCTGGTCAGGCTGATGGGTCGATAGTTGTCTGCAAGTGCTTTGGTACCTTTCTTGTGTACCGGACAGACATTAATTCTCTCTCTTCCAGTCGAGTGGTGCTAAACCATCTGCAATGCTGCTGTTAGGCCTATACCGTGTATATATTGCAAAGTGGTTTCACGATGTAATCAGCAATCATAACTAACATCGTAGGAGACATGTCGTCTGGGTCCTGGAGCTTTGTCCCCACGTATTCTGCAAAGAGCTTTCATTTTGTCTTCGGTAGCCTAATGTAGATTAATTTCAGTTTCTCTTCATCTAGGCCCTAAAACACAGCTGGATGATGCATTATATTTTCCATGGTTTTACTGGTGAAAACTGATGAGAAGTATAAGTATTGAATTTAATTAGCAGGTACGCCAGCATCACGCGCCAGCATAAACGTCAGAACACCCTACTCAATGGTGTGATGCAGAATTTTTAATGTATATATCTGTGAATGCACATGACCCTTGACTTGTGCTAAATCCAACATGGCGGAATACTGGGATAAGTCGAGTGACACTATGAATGCCAATAAACCGGCGGTTTTAGACAACGTTAATGTGACATCGTCTGGCGTGGAGTTAAAACCTTGCAAGTCGCCTTCAGAAACACGATTGGTTGTCGAACAACAGCCGTCGACAATTCCTAAACGCAGGTGACGTACTTTGCTCCGTCTGACCACGCCCACTTCATGGTTTTTTTCGCTATGATGGGAAGCGCGTATAACTGAAATATAGTTTAACTACTTCACAATAGCTGTACTAAGTAAGCCTATAGCAGTACAACATCAAACCACACGCCTCTGTCACTTGTACTGTACCGAGGACAAGGACACGGCTCGGTGAAGATCATTCGCCGTCGCCGGCCCACGAGTCTGGAACAGTTTGCCGGCTGCACTGCGAGCCGTAGAGGACTACGAACAGTTCAGAGCGCGGTAAAATTGAACAATACGTCCGTTGCTGGAAAGATCTCCATCGATTACTGCAGATACTGAATAAGCGGCATATAAAGAATGAGGGAAATCTTCACTGTCCCGCAGGTAAATTCTTCATAATAGTGTCTTTTTGTAACATTTGCTGCAGTTTCTGAGTTGCAAAAACAGCGATTATTGCCAATGGACCTATAGTTCAATTTAACCCAAAGCGCAACCAAAGACGCATTTGTTTAACTGATTGAAACTGCGGCACCTAGTGACTTCTGCTTTTAGGCGCCGTGCATAAATCTGCTTTATTATTATTTTTATTATTATTATTATTATTATTATTATGACCGGTGCTATGATCTCGAATTCGTGATCGTGATGCCGATTGCCTACGATCACGGCCCACGCTGACCAATGAGAACGCAGCCATGATCGTAGGCAATCGGCGGCCGCGATCGCTGCTGACGTTCATCTATGATCACGAATTTGCGATTCGCGTCTTCTTGTTGTGCTTTACAAACGTAACGTGATTCGCTTCAGAAAAATGCTTCAGAAGGGTAGCACTAATTGCTGAATCAGCTTAATTGGCGCTTCCTGGCATAGACATTCTATATATGTCTACCACTAAGTTGCTTTAAAACTGAATAAGCTGCAGAATATGAATACATTATTATGAAAAAAACGTTCATTACGACAGTGAAGAGAAAAAAGTGACGCGTGACGACTCAGGTGGCCGTGAATGCAGCAGTGGGCCGATTCAGTAATTGCTGTTAGTCCATCGGCGTCGTGAACGCAGCAAGTATGCTCCATCGGCGCTGATTCAGCAATTAGTGCTATCGCTTCAGAGCAGTGTCAAATGTATCCCAGTCGTTGAATTTTGCACCTAATTCTATGGAAGCCATATTGCAAGCAAAAACTAGATTAACTACACGAAATGAATGTAAACAAAACCAAACTTTCTCGTTCGAAATACACCATGCCCATCGATGTTCTAAACCATGCTCCGATTGGTCAATAGACAGTGCGCGTGCTGACTGTATTGGCTCTTCCTATTGGCTGCTGTGATCATAGGCAATTGGCGATACGATCACGAATTCGTGATCATAGACACTGCGTATTATTATTAAAGCCAGCCTTAACTGTTTGGCCAAATCTAGGGAGTCAGACTGAGAGGAAGACCTTGGAAGCTGCCTGGAGATGGGACGACTAGGGGTAAAAAGCGGATTGTGAATCTGCAGATGTTGCAACAAATAACGCTGTAATTAAGGGGTAATTTCTTAGTTTGATCGTCTTCTAATCCTATTCCTAACTTTATGCCTTACCCCAACTCTAACCTTGACTTAACATTTGCAGATTCTTAAATCCTCCAATCCGCTTTTTATCATCATCTAGATGGGACTGTTATTGATTATATTATGCTTACTTGATACTTGTGGATGGCGGGCTGTGAAGGTTCACCAGCTTTGAGTGCCCCACTCGTTGCATGCATTGAGATGCTTCATGAATGTCAGAACAGAGTCAGCGTCATGTGATGACGGAGTGACACAAATCTGTTACTGAAAGATTATTTTTGAATGCCCAGACATGATCTGTACTTCCTGAGTTTGTATTTGTATCCTCTGGTATCATAACAATTTACTTGTCTAGCTGAAGAAGAAGAGTGATTAATATTTTCTCTGCCTCTAGAGTCTAAATAGCTTGTATACTTCAATCAGATCTCTTGGTTTTCACTTCTACGGAGTTGTAGGCTTAAATACTTCTAGATGAAATCTCATCATATGCCAGTGTTCCAGTTCTTTTAGCTAGTTTTGTACTTTTTATTTGTACCTTTTGTTCTGTAGAATTACAGTTAAACGTCGTTATCTCACCCCCCATTAAGTTGCCGAACTCATCTCTCGCCACTCATGGGCATGGAACGGATTTCCTGCAGTGCATTTTACCTCCTTGTCATGCCTTGCCTTGCCTTCAGGGTAGGCAGGCTTTTACACCTGCCCAGCACTGAGGCTGTATCAGTTCGGCCCAATGGCATCCCCAAATGTAACCACAAGGTTACAAGTAACGGCTATAAAGCCGCAGTCAGCTGTAAAGCCAAAACCAGCACAAAAGCACTGGTAACGTGTAGTAAATGCTTTCACGGATTTGGTCAGCTCTTAGTACGCTCCTATTCTCCAGATTGTAGATATCTTTCGGGTCATCAGAGCAAAGCCCCACCACCACGTCAAGGTGGCTGGCCACGGTGGGGGCATTTTACCTCTTTAAGCCACCATCCTTCCCACTTGCCCATGCCATGACCTGGGCAGTTACAGATGGTGCCTGGCCAGTGCAGTTTGTCCTCAATATGTCACCACAGACTACATGGTCATCACGCATCAGTCACCAGTACAGCAGTTATCCATCCATCCGCTCAGCTGTCATGCAATAAATCTGTCAGTCTCACCCTAGAGACTTATGTGCTGCTGCCTGGGATGCTGTGGGCTGGTGAACTGATACCCTGTTACATGTACTACCTGTAATGGTCCTGTCCCTCCTCTTACTCAATGCTGGAATTGCACAGTCACACACTGCAGTTACTGCAGACACCATGAAGTTGGCAGCACACCGCACACACGTATTCTGCTGCCCGCTAAGCCAAGCCACGTGAAGAAGGCCAGATGCTGCTACTGCTGCTGCTGATATCGCAGTCCACTCGCCACATGGACCACAACACCATCCATGCTCACTGCACTGTGACTTGGCCAGTCTGTTTGAACAGGTGCCTGCATTAACCAGCCACTGGCCATCTCCCTTGACTCTGCACAGTTAATAGCATCGAAGTAGTAGACATACAGAAGTGGTAGACATATGATGGTTACTTTGTAACTTGGCCAGCAGAGCAGTGCCAACGAGGGCAATGATGACGAGGGACAGAGTAGTGAGTGCGGGCAAGTTGCTCCAGCGGCACATTGACACTCATTCACACTACTCTCGTTATGTCGCCACCCTCGCTTCTCGCCATCATCTAGGCCCAGACAGACAGTGGCGAGACAGTGAGGTTTAACTGTATTTTTGACACGCTAAAGCTATGCTGTAGAGTATTCTTGCCATCATCTGTCTGTCGTCTGCCACGAAGTGTATTGTGGCAAAACAGCAATTCATAGAGATTCTTAAATACATTATTCGGTTGAACATTAGACATAATATACAAATTAACTGTTTCAAACCTTATAGTTATTTGGTTGACGTTTCATACTTCCTATCACCGGCTTACGACTACATTCTTCTCCGGAACTCACGTGACACTTCCCGGAGAAGAGTCGACTCATTTTCGAAAAAGGCAACAGCGGTTGCCGAAACGTCAACCAAATAACTATAAGGTTTGAAACAGTTAATTTGTATATTAAGCAATTCATAGAGGTCGGTAATGGTAAATTGGATAGGATGATGGGGATTTTTTACATGCTGTCAATAGTAGCCATATGTCTATCTGCGACAGTTTCGCTGTAATTTGTATGCGGGACAACCTGCATCCAAAACGGTACGATGGTTGAATGCGTTATTTAGATTTTTCTGTTTCAAATCCACAATCTACATTTTTCCATCACTGATGTTTATTTACTTCGGGAGTTATAGGCTGTAGTGCATCTTCCCTAGCCAAAGCATGGTACTTGCTATTGAATTGTGTAGAGATGAAATTGTTTTTACTTGTAGACAAGAATTGCTCAAGTGGAATGGCTGGGGTTACAAAGATTCAAAGTTTGTTGTCAATAAAAATGGTCAAGTGGAATTTACTGGAGAAAGGTAAGGGTTTATCTTGTTCTTATTGAAGTTGTGCTGCTTTATCTTTGTCATATACTGTCAGAATATTGAACTTTCGTCGTTATTTTTAGTGTAATTTGTTTAACTTTCGCATAGTGAAATTTCATTTAGCGAAAATGCTATGAAGTATAAACATTGCTGTTGACTGTTTGTTGTCCCGATCTAGTGTGTGTCTTATCAGTGCTCTGAAGCTGTTGGTTGACAGACAGAAAGGCAACTGGTTTGTATAAAGTACCTCCACAACAATTACCATGAGTTTATATTGTGCAGGTGAACACGTAGGACCTGTAGTAACCTTAAATTTCCTTAGACCTTATTTCATGTTGCATTTTGTGTGATGGATGCATTGGGCCACACATTTACATCATCTTGCTCTGTCTGTCACCAGTTTTTCAGCTTTGTCGTAGGTATTGTCCCTGTCATTCAGACCTCTGATGATGTCCATGCAGTTTTTATTGGCTATCCCGGCTTTCTGCTGTAGCTTCTAAGCTCCCATTGTATAGCCTTATGAGCAATTAATCTGGAGTCTTGCAGTTCTGTAAGACGTGTTCCAGCCAAGTTTGAAGTAATTTCAGTTTTAACAGAAACTGAGTGAACTGTGTGTGGGTGTGTGTGTATATAAGTAAGTAAACAAACAATTAAGTAAGTAAGTAAGTAAGTACAAATAGCACAAATTTTATGACTGTGTTGTGCATACGTTGTAGGTACATGCTGTGTGGACATGTGATGCCGACCATGCGAGAGTGGATGCTCAATGAGATAGGTGTTGACCTCGACCACAGGTCACCTGCACAGGTGAGACAAAGATAGTGTTTTTTTTATCGGTATGATGCATGTAGTGTACTGATGGCTCAAATTGTGTTGGTAACAACGGCAGTAGCAGCAGCACCGGATGTTGTTAGTAGTTTTAGTAGTTGTAAGTTATTCTTAGTAATACAGGTCAACCCACTTAATCGCATACCGCTTAATTGCATATCCAATTTATTTGCATAGAATGCCAAATGACAAAACCAAAAAGCATCCTTTCTGGGCAAAATACGCCCGCTTAATTGCATACTGCTTAATTGCATAATTCCGTGTATTTGAATACCCATAAGCAAAAACATTTCCGCTTAATCGCATAAGTCAGCTGTGCAGACCGACACTAGCCAGACGTTGCCTCCTATAGAGTTGGTCAGCCATGAACAGATCACTCATTTTCTCATGATGCCGGACTTAATGAGCTGATAAGAGACGACAGTGATGCGATGCAAGGAGAAGGCTGTAGGGAGGCAGACAACCGAGCTGCAGCAGAACGGGGAGAGAGGGGCGGGTACAAGCAAGCAGCCGACCTGGGTTTTCATGCGGCCGCGGGACACTCGGGGTCATGTGTTCCTGGCTTTAGTAGGCCACATATCAGTTCAAGTGCGTGTTGTTGATGAGTTGTGTTCGACCTTGACGTTCTTAATGGCAGCAAAACGCAAGCGAAATGACTTATGTTTATCAGAAAAAAAAAGTTGTTGAGATGCTAGATGTTGATAAAATGTCACAGACTGAGATTGCAAAAAAATTAGAGATTTCGCAATCTCAAGTGTCACGAATTGCCAAGAATGAAGACGAAATTTTGAAGAAGTGGCAGATGTTCGTTTCGTTTACTCTATTAGTACATATGCGTAAAGAAAAGCATTTTTTGTGTATAAGTGTTTTTAAGATGGTTTTGTCGTCGTTCATTCTAGTGAAAGACATCGTATACACTAGGCTCCCGCCTAATCGCATAGCCCGTGTAATAGCATAACGCCAGCCTGAACGAACCCTATGCAATTAAGCGGGTTCCACTGTACTTGCAGTAATACTGGTTATAGTACCAGTACCAATAGCAGCAGCAGTAGCATAGTAATAGTACTCTGTAGTATGTGCTACGTAGCGTGTCATTGTTGAAGCAGCCAGACTTGACAGCAGCTGACAAAAGTTCATCGCTGATGTGTGATGATGTCAAGTGGTAGTAATATTTGTTGTTGTAATAGTAGTAGTAGTAGTAGTGGTATGTTGTTGTCGTTGTTGTTAGCCGGACCTGACGGCAGCTGACATCGGTTCACCAGTGATTTGTGATGCTTACATTGAGGATCTGAAAAAAGCTGCAATTTCCTACTCTGACGACCCGAACGACAGACTTTTCCGAGCACACGGCCAGTACTCTGCATCATGTCATAATCTAACCTAACATAAGATATTATTAGGCTCCAAAGGATTTTACCGCCAAAAATGCCATTTTTTCATATATCAAAAAGTGAAAATTTTGTCAAAAATTTTGCCCAAAATCCGGAATTTCACCAAATTTCGCCATTCGAAAATAAGACTTTTTTTAGCAGTGCATAACTGTAACGGTTGTTAGCTAATTTTATAAAGTCTTGCCAAAACAGTTTCAAGGCTTTTGGTTTTTAGTCTTATTTCTTTGTTTGTCAAAAAGTGCAAACTTTGTCAAAGACTTTGCTACGAATCTCAAATTTCACCATTTTTTCACCATCCAAAATTGAGTGCTTCTTATGATAAATAGGCTTCAAAAAATTTTGCTGCCAAAATGTCATTTTTCGTTTGTGAGAAAGTAAAAATTTAGCAAATTTTCTGAAAATTTGTTTAAAATCAATATTTCTATCACGACCACCAGTTTTCGTCATTTTATAAGTTTTTTTTGTCAAAAACGAAATCCTTTGGAGTCTACATAATATGCAAGCGAATTATCAGCATTATCAGTCATCATTATCAGCATCAGTAGAACATAAGGTCTTTGACTGAGTTCACTCGACTTTTGTTAACTTGATGTTGTGTATTAAGCTGCTCATACTGTTTTTTTGTAATTAATTATATATTAATTTAATTTAATTTTACCATTTAGTGCATTATACAGTGCCTATGTGCTTTACGTAGATCGAGCATTTGGAGAGTTGCAGAAATATTTAGCTTCTTTCATTGCAGTGACCATTGACCATGACAGGCCTTCACTTCAGTGATCTAGACATTTTGTTTCTGAAGCTGCTCGATTGCTTGACCTGTGTAAAGCGTGTGTGATCTGCCATCGAGTATTTATTTTACTTATTTATTAGTGATATTTGTGATGTAGGGCACACGCTGCATGAAGTGTTCGTCTTGCGTGAGGGCAGATTTGATCGAATTCCGGACATTGTCGTCTGGCCGTGTAAGTTTTTCAACTTGTTTTTTGCAACTGTGGTGATAATAGCGCTACCGGATAGTAGTGTAGTAGTAGTTGTTGTAGTGGTAGTAACAGCATCAGCAATGGCTCACGGGCATTTTAAGTAAAATTGATACAAATTCTACTTTTACACATTTGTTCCTGGTTCACATGTGATATTGTGAAAGTAAAATGTTGGATAATAGTTTGTGTTTCTGATTTTTTATGCATTTGACTTTGTGCCCAAATTCTCGTGTCATTTTTTACGCACGAAAGCAGGTACTGCTGAAGTGCGTCTTAGCCATCGCAATTCTGTCTGTCTGTTTATCTGTCCTTTCATCTGTCACACGGGTGGATCAGTCAAAAATGGTGCAAGCTAGGATCACCAAATCATCACCACCGGCTGTTTTGGAAGACTCTAGTTTCAGGATTCGTAAAGCTTTTCCATAAATTTAAAAGAGGTTTAAAAGAGTGTGCTAAATGAGAGGGGGGTAGGGAAAATTTGTGATTTTTAGTAGAGCTGTCAAAGCGTTAATTTTTTAGCGCATTAATTAATGCATTATTAACGCACCCAGGCCCGTCAAGAGGGAGAGTAGGGGGTTAGTTACCTTGGGCCTCGTGACATTTGGGAGCCGCGCCTGTAGAATATAAAAAGTTAGAAACACATTTTTAAAGGTATAATTAACCAAAGATCTATACATTAAATATTTTAAATACTTACATATTCACCGTAGTGATGGAACGGCAACTACAGTTTAGTTAATTGAATTCATTCGATTGTTAAATAACCGCAGTTTAACGGTATATTAGAACTTCTGCTTCATGGAATTTAGTAAATTAACATAAATTTACATATGTGAGTTAACTTTTTTAACGCGCATAATTTTTTTATGCACATTAATTTATTAACGCACGCGTTAATGTGTTAATTAATGCTTTAATTTCACAGCTCTAATTTTTAGCCAATAAGTCGCTGTATCTCAGAAATGGCACGAGATAGAGTCTAGGTTACTATTCATCACTAATAAGAAGTCATACACGGGCTTTTGATTTACATCAAGATCAAAGACCTTGGATGACCCTGAGTACCAAAATAGAGGTTTTTTGGCGATTTTGGGCTATGAGACACATTTCAGCAGCGAATGGTGCCAAAGTCAATAGAGATAGACATGGACAAGCTGCGAATGTAATTTTTAGCATTGAACGTAGATTTCGACGGCCCAAGTCTCGATTTTCTAGGTTCAAGGAAACCTGCACATGAGGGCATCAAAGAGCGATAAAAGTAAAAGTAATTATTTTACCGCTGTTGGCCAGTCTTTTGTAAAAACAGTTGCAGATAGGCATGGGCATGCTAACTATCATAACAAGCACTAGTGACAAGCTTTTTAGTCATATCAGTATCGAAGATTTTGAAAGATTCTTATCTCTTTAAATTGGGGGTTTTATCGATTTTTGCGATCTTCGGCTGTGGTGTACACTTAAGAGTGAATTGTGACGAAATGGCTGGAGCTAGACTAAGACAGTTTGCAAAAGGAACTGCTATAGGCTTTCGCGCATCTCGTGAGCATTAGCTTGAATTTTGTGTTTCCTATTGTAGTATGCTGTGTTTGCTGCTGTTGGCTCGTAAAATGTCTCCACAACAATCCCAATAAGCTTTGCTTTACTAGTAGCATCTTATCTGTCTGGTGAGATGAAGCAGTCCGGTACAAGCAGGAAGTACTGTAGATCCCATTAATTGTGTTTTTTTACTAGAAATTGAAGTCTTTGTTGCGTTAAAAGAGTCATCAAGTGATTTGTGAATGTCTATGATTTTACTGTGCACATCAATATCACCATCATGGGCATAATATTTGAAGCGTTGTGACTATTGAGACAAAGAGGTTTTTCTTGGCCTTTGATGTTTTTACGACCTAATTGCTTGATGCACCAGCAGCTAATGGTAGATTCTTGTGTTCTGTGTTCTGTGTCAACAAGCTTTGTACTGCCGTCACTGCTACATGCTCCAGTTACTTGAGGGTGTCATTGTTGTTTACTGACACTATTCTGTCATCTGCCGTGCAGCTCACGTGATATGTGAGTCTGTCAGTATGACAGAATATAATCCGTGTTTAATTAGCTTATAATCTGTTGTCCCCGATGCATGCTGCAGTGGGTGTGATCTTTCGGTATTGCTGTTATTATATTAATACTAACTAATGATTATAATATTCTTATTATTGCTGTGATACTAATCTAATAATAACAATATTATCATTGTTGTTGTTATAGTTGTGTCACACGTTGTATGCTGCAGCATGTCACAGTGAAGTGGAAACTGTTGTATCACTGGCCGTGACCCACAATGTTGTCATCATTCCTTTTGGTGGTGAGTGTTTCTTATCAATTTCATTTCAACTTCTAATTTGTCTGTTACTGTGGAATGGTGCATTAGGTGATTGTCATATCTGCAGTCCTGAGGTATGATACATTTGTGACATATAGTGGTATACAAAAGTGTTTTGATGATTGATTGACTGAAGTGTTATACTGCTGTTTACAGCTAGCTGGTGACTCTGTTGTGCATAGAACACTGTGTACACTGTGAGTCGTAAAAAACCGCACACCAAACTCTTACGTGTATGTCTTTATCCGGCACATATTTACTCATTTGCAAAATGTTTTCACTGTCAAATGTAGCACAGGTTTTGCAATTACAAATTCTACCACACTTTGTCGATGTAATGGTTGAAGAATTTAGATGTTTATCAACATTTGGCAGAGATAAAGATCAGACTTTTGTTCCGCTGGTGTGATGTATGGAGGTGTGTTATTGCTACAAGTTGAAGTATGTTTATATCTGCAGGATGTACGAGCATGATTGGTGCATTGGGTACAAGTGTGAATGGTGCATTAGGTGATTATATTTGCAGGAGGCACAAGTGTGACTGGTGCTTTAGAGTGTCCATCGACTGAGAAGAGAATGATCATTTCACTTGACACGTCTCAGATGGTAAGTGACTGCGACCCCATGCACGTCATGGCAGCTGTAGAGTACATCCCATCCATTCACTGGAACCTGTAAAACACCTGAATTTATTATGGGGTCATCCATGGAGGATGTCTGCAGAAACGTGACAAAAACAGATCCCCTTCTCTTTTGTCTGCTTTTGTTCACATCAAGCCATACCTCTTTCCCCAGTTTTGGACATCTGCAGAGTTAATGTGACGAGTGCCAACTGCTGGTGATGCCCATTACCATACGTCCCGCCTTCGTGTGCGAGCACGACAAGGTCAGAATTAGTCATCACACTGCCAGCTGCCATGGCTACAGCTACTAGAGAAAGAAGGCACCGTACTGCAGCAACAGGCTGAACAGGCATTTTGATGTGGGT
>Ga0209367_1002256_pt1 | contig 25245 bp, 16 predicted proteins | sample WorMetLIZISLAND2_FD_187412 | JGI IMG/M metagenome (GOLD analysis project Ga0209367, IMG submission 187412) | Marine gutless worms symbiont microbial communities from Max Planck institute for Marine Microbiology, Germany - Olavius geniculatus... ... | reverse complement strand
CCTTAGAAGTAGGTTCCCCTTGAACCAGCTAGGGGGTCTGGGGGAGCGCTGTAAGCTCCCCCAGCGGGGCGGAGCCCCGGCCGAAAACGAATTTGGTGCACTCTAAAGCTGTGAGAAAGCCACTGATGGCAATCATTTTAAATATTCTAAGGAGCATGTTTTATCAACGATCAACAATTAGCATTGCTAACATGACCAAATGTGCAAATGACAACATGCATGATGATGATGGTTTTATCTTCCTCTTGAGCGTTTTCTTTCTGTTCTTTTTAGTCCGCCCGGAAGCGATAGCTTGCGGAGCGCACTTAAGCTTTGCTGTGGTTTTTCTTTTTTCCCCTCGCGTAATCTCCGAGCTCCGTGTGCCGATCGCAGCGAAATTTTGCACGATGCTCCTAAGTATGTTCTATTTTATAATCCCGGTCCGAAATTTTGGGGAGCCTCCCCAGAAAAATTTTAGGGGCCAAAAACATGCAAAATGTGGCCCGATTTCGGTCGACTTCAAAGTTTGGCGGCGAATATCTCCGGAACGGATGAAGATATTCAAAATCGGTGAGTTATTCGTTCGACAGCGATTCCTCCCGCGTTAGACGAAACAAGTCCGGTGAAGTTTGGTCCATTAACCTTGGAGATCTAGATGTGAGATTGTACCCACACAAAACGCATTTTTCGGAAGACCATATTTCGGCCCCTAGGGGGTGCTGCGTCACCAAATTTTTACACGCGCTAGAGAATGACCAAGTCTTACTAGCGCACCCCCCCACCGGGAACGTCGGCCCCCTTACAATTTTTTTTCAAAGGGGGGTCAAAAATTGGCTTAAAATGTAATAAAGGAGCGCTTATAACTTCGGAGTTATGGGGTGTAGCCCGACGAAACTTTGGCACTTGACGCAAATCTAGGTTGGGGTGTTAACGCAAGTACAACTTTTGGGGGCACCGCCCCCTTAAAATTTGCAAACGTGCAAAATTTAGTACGTTTTACGACAACTTTCGAGTTTGACCGCAAATATCTCTGAACTGGATAGAGATGTCGACAAGCGGTAAACGACGTTATCAAATACAGTTAATTCCGCGTTGAATAAAAGAAATTGTGCGAACTTTAGTTCACTAACACCAGAGATTACGCGGCTAATGTTTACCCACCGAAATCAAATTTTTCGGAAGGCCATATTTCGGCCCCTAGGGGGTGCTGCGTGCCCAAATTTTTACAGTCACTAAAAAATGATCAAATTTTACTAGCGCACCCCTCATCGGGGACGGGGGCCCCCTTTACAAGTTTTTTTCAAAGGCTGATGAAAAATTGACTTAAAATGTAGCGTATTAGCCGCGAGAACTTTGGAGCCAGGGGAGTAGCTTTATTAAACATTGCCACGTGACGTGCTGCTAAATGGGGGTGATAACGCGGGTGCAACTTTTGGGGGTCACAGCCCCCTTAAAATTTGGGAGGGCAACAAACATCCAAAATTCAGTACGTTTTACGACAACTTTCGAGTTTGACAGCAAATGTCTCTAAAACGAATAGAGTTATCGACAAGCGGTAAAAAGCGTTATCAAGTACAATTAATACTGCGTTGATTGAAAAAATTGGGTGAACTTTGGTCCACTGATACCAGAGATTACGCAGCTAATGTTTACCCACCCTAAGTCAATAGTGCGCGTTTTGCGTATGCTAATGCATTTGTGTGCGGGCCACGTGAATTTGCTACCGGGGGAATTTCACCCCTCTAAATTTCCCCCAATCGGACTTAGGGCGCCGGGCGGACTCCAAGACTCCAAATTTCTAGTTAAGTTCTGCATCATCTGCACTATCTGACGGAGATTCAGAATGACTTTGATCATGATTAGACTCGCAGGCTACATTATCAGTGTCTTCACAGTCACTGAGGTCCTCATACGATTCCACAGCATCGTCATCACTGGCTTCAGCACGGCGATTGCTGTCGTCACTTTTTACCGTTCTTACACATCCACTGAGTTTGCAGTGTGTCTCTCAACAGCTTGTTCAAATTGTCTTTGGCGTTTAGAAGAGTACTTGAAAAATAATCCAACTGACTCTAAGACAGAGATCATATTCCGAAGTGGCGACAGACATATATCCGCAACAGGAAGAGGTTCTTAACATTTGTAACTTTTGAGAAGTTTAAAACGACCATTTCTGAAAGTACAGTGACGGCGTCTGTGAGTCGCTCAAAGGGGGGGCCGGAGCCGGCTCGGCCCCCCCCCCCTTGGATCCGCTACTGGTCGGTGCATGCTGTAGCTTGTCATGCCCTCATCTCGACTCCGCAAAACCTCGCGCAATATGCAGTGACGTGGGCATTGCACCTGATAACCATTCCAAACGGAGAAAAATTTTACTAAAAAGACAAAAAGTAATAATAAAAGTGTAAGCTATAGCTAGGCCTAAGGCAGAAGTAAGTATATCATATATGTCTCAAAAAACTTCTCTAAGCCTATTTGTAGTTGTCCGTACCTTTGCCAAATATTGGCCGATTTTCAAAATTCGACTGGCACATCTGGATAATTTGAAGTTGATCAAATAAGTCCCAAATAAATCTAATAATAGCTTATTAGTTAATGAGTTTATTAACAGTCACTTTATACCAGTCGGCTGTCTTCGACAGCATATCTTCGACAGTTAGCCTACGAGTCTGTCTTTGTAGGCCGTTGTCCGCACCGCACCTATCGCATAAGTGGCATTTGATCGTGACGGTTGCCGTCTACAGTCGCCTCTAAGTGGATCGGCTGCTTAAGATCAGGAACACGTAGCAAACAAAGTACTCTTTATATCCGACAGCTTTTAACTCGCATTGCGTTCTTGTTCCTTCAAGTACGCGTAGACTTATCATAGAAACAGCACAATGTAGACCTAAGCTACCAAGAACTGGCAGCAAAAATGCAGGTCGCAAAGATACGTCTGGCAAAACAGGACAATCCTGCATGGATGTAGACCTATAGGCTGCTGGGGTATGCCTACCATGCATCTGACAGCTTCATGGAGGAGAAAACCAGGGAGTGTACACTCCCTGGAGAAAACCAGGCCCGTCGAGAGGGTGGGGTAGGGGGGTTAGCTACCCCGGGCCCCGCGACGTTTGGAGGGCCTCGCCGTCGGTCATAAATATAAAGTACGCCAGAATCAGAATGTACCATTTTAAAAAGAAAAATTCAAAAATTTCCTCCCCAGAGAGGCCCCGTGAAAATGTTTGGGGGCCCCGCGAGAATGTTTCCCCGGGCCCCGCTGTGGCTCTCAACGGGCCTGGAGAAAACTTTGTATAAGCGTAGCAAAACATGCAACTTTTTTGGCCGACCGTACTTTGGTAACGGTCTAGCTATTGGTACGAATTGTCGTCCGTCCATCTACCCGTCTGTCATGGATGTATTGTGGCTAAGCTTCAGGTCATAGGGAACAAGTAATTTGAGAAAAGCTCATGAGACGCGCGACAGCCTTAGCAGTTCCTATTCGCAGGTTGTCTTGATTTAACTCTATCCATTTTGACGCAATTCACTCTTGAAATCTACGCTGCAGCCACAAATTGCAAAAAACCATTAAAACCCCTATTCTAGAAATTCAAGGTCATTTAAGGTCACTGATGTTTACACCAATAAAAAGTTTGTCACTATATTGCTTGTTATGATAAGCAGCATGTCTCTGCCGATCTGCAACCGTTTTCAAGCTACACGAGCCAATAGCGGCAAAATAACTACTTGTAGATTCTTTAAAATGTACGTCCTATGCTAAAAAATGCCATGCGCAAAATGTGCAGGTCTATCTTCAGCCATTTCGGCGCAATTCACTCTTAAAATGTGTGTTGCAATCAAAAATCGCAGAAAAAATTCACTAAAAAGCCCTATTTTGAGGATTCAAGGTCATTCAAGGTCATTGACGTTGACAGCGATAAAAGGCTTGCCACCAGTGCTTGTTATGATAAGCAGCATGTCTGTGCCTATCTGCAACCGTGTTCACGCTACACGAGATAATTGCGGTAAAATAACCACTTTTTAGGGGGTAGCTGTATTTGACGCCCACCTGCGCCGGCGTCCTTGAACCTAGGGGGTCAGGACTTGAACTGCTAAAATCTACGTTGAATGCTAAAAATTTCATATGCAGGTTGTCTTGGTCTATCTCCAGCCATTTCGTCGCAATTCAGTGTTGAAATGTGCGCTGCATTCAAAAATTGCGAAAAATTCACTATAAACCTCTTTTTGAGGGGTTCAAGGTCGTTCAAGGTCATCGATGTTAATAAATCCAAAAAACCTGTAACCAGTGCTTGTTATGATAAGCAGCATGTACGTACATATCTGCAACCGTTTTCACATTATTCGAGCCAATATCGGCAAAATGACGTCTTTTTAAGGGGGTACCCATCTTCGACGCCCTCGTTCGAAGGGAACCCCTGCACCCAGTGGCACGAAATTTTGTCGCGATAAACTAGAGACCTTGGGGCAGCCCACAGTGAAAATTTCGTGATCCTAGCTTGCACCGTTTTGATACAGCTCACGAGTGTGACAGACAGACAGACAGACAGACGCCCAGACGATGGCAAAGACGCGCGAAGCATTCTGCTGTCGCGCGTAAAAACTTTTATAGGAATAATTAGCCACGTGCATTAATCTTGGGCATGCAAAATTTCAGCCATCTAGTGCAACGGAAACATTTTCAAAATGGGGCTGAATGGAGGGGGTAGGAAAAATGTGCGTTTTTCAACGGAAAAATGGCCACATCTCGAAAACGGTGAGATACAGCGAAGGTTACTATTAATCACTAATATGAAGTAACATACGCCCTTTCAGATAAAGTGGAAATTATTGACCTTGGATGACCCTGAACGTCACTGACAACCAGTACGGTCGGCTATCCTAGCGACAACTGCATGGGCTTCTTCTTTCTGCTAGGGGGCCTACATATGCTTATTTTACAAAATTAACGTATTAAACTCAAGCAACTAACTTGTGATAATGTTTTATCTATAGGCTACTGGCAGCTGCTCCTGAGACATAAGTAAGTAAGTAAATAAGTATCATGTAACATATGGCGCATTCCGTTAAAACCTTCTAAATGCACTAAAGAGACTTTGTATAAACTTACTTTCAAAAATGTAACTGGCAGAAAAATTCGTTTGTTTAGTAAGTGGCTGAGTGATACTGGACTTTATTAAGCTAGCTGGCTAATATTTGTCATAATATGTCAATAAATAAATAGAAATTTTGTTTATAAGCCAATGTCGCCCATTTGCCGAGAAGTTCCAAGAACAGATTTGCATTGAGTGGCGACTGGCGGATGAAATTACAGATGAAATTAACTGTGCCAAATTTTATTTTAATCGGGTAAAAGGTTTCGATTTTGTGGGGGCTGAACTGTTTTGGCATTTTTATGGAAAGAAGCTGGTGTCGCCATTATAACAGCGATGTAGTTGATAATACGATTCTGAGCGCTATTATAAAATAAGCCGCTGTACGTTGACCCTTTCTCTGTAGCTTTGACGTAAAAGCATCGACAATCGCGTGTTGTGACGAGCTCGCTCTTTGTAGCGTCGAGCGTCAAAGCCGGTTATAGAGAGGCTTCGCCATAGAATCGAGTCAACAAACTTTCTTTCCCTGCAGACGTAATCTTCCTAGATAAAGCCGACCCCGCGGGGTTTCTGGAAGTGTCCGTGTGCCCGTTGTTGTCATCTAGGTCTAGCTGGCACACTGCATATACGTGTTACACACAACACACACAGTCGTCAACGAACAATGTTCCCCACATACGAGTATAGGCCTGTGCTGCTACCCTGCTGCTGTGCTGTCACGAGCGCTGCTGCGTCACAGACCCCACACAGCGGCTTCCGCTATTATTGTGTGTCCGCTGTAGCAGAGAACACAGAGAACATAGTGGGTAGTACGAATTAGGTCAGTTGCCATTCTCCAGTGAAAAGTCGGTGACACGGTGACTCAAGTACACTGCTTTAGTGAGAACATAAGAAAGTTCAAAGATATAGCCTATAACCCGATGTCGACTGCAGATATCATGCATGCGATCTCTCGTGCAGTTTCAAGATCTTGAAACGCCGATCTGTCGTATAGTCATTATTTAATGTCTCAGCTTTGTGATACTGGTTGACCTTGACCTTTGACCTATTTACCTCAAAACGCTATCGGATTATAATCGTCATGTAAGAACTGTTTACCAGAGTCGCAGGTTCTTCCGTTCTCGAGTTACACTGCAGTCAGGACGAGACCGGGGAGGCACGTGACGGACGGACGCGAGCATTGCGCGGCTTCCTGTGGGAACAACGACAGAATAGCACGTACGCATCACACGCAACTGCATTCTGCCGAGAAACCCAGTCGTTGTTAATGAGCGACGCGATGCTGATGTCACGATGTGACGTGTGTGCGATGTTACTGATAATAGTCGTCTTCCGGGACGCCGGCGCTGCTGCTGCGATGCCGTGGTGTCAATTTCTAGGAACCTCTCAACGCCTGCAGCGCCCGGGAAGGAACTAACCCAGAAAGTACTGCCACGCTGCAGAGGCTTAACTCAGACTCCGGACATCGAATGTAGTGCTCGCAATCACGCAGTTACGCCTGTGCCATCTATTTAAACATTTAGTTATGCTGTAGTTCGGTGTGCACGAACAAGATATATAGGCTATACAGGAGCTGATTCTTTCGCTACGAACTTACGACTATACTGATTGAGAAATAGGCTACATGGAATATTAAGAACTTTAAAAAGAAGTGAATTTTCGAGTGAGTGACTTACACTGTATGTTTTAAATCCATCGGCACGAATTGTCATTGAATGAGACAACTCAATCTACAATTTTTCTGGCAGTTTTACATTTTTCGTAAACCAGTAAGTCAAAATCAGTCGGTAACGGGTTGAATTCTTCGTTGTTTTGTGATATAGAACATACGAAATTAATATATTTTTGGTGTACGATACGAGCATCATTTTCTGCATAATTTACTGAAAACGAGAGACCTAACATCGTGAAACATGACCACACCACACCAGATAGCGGGAATATAAAATCGCGACACTTGTTTGACCAGGCGATTGAAGCTGTTTGGCAACGTTGTTCGCTTCGGCCCAGACGAGGACCATGCACGTGCTCTCAACGCTGGCATCGACGACCTGCCGAAGGAATGAAGATGGCCCCGCGACCGTCCTCGACAAACGTGGCTACGCACCATCAAGCAGGACCTTCGACAACAAAACATCGGGCTGTGGTCGGTCAGGCACTCTGCACAAGATAGAGCTCGCTGCCATCAAGTGCTGAAAACGGCTACGCTCCAGCAGGGGCTTGCCGCATCTGGAGCTTGCCGCATGATAATGATGATGATGATGATGATGATGAAATTAACAATGTGATTTATTATTTTGTTTTGCATAACATTCATAAAGAAGAAATTTCAGCTCTTGCCCAAGATACGCGCGAAAGCCAGCAGTTCCTGTTCACAAATTGTTTCAGTCTATCTCCAGCCACTTCGTCGCAATTCACTTTTAAATTGTGCGCCGCATCTGAAGATAGCAAAAATCTATAAAAACCCCTTATTTTGCAAGTTCAGGGACTTTCAAAGTCATTGATGTTGATACGACTAAAAAGCTCGTCACTATAGTGCATGCCTGTTGTGATAGGCAGCATGCCCATGTTTATTTGCAACCGTTTTCATGAAAGACTGGCCAACAGCGGTAAAATAACGACTTTTACGGGGGTACCACTCTTTGATGCCCTCCTGCGCAAGTTTCCTTGAACGTAGAAAATCGGTACGCAGCTTGTTCTTGTCCATCTCTATCGCTTTCGGCGCAATTCGCTCCCTAAATGTGTTCTGCAGCCTAAAATCCACAAAAATCCACAAAATCTTTATTTTGGACTTCAAGGTCATCCAAAGTCATTGCTTTCGGTGTCAATCGAAAGCCCATGTACGATTTTGTATTAATGATTAATGGTAACCTAGACCGCATCTTGCACGGTTTCATAGATACAGCGACTTATAGGCCACAAATCGCATATTTTCCTTACTCTTTCTCATTTAGTGCCCTCGCTCGGGGTGACCCCTTTCAAATTCATGGAAAAGCTTTATGGACCCCGAAAGAGTTTACTTAAAATAACGCAAATATATACCAAAAGTGGTTGCTACAGTAATATTGCACGAAAAATTATCACAAAATTTATCCGACTTGCAGCAAAATATCTCCCTATAATAACCGCTGAAAAATTTATGCAAAATGACCGAATCGTTCCAGCAGACAGGAGTTGTCGGGGGCACTAGGGATCTCGTCTTCTCACAAATTCTGAAATCCAAGTCGAGTGTCTTGATTTCAATGCTTTGACATCGAGTTGACCATACCGAGACATGTGTACATGCAAAATAGAGCATTGTTTAGCCTAAACGCGAAAATATCAGACCATCATTCGCGCTTTGACTGGTACGGTAACTCGTTGCTCTTGATCACCTTTTATTTCCTGACCTACATTTGTCGCCTATCACTCAATGCAGTGTCTGGGGTGTTATAACTGCACGTCCATAATCTCACTCCACTCAAACGTGACGACAAAAACGCGACTCGCGTTTGTGTACAACACCCGTTAGGCAGAACTTACTGTCGATCACAGTCGTGAACTAAGTAATTTCAACACGGTCTATATCCTTGCTACGCTCGCACTACAATGTTGGCCTAGGCTAGGCCGTGAATGTTGAAACCTATGCAATACATAGTTACCAGTCTTTACGTCAAGCCCCGTTTCAGTACTGTGATCAATGACCCGTCTGTAAGAGTTCATACTCTCCCGGTAGGTAACCAGCCACCCAAGTTAACTCAGCCTTCTACCTTCCGTGGAACGGTCGGTAAACGAGCAGCAAGGTATGGCCTGACCTATAGGACGGAGGCGGATTGGCGCTGTTGCACATTTATCAAGTGAACTGTATGCACCATAAACATTATTCGAAACATTGATACTATTATTAATTAGGGCTTATTATTATCATTTACTATCATTAGAAAAAATAGTTTGTTCTCGAATCTGTTGGCAAATATTCTGGTTCCAGTGCACAGCAGAACTGTGTGCAGAGAGCAAATTGCAAGCTTATTGTGAAGTGATGTTTAAGCGTCGGCGGCGGGCGGGTGCACACGGCGTGCGTTGGTCGCGTGCACGGTCTCGGAGGTCCGCCGGCAGTGCACGCGACTCACCGATGTACAACACTCGTACTGTACACGCAGCCTGCACTTCTCGCTGTCCGTCCGTCCGTCCGTCGCTGATCTGTTTGATGAAGTCCCTCTGGATCGACGTCAGAGCGCCTGTCGGCAGCCCAGCCGCAGATGTCTTTCCGGTCGGCAACGCCACACACCGGGTAAACGCATGCCGCCGCCGCGTTCCCGGCTATTATGTTACTTTTCGATAAACGCGCCGGCCAACCCATCTGCACGAAAACTGCATGCAGGTGACATTGCATTGCGCTTCAGCTATCTCGGAATGTTCAGTGATTTCATTGCAACACATCCGCGCGATCTCCTGTTTGCGATCAACATTAAGCTTCGCTGTCCGTTTTTACTCCTCGCGCGCTGCGTTCCTAACGTAGCGAAGAGGAATATAGCCTATAAGTGAGTGAGTGAGTAGGGTCTAACGTCCCACCCGACACAGTATAGGTCGTTTCGGGGACGGTCTGTGCAGGCAAAATTGCACATACACATAGTAATAGAACAAAAAGTTTAACCTTTACAGAAAGTTTAACGTTTATGAAACACAAAACACAAAAAACGACGAAAACCTAAAATTGTAAAAACTGCCAATTATAATTGTGTATATGTATCGAAAAAGACAGTTATAATAATCTTCCCTGTTTTCCCCCAGACAGTCATCAATCTCATAATGCTGTCTATTGGAGGACAGGGGAGTGTAATATTCAGGTCAGTGTAATATTGAGGACCCACCGACCGACCGACCGACCAACGACCGACCTCTGTTCCTGGAAGAGCCTTCCTGGAAGAACTTCAAACGGCCATATCTCCATAACGGTGCCAGATAGACGCATAGTCACTATGGACAAGACCATGCGTCTATCTAGCACCGTTATGGAGGTATGGCGCCTCAAAGATAATGGGGTCACGAGTTTGACCTTTTGGGGTCACGTGACGTGACGTGACGTCAGTTGCACGGTTGATGCTGTCGGCGAGGTGATGCTGTCGGCACCGCTATTTGCGATGTGAAAAGAAATGAACTAAAAAGCAGTTGAAAGAATACAAAAGAAAATAATGCGCGCGAGGAGTAGCCTACATTAGATTGGTCACAATCGAAAATAATTCTTGTTGAACATACGTTTAAAAGAAACGAATTCCGATTACTACGCATTACATGACTACACAGTACTTTCTTCGAAAATAGCACTTGGCTATGCGCATACGGTGTAACTTAGTAAAAATGTTTATATTGTGTATTTATCTTCCTCTCTGAGTGCGCCTATATGCCACTGAATAGTCCATGCTGACGATTTATGTTTAACTTACGTCGTATATACATGTACTGTGCGAGCGACGACTTCATTAGCCTATGCACTCTCAATTGCAATGTCTAAAAGCTGCACAAATCTTAGATCGTCTGAGCACTTGCACTTGACTAAGCTATCATATGACCGAGGTTAGGTCAGTCTGAAGTCGTCTGCACACAAAGTGACTGAGTGACATGTTTTCGTTACAGAACAGACAGAACAAAACATCCCCTGAAGCCAGTTGAAGTTCATTTTTACTTTTCTTCTTCGTTTGCATGTCTCTGTCTCGGTATTTCCCCCTTAATCCAGCTAGGTGGTCTTGCAGCCGCCGTCGATTATAAGACATCGTGAAGGTGAAAAAGCATTAACAAGCAAGCTTTTTAAACAAACTATACACTATTCGTATACATGAACATATTTGAGAAATCTTATTTTTTGACGACTGTTGTTATTATGTGTATGGATGACTTACACTTTAACTTATACCAATTCCCAACGTCTCCCACTTTTATGATGGACCATTAGTTGCGAGGTTTTTTGTGGTGCAGAGACAGTGGCGTAGCCAGAAACGCGAATTGGGAGCCTCGTCTTCCTTTCCCTCTTTTTCTCTTCCTCTTTTTATCCAGCCTTCTTTCCCTTTCTTTTTCTCCCTTCCTTACCCTTTTTTTTCGCTTGTTTCCCCCTCTTTTCCCTCCCTCTATCTCCTTAGAGTAGGATTCTTAAAATCCAGCTAAGAAATCTGAGCGATCGCTATGAGCTCCCCGAGCGGGGTCTGAGTCGGAGCCCCAGCCGAAATTTTGGTGCCTTATTGCTTTGAAATACGAGATTTTGTGGCAACTGTTTAATTATTTTCTTGAGAATCAAGTGATAAAATTAGCAAATTTAGTGCAGTTTAAACGTGCGCTTATGTCTTGTCTGGAGGATTTGGGGTTGGGCCCCCTGCCCCCTTGTCTACGCCACTGTGTAGAGACGCCCGTGGAGCTGGCGGAAGTCGATGATCGCCTCCCTGCACGCGGTCGGCACTGAGCTCGCTCAAGACTAGTGACGACGACGACTCGTTGATGGTCAATGCTCGGTCTCCTGTCACTCACTGTCATTGCTGGCCGCCTCGGGTGAAGCGAAGAAAACGTCCATAAAATGGAGCACAGACGGCGGCGGCACTTTGCACCGAATGATCGCACGAGACTGTCGGTGTTTTGTCGATCGAGATCTGTCGGGTTGCTGCGGCCCTGGGCTCAGCGGCGCCAGACATTCTAAACAACACGCTCGCGAGCTCCTAGGAGCCTCAGCAGGCCGAGGTCAGATTGACGTTCAGACTGCATGCAGCCTCGTGTCAGCCGCTGTAACAATCGACACGACGATGATATATTGATCAAACTGTCGCTAGGCTGATTAGCTGAACACGTCGACATAGCGCTCCGCTGAAATCTCGTCTTACTGTACATCATCGACGACTGCGTTTCACGATTCGCTGCCATAAAGCACCGGGAATTAGCCCGCCAGTAAACGCGTGAGCAGCTAGCTAAGCTTCACGTCCAAAAAAGTTTTATCATTTCGATGTCGGAAATAGCAAAAAGCTGCAAAGACTGCAAAGACCGGCGAAACCGTGTAACGTCAGTTCTGAAGTAATTTAAACTAAACCCGAAACCCAGTTGCGTTACCTGTTCTGATTTCGTTCATATGAGAGGTCCTTAGAGCATTTTGAAGCAAAACAGTTTCACGCTGTCACAGTTCGTAACATGCAGTAACAGAAAAGTACAACACATCAGACTGTTTATTTTTTTCGTTATTTAGTGTAATTTTTTCTAGCAGTTAACTTTTCACCAAGTCATCATAAATGATAAATTATGTCGGATTTATTAAACAGCTTAACCCATGGAACAGAAAAATTTTAAAAAGCCCACACGCATCAGATTTGGGTTACTTAACATACTTTTTACAGATCAGCATTTAAAGCCTCTGTACTTGATTCACGTGCTTATCTATTATGGATGCAATTTTCAACTCTGGTTCCGGTAAACAGAAGTCTTTTAATCACGCCTAATAGACGTTAAAAGAAACTTGTGAGATTTGGATGAACGTTGTGACGAGTATTTATACAAACTCAGAGTACCGGTAAAACAAATAACGTAGGCCTACGTAGGTCTGTGTTGCGTGCAATTTATCTACATAGCAAATTATAAATTGGGATTTTTTTTATTTCTGACACATTATAAAACTCAGGATAACGTTTGGCCAGAAATAATTAGGCTATTAAACGCAGTTTTGGGTAGGTTTACAGTGCTGTTGACGCTAGACGTTATGGCGATTGGAGAAAGCATGGATGAGGTGCCCAAATCGCCGAGATTGGAAACGGGGAAGGGGTTTCCCCTTCGCAGCTGACTATAGGGAATATAGAATCCCGGGAGCGTCCTGAGCTCCTCGGCAGGGTCTGCGGCAGAGCCCCTTACGAAGTCGAATTTGGCGCATTCTAAGCATTTGGTGAGAGGATACTCCTGCGTTTTCCTGCGGCATTGCTAATTGTAACTGCAGTTACATAGTCCCACGAACTGTACCTGTTCCTGTGCATTAACTGGCTATATTCTATAACGTCCAGCATCAATCATCACAAATATTACAGGCCATGAGTTACCAACGTGTGGTTGTGATGCGACAATTTCAAAATAGTTTTAAAAAGTGAGGAGGGTTGGCCAACATAGGGGGCGGCTTCAGCTCCCTAGCCTCTATAGCGCCCCAACTGCTCAACCGTATACTGTCCAACTCCAACGTCTAAGCAGGGAAGCTATTGGCGTGCGCAATATTTCTAACGTTTAAACTGAAACTGCATGTGCTTTATATAGCACAATTACCGAAGCTTGTTCGGATCACAAATTAAGCACGGAAATTTGCCCGTTTTTGTTTTGTGCGGCGTAATTGTCCCTTACCTAAAAGCGCTCACGATCACCATCTTGAACTTAGGAGGAAATAATAGTGAAATCCGTTTCCAAATAGTGCATGCAAGTTCTTTGAAGGCATGTACTTAGGCCTAATCATGTCTCAGCAGCTACAGGCCTACACTTATCGAAGAAGTGTTTTTACGCCCTTTAAATATGCATCACAATCGTGCTTCTGTTGTGTGACTTTGCAACGTTCTCAATTTCCTAATCTGCTCCCCACGTCCCACGCCCGAAGTCGTTTATAGTCGTTTCCCGGGAGTCTTGTATATTAACGCTCCCATTTGCTACCCGCCCCAGTTTTTACGCGCGAAAGTAGCTACTGCTTTCAGCGCGTCTTAGCCATCGCAATTCTGTCCGTCCGTATGTCTGTCACGCGGGTAGATCAGTCCAAAACGGTGCAAGATAGGATCATCAAATTTTCACCGTCGGCTGCCTGGAAGACTTTAGTTTCAGAAGGATGCGCGCTGTGAACACGAAATCTTTACTGCGGGCTGCCCTAGGGACTCTAATTTTTCGTTGCAAAATTTCGTGCCCCTGAGTTAGGGGGTTCTCCTCGAACGAGGATGTCAAAGAAGAGTATCCCCTTTAAAAAGACGTTCTTTTTGCCGTTATTGGCTCCTATACTGTGAGAACGGTTGCAGATAGGTACAGACATGCTGGTTATCATAACAAGCACTGGTGACATGATTTTTAGATTTGTCAACATCGATGACCTTGAACGACTTTGAACTTTCAAAAGAAGAGTTTTTGATAAATTTTCCGCAATTTTTAACTGCAGCGCACATTTCAACAGCGAACTGCGACGAAATGCCTGGGGATAGGCCAAGGCAAACTCCGTATGATATTTTCAGCCTTAAACGCAGATTTTAACAGTCCAGGTCCAGATTCTTTAGGTTCAAGGAGGCCTGCGCAGGAGGGCGTTAAAGATGGCTACCCACCTAAAAAGTGGTTGTTTTACCGCTATTGACTCGTTTAGCGTAAAAACAGTTGGAGATAGGCACAGATACATGTATACTGCTTACAAGCATTAGTGACAAGCTTTTAATGGTGTTAACATTAATGACCTTGAATGACTTCGAACGCCCCAAAATAGAAAGATTTAGTGTTTTGCACTTTGTGGCTGCAACGCACATTTCAAGAGTGAATTGTGCCGAAATGGCTAAAGATAGACCTGGACAACCTGCAGGCATATGAAATTTTTTGCATTGAACGTACATTTTTAACTATCTGAGTTCCGACCTCTTTGGTTCAAGGAGTCTTTCGTACGCAGGCCTCAAGACGCATTGTTATTTTATTGCACACTGTACACGATTGCCCAGGTGGAATGACCGCTGCTATCGCGCGTCACGTGAGCTTTGCTCAATTTACTTGTCTGGACAGACTGCGACTGCCAATGTGCCATATAATGTAGAGCAAATCCCCTTGGATTATAATAAACATTCTGTCCATTTCGTAGTCGGCTGTATCGACGATAATGTTGTGGCACTGTCAAACATGTAAGTTTGCCATAAACCCTAGAGACTTGGAATGAGCCGGAATGCCGTTGGAATCAAAATTCGTTGTGCATTCTTGGACAATCGAAGTGCATTCTAAACATTCTGACGGCGTTCCATGTGCATTCCAAACATTCGGGCACATTCTTGCGACCAGTCGGAATGTTTTGCGCATGTTCAAAACTTTCGAGGTACATTCAAAGTAGAAAAATATCGAACGACATTTGAAGTGTATTTTAACTGCATTTTTACTGCATTCTGAATAGTCGTACAACATTCTAACAGCATTTGAAAAATTCGGGTCTTATTCGAGGGAGAATCGAAACGCCTTCCTCATGTTATCCTGCTTCTTTATCCTTGACCCTACTTCCTGCACCAACTCATCAAACATGGCAAGCTCTACCCTAAGGTAGTTGAAGAAGGATTGTGGGTCTTCGACTTTGCTGTGTATGAAATCAGCTAGTTTGGCGTAATGTTCATACAGCATCCTTTTCTTCTCTACCAGCCAGACGTGTCCGATATATTTTGGGTCTTCTCGTCCTCTCTTTTCTAGCCTCATTCACATCTCTTTCTAAGCAGGTCTTGCTGGAGAGCAGCAGTCTGCAGCAAGCAGCATCGTCCAGTGGTCCATAGCGGTTGCGTTGGGATTTATGATAATGCTAAATTCGGCAGCATTTTTGCCGATCGGGATATAGTCCGGTCATATTTTTGATACATTCTGGACATACATTTTACATTTATAGTCCATTTGAAGTACAATCGAAATATTCCAGCTGCATTTTGTACGAATTTTTCGACGTTCGAGCCGTATTTGGCAGCTATTCCGCAAGCATTCTGACTACATTCGTACAACATTCGAGGCACCTTCCAATATTGCAGTCGTACATCACTCGGGGTGAATTCTGGACATAACGACAGCATTCTAAATATTCCTAAGAGGTTCCAACTACATTCAAGTTGCATTCGAGAGCTAATGCACTTAGAATGTGCAGGAATCATTTGAAGTGAGTTCCGAGTGAATTCTTGGTATTCGAAGGGAGTATTGAAAAAAATCTTTTATTATGTCATTCGTTCACGAATGCCGTTCGAATTTTGAAAATTGTTGACTCCGGCTGATTTTGGCTGGTTCCGTTTACATTCCAGCTCTGTGTGACGGGGGCTTTAGTTTTCAATGGCATGAAAAGACTGAGATGTTTTATCTATGTGCTTTATACAAATGTGATAACTTTTTAGTTGTAATTTATTTATGATTTTTAGTTTTGCCATGGCTATAGTTTTTACTCGCGAAAGCAGCTACTACTTTGGCGCGTCTTAGCCATCGCAATTCTGTCTGTCCGTCTGTCTGTCTGTCACACGGGTGGATCAGTCAAAAACGGTGCAAGCTAAGATCACCAAATCTTCACTGCAGGCTGCCTGGAAGACTCTAGTCTCAGAAACCGTAAAGTTTTTTTTATAAATTCGAAACGGGTCACCCCAAAGGAGGGCGCTAAATGAGAGGGGGTAAAAAAATTTGCGATTTTCAGCTAGTAAGTCGCTGTATCTCAGTAACGGTGCGAGATAGGGCCTAGGTTACTATTAATCACTAATAAAAAGTCCTATACTGGCTCTTGATTAACGCCGAATTCAATAACCTTGGATGACATTGAACGCCAAAATAGGGTGTTTTATGGATTTTTTGGCGATCTCTGGCTGCGACACAGATTTCAAAAGCGAAATGCACCAAAATCAATTGCGATAGACATGGAGCAGCAGCATATGAAATTTCCAGCATTAAACGTAAATTTCGACGGTCCAAGTCTCGATTTTCTAGATTCAAGAAAACCTGCACACGAGGGTATCAGAGAGCGGTACCCCCATAAAAGTCGTTATTTTAACGTTGCTGGCCAGTCTTTCGTGAAGACGGTTGCAGATAGGCATGGGCATGCTGCAGATCACAACAAGCGCTAGTGACGAGCTTTTCAGTCGTATCAACATCGATGAATTTGAAAGACCCTAAACTTCCAAAAATAAGAGGTTTTTTATTGATTTTTGCGATCTTCGGTTGCAGCACACATTCCAAGAATAAATTGCGACTAAATGGCTGGAGATAGACTGACAGTTTGCGAACGGAAACTGCTATAGGCTTTCGCGCGTCTCGTGAGCTTAGCTCAAATTTCTTGTTTTGCTTATGTAGCAGTTTTATTCCTGTTCAAGTCAGACAAAATACAGACGTCTAACCCTACGTTGATATGGGGAACTAAACCGCTATTTTTTTCGTTTTTTATTTTGTAGTTTTAAACCATTTTCTACTCGGCCTATTTTTACAATTTTTTTTACTGATGATGATAATGATGATAGACACAACGTAAAAACTGATTGTTATTTAATTCATAAATATTGTTCTCGACACCGTGAAATGTCAAAAGAGACAAATGACAAAAGTGCACTCTTCAGTACAACCCAAATACATTCGCATTAATTTCGGCTGTACTTTTTTGTTTTCGAGTTAGGAACCTAAGTTATAGAAGCTTGTATGGGACAGAGAGACGAATGAAAAAAACAATGTGCGGCCAATCAGCACGTTATGTGACAATGTGAACAACATTACGGCAATGAAAAGCCGTCATTAATCTTGAAAAAAATATTTCAGATAAAATTAAATGGCAATCTTTCGTATATACTAGGCCTAAGTGCATTGTCACTGTGCAACTGACTATGGCAACACGATCATGCTGAGGCATAAATGTAGTCAAACGTTTGTTGTAAAACGGTAATAACGGATAATAACGTGGCCCTGCCAGTTATGCCCCTGTAACTGCAACGGATATAACTTAAATGTCTGTCTATAGTACCAATCCATTCATCATCATCTCATTCGTTAGTGCCATTGAAACAGTCTGCAGCGTTCGTTATAGCGCCATTTGCAAACTGTGTTGCTAATATAAATAAAATGGAAATCAATAATATTAACAGTAATAACAGCACTAACGATGAATAATAATACAATAAATATAGAAATAGAAATAGGCCTATAGTAATAATAATAAGAGGTAGGTTAACCATCTCGTAAAATTTATTGTTTCAATAATGCTGACAATAAAAAATGGCGCATATTTTTGTCATGCCGTCTTCAAATCTAAACTTAACTGCTTGCAGCATGATTTTTTTTGTAGGCCAAGCAAAGCAGTTTTTAATATTATAGCTCATAGGCCTACAAGTTCTTGTCATTAGTGAGTCAAATTCGTTCACCGAAATACTCTACAGTTAATTTAGGCTTACAGCCTGAACTATGTGATCGTCGATGATCTCATTCTCATCGCACAGAAAACGCGTCGCTACACTACCTTGTCAGGTGACTTAGCTTCCTACATTTTAGGATAAGATGAAGTCTTCAACAGTCATCAAAAAATAGAGTAGATAAAAGCAATAATGTTTTCAAGTTTACTGCTCATTTGCTTAAAACTTTAGAAGTCGGTTAATATATGTGACGAAGTTATGAATACATGAAAGGGGTTTGATTTTTATGAACTACCAGAGACTCGGTACATGTAGAGATGATTATATTGAAATTATCGTACGCGTACACTGCTTTTGTTGTGTTAACTGTTTGATGATGCACTGCTTTTGATTATTTTCTGCTTGCTAGTCGACGTCATAGTTCATGTCGTTATTGGCTGCAGGCTGCGGCATTTCATGGCGTTCATCACGCGAATACAGCAGCTCTGTCATCGCGCTTTTTATTCATTATGCCGCCGTTCTCATTGGCCGTATTATGGGTGTTGCCCGTCTTTCTGTTTCTTTGTCTCTTTTGTGTGGGCTCCTAACTCGTAAACAAAAAAAACCGTAAAAACCAACATTGGTGCAAATGTTTCCCGCACGATAGGAGTAACCGGCGTTCCAATTTTCACCTCAAGCTTGTGCAGAGATAATTCGTATATCTGCTCAAGCCTGTCATTACTCCTACCATTGAGAACGTTTGCGCAAACTTTGTTTTTTCTGCGCCTATGTGTTTTCGAGTTTAACTTCAGAGCCTACATGGAACGGACGGACAGACGAACGGACGGGCAGATAGGCAAGACGTGTATTGCGGCCTATAGGACGGCCGCACAAAAAGTGCGGTTTTGCTCTGTTGTATTCCGACCCTGTCGCACAGTTGACGCCCAGTTAATTTTTTGCCCAGATGAGCGTACAGCTGTATGGTGGCGTTGATGACAAGTTCGCTCCACTGACTCCATCATGCTGTGAGTCAGTGACTGACTGCTCTAGCTGCCAGCGAAGCGCGCACACAGCACGGGCGATGATCTGCCGTTAAGACATTTACAGCTATGGAATCGCCTTTTACTTCATTTCTGACAAATCGACATCAACTTTTAAAGGTTTAAACATCTGCCAAAACATTGTTCCGGTGTTGAGATCGCGGCGCGCTGTGACTAACTGTCAAACTGGCGCGTTTCAGATTTTCTTACATCGTCAACTGCTTCGTTTCGGAGCAAGCTTAGACGAGTAAACTTTTAGGTCATTGTGTCATAATGAGCGATTTACTTCCATTATCCGTGTACATGTATGGTGCTCTTAGCGCAGAAAAGCCCAATTTCACCGTATGCCATGCTATACTTCTCGATTGCATCCATATATACGAGCTATGGCACAACGCAAACAATGTTTGTGGCGTTTCCATAGTCGAGATCCAACCAACCAGCAGCTTTGTGATCGTTATAAGCAAACAGCAAAGGAGTATAAATCAGCTGTATATAATTATGAATTGTCAAAAGAAAAGCAAATAGTTGACACAGGAAACACTGGAGCGTTTTATAATTATATTAATCGCAAGCTTTGCAGACAACAATCAATTGGAATATTGGAAAATAATGGTCAATATGTTACTAGTGACGTCGGCAAGGCCGAGCTATTAAATTCATATTTCAGTTCAGTAAATGTACAAGATGATGGCAATAATCCGGTTTTTCATCGTCGTGTAGCTGACAGTATAAGTATTGACACTGCTCAGTTCACCTAAGCAAAACTACTTAAAGTCGCTAAGAAACTGAACAATAAAACTACAGCCGATCCTAACGGATACTGCAATCTTTTGTTGAAAGAAATAATACCAGCCATCAGTTACGCTGTTTGTTCTATGTTTCAGTCTTTCTTTTCAGTCGGCAAAATACCAGACGGATGGAAAACAGCAATTATAATGCCAATGTACAAAAAAGGATCTTCCAGTCAAGTATCGAAGGATCTTCCAGTCAAGTATCGAACTACCGCCCTATATCACTCACTAGTCTGTTCAGTAAACTTATGGAAAGAATTATTTCAGCTGAGCTACTTCATTATCTCCGGCAAAATCGACTCATAGCGAAAGATCAGCATGGTTTTCTTACCAAGAAATCTACTTCTACCAACCTTATGAAATCGCTTAACGATTGGACGCTGAATATTGAAAAAAAGAATCATCAATCTGTTGCATATATTGACTTTGCAAAGGCATTTGACAGCGTTTGTCACAATAAACTATTATTAAAACTGTCGGCTTACGGTATTTGTGGTACACTGTTGAGTTGGATTTCAAGCTTTTTATCTAACCGTCGAAGTCAAACAAGAATTGGAAGTTGTCTATCTAGTGCAATGCCTATACTGAGTGGAGTGGTACAAGGCAGTTGTCTTGGTCCATTACTGTTTATCGTGTTTATAAACGATATCAGTGATTTATTCTCTGGTGATACATGTGTGAAGCTTTTTGCTGATGACGTTAAACTTTATTCAAAAGTCTGTACAAATCCAGACTCACTTCAGGAAGGTTTAAACAGTATTGTCGAATGGTCACACACCTGGCAGCTACCTATCTCAGAGAGCAAATGTTGTATTTTCAACTTGAATCAGTCGTCCGATGTTGTATATTCTATTCATAACAGCCTCTTACCTGTTGTACAAGAAGTTGTGGATTTAGGTGTCACACTGGATCACAGTCTCAGTCTTTCCCAGCACATTGCCAAGCTATCAGTCAAAGGTCACAGAGTGGCAAATTTGATATCAAAATGTTTTCTTTCTAGAGACGTTAATAGCTTAGTAAAAGCTTTTATAACATATGTTCGCCCACGTTTAGAGTATTGTTCTGTCGCTTGGAATCCGTCATTAAAGAAAGACATCGAAAGTTTAGAAAAAGTTCAGCGGCGCTTCACAAAGCGCCTTCCAGGTCTACAGCATCTTACTTATTGTCAGCGGTTGAATAAACTCCAGTTAGAAAGTTTGGAACTTCGCCGACTTCGATTAGACTTGACATTTGCTTACAAACTAGTATTTGGATTGACTGATCTTAACCTAAATGAATTTTTCAAACTACGTACTGACTATAGACATCGTGGACATAAATATAAATTATTCCTACCAGGTTGCAAATCCAACACTAGACATAACTTTTTCACTTACCGTGCAGGAAGATTATGGAATAACTTGCCAGCTGACAATACTGACTTTTCTAATTTAAATAGTTTTAAACGATATATTACTTCCACATTCTTGGCTAGTTATTGCAAAGTTTATTTTTTCTAGTAGTTTTATTGTTGTATTGTGCTATCAGTGACATTCATTGATGTATACTGTTATTTTATTGTGGCATGTTAGTGGCTGTGGCCCTTTGTCATTAAATTAAATTTAATTTAATTAAATTAAGTAAACAAATAGGCTAACATAAGTTTAAGTACTTAAAAAACAACGTTAAAAATTCTAAAAATTGAATTAAAATTTTTTATACGAACAAGCTCGCCATGCCGTGCCCCTTCCCTGCTTTCCAACTTCTGGATTCGCCAATGGTAAGCTTATTTCAACACTAAATAAATGGAACTGATTAAACTACCTGTATGTAGTCGACAGCACCGGGTATCTTTTCAACCAATAAACTAATAGTGGGATTGACGTCATAAGTCTGATCATTTTTGTTGTCGATGTAGTCCTCTGCAATGTTGACTTGTCGCGACCCGTTAGCAAACACGTACACACCGTACGGGTTATTGCTGGCTCGCACCGTCACGTGACCGATGACGTCACTCGACGACAAACGACCCGGATCAGACGCCGGACCCCCTGCAGTGAGTACACACATCGAAAAAAGCAATTTGACAGAAAGCGGAATCGTCGTGGCAAGTCCATTCAACTGGATCTTCGTTTATATTTGTCAGGTGGCAGCACAGGACTGACGGTTTGGCTGCAATTGCATGAATTGGCTCAGGGGTTCAACCCCCTCCCCCAATTTCCCTTAATTTCCTCTCGAGTCAGGGACCTCATCCCGTGTCATTGGACCTGCCAAATGGCATCCAAATTAAGCAGATTGTACGAATGTGACGGAAGACAGACAGACAGACCACGCTGTGGATAAATGTATAGGAGTAGGCGGAATCGTTTGCGCCGCCTATCAAGCGCAGGTTATAATTACACAATCAACAGTCTCGCAACGATAAAAAAATCTTCTTCAAAATATTTATTAAAAACAGTTGTTATGCGGCGGTCCTTATGGACTATTTTGAGGGTTTTGACCGACCGTCTGTTCCGTACGGGCTCCAAACCCGCAAACGAGAAGGTAAAAAGGCGAAAATTAATGTCAACGTTTTCCATAGCAGAAGTAACCAGTTTGCTAATTTCCAGTTCAAAGTGTAAAAATCTAGAGACAAAACGCATGTTTTTAGTTTAGAGAAAAACCACGCTTATAAGAGACAGACAGACATACCGCTAACATTGAGAAGTTGTACGGTGTAGTGAAGGTCGAAATGAGGAATTTTTGTATGCTGTAGACTGAGCGTGAGTTCGGCGTTAAACTGGCGGTCATCGAACATCACCAAACCGGTCTCCTTGCCAGCGAACATGTCACTGACTGCGATGACAGTGGTACTGGCAGTGGTCGCATTCTGTGACGACTGCATCGGCGTGATCAGATATTTGACAATTGCTGAGCCGTAGATTCCGCGATCTCGAACAATACTATAACAACGTCCGAGCATTTTGTCAGATTTCTCGACATTTTAGGGCGAAAATTGCTCTTGCGGCGCAAGCAATTCTGCCTATTCCTACACATTTCTCCATAGGGGTGGAATGTCTGTCTGTCTCTCTGTCTGTCACATTCAGGCAACCTTCTAAAATTGTTCGACGAATTAAGATGCCCTTTGGCAAGTACACTTGTTGGGTCACACGACACATTATGTTTCATGGCAATCCCTAACTTCTAGGGGAAGGCAGATTTAGAAGTGAAACCACCAGCTAAAACATGCAATTTTTATCGCCGTCACTCTGAACATTTTTGTCTTCTTACAAAATCGCATGAAAGCATCCAAACATTCGCCAAATTTCGCAGATGCTTTTACTAGAATGCAAACGTTTACAAATATTATTACGCATATTTTTATCTTCTCATCCAATATCTTAAGTTGTGGGCTTCAGTGGCATGGTGGCAGAGAGCATGGAAACAATTTAGTGGCAGCCCCTTTATTAAATGTTAGCCTCTTTGTAGAAAATGTTCTACCAAAAAAATTTAAGACTAAAAATCCCATATATTAGAAAAATTGGGCGGCAAAATTAAAATTTTGTGCATGCATAATCTTCTGTATCAGAATTTTGAAGATGTCTATCGGAAAACTGCAACTTTTTGCTTCTTTTCCACAACTTTTCTAACCCAAAAAAACTGCTGTTAAAATTTGTTTGAAGGCTGCCATAAATGCTCTGATGAGTCATGCTTCCTGCATGTAGATCGTTTGCTCCAAAATTTTGCTGGCAGTATAACTTCTTTCTTGAGCAAATGATTCATCAATTATAATTGAATAATTTATTAATAAGCTCACAATCGACACTATTATAGCTACTTACTTGATACATAATATCCTTTAAAAATTCCTGGATTTCATGCATATTTGTTTACAAAGAGGCAACTTATTAACAGTTAACGTAAGTAAAAGTCACGCACAAGGAAGATTTCTGCTTAGTACAGCCTACAGTTTTGTGCAAACATTTGACTCAAGAACTTGGGTATGTTAAAAATGTTAATATGTAATTAAATTTTTAAAAAACTGACTGTAAAGATGCAGTCTGTCCCTCGTGGACGGTTAGATTTAGCGGAGGAACAAAGTGAAAAATTCCGTTAGAATCTTCGTGCGCTGTGATGACAACCGTCAGGTTTGACGTCACGATGACGTTTCCTGTACAACATAAACATTTTTTCCAATGCGTTAATAAGCGTAAGAAGCGAGAGAACTGAACCAAATTGAAATGAACAGAAATCCAACATCAGCTCATTTGCGTCCAAAAAGTGCAAAAAGCGAACAAACAGGCAGGTTTGTTTATTTCATTTTAGATCCTTTAGCATAGAGTAGCCCATTAAGCGAATTCAGTCAGGTAAGATGCTGCGAATTGGTGGTATATTACGTTGGACTTACTATCAAGAGGTCGTGGGTTTGATTCCCGGTCTGCTCGCTATTAAGTGGTTATTACTTGGATGGGTGACTGTCTGTGGACAGGTAAACCATCACGGTATATAACAAACACCAAGGTCAACTCAGCTTTCCGACCCCTATTAGGCTATTCCCTACGGGGTAAGTAAATCAAACCTACCTGGCTGGGGTTAAAACGGGACGTGTACACCTGTCGGCTGTCGGGTGGCAGGTAATGCCGCATGGCAGGCAATGCTCCGTAGCTCTGAGAAACGCAGACCAGGCCGCCCACGCATCGACTGACGCCCACGCAACGACTAACTGGAGCAAATCCGTCAGGACTCCGGCGCTATCCATCGCGGACACGGAGCGACGCTACGGTCCAGGCTGGCTACGCGATGATGCCGGGATTGATGACGAACTATTTCTAACCTTTAATGAACTAGAGTACAGTAGTAATAAGTGTGGCTTTGTGGTGTAACAGTAGCGTGTCGAACTAATGACCCTGAGGTCCCCGGTTCGATTCGAGCCCGGTGCACTGCAAGGTAACGACTCTGGGCAAGTTGTTCACATACACGTGCCTTTGTCATCAATCAGTATAATTTGGTACCCGTCAGAGGGCGCTGACGCTCTTTGGCTGGAAAGGTAACCGCGGGCCTGGTGAAAAGTAATGGCCGCCTACCGCCGGGTATATGACTACGTCACCTACGGGCTGGCTGCCTTTGACCGGGATCAGCTCCAAACACAACACTCATATCGAGTATGGAGTACCTTTATAATAATAATAATAATAATTGGTCCCTCATTGGTCCCTTGGCAGAGCGGCAAGTCGTGATGTTGGGACGTCACGGTCACTTGCCCATTGGCCGAGTCATACGTCGACAGAGCATCTCACCAGGCAGGTTCAGCAGCAGAGTTGGCAGCCACTCGCAAAGAGGACAAATATGTTGATCTCGGCGC
>Ga0209367_1002255_pt1 | contig 25248 bp, 17 predicted proteins | sample WorMetLIZISLAND2_FD_187412 | JGI IMG/M metagenome (GOLD analysis project Ga0209367, IMG submission 187412) | Marine gutless worms symbiont microbial communities from Max Planck institute for Marine Microbiology, Germany - Olavius geniculatus... ... | reverse complement strand
CTCATATACACTACTCAACTGAGCTTGGTCGCCCCTCTGTGGGTAGGCAAAAACTAGGCATAGCGAGTTACCCATCAAGCGCTGTGGCATTAACCATCTGATTTGATTTTTTTTTGATTTTCATGCCGCTGAGGCATCCAGTCCTCAAACAATGAAAGATCTGCTGAGACAATTCCCACAGGTTCTTTTTTTCTTGGATAACCTTGAATGGTCATTCGCACTCCGCTGTGTAAGTTGCACATCTTTCGAAGCTCACACTAACAGTAGCCATGGAAATTTGAAAAAAGATGGCCCCATACTATCAGCAGCAAAAATGTAGTCACAGATTTAAAACCTAACTAAAATAAGTCTAAAATATCTCCAAACAAGAAATTTCAGCTAATGCTAACCAGATGCACGAAAGCCTATAGCAGTTCAGGTTCAGTAGTTTAGCTGAAAACTGGGGTGTTCACGCTAAGTTAATATACAAATATCAAATTCTCTATCTGGATCACATAACGGTAGTAGCGTGGCACCAACTTGTGAACGATATACATGTAGACTTGTGTCGCAGCCGGAAACGCCAAAAATCCATAAAACCCCCTATTTTTCAATTCAAGGTCATTGAATTTGGCGCCAATTGAGAGCCAGTGTATGACTTCCTATTAGCGATTAATAGTAACCTAGGCCCTATCTCGCACCGTTACTGAGATACAGCGACTTTGGCTAACAATAAATTTGAGCTAATGCTCACGAGATGCGCGAAAGCCTGTAGCAGTTCCTGCTCGCAGGCAGTCATCCATCGCAGTACTAACTGGGCCCGACGTAGCGTAACTTTGTTTCAGCCGAAACGCGTTACCAACTACACCACGCCACCAATGCCAGTACTGTGGCGCCACCTTGTGAATGATATAGCCTAGTGTCGCAGCGCAAAATCGCAAAAAAATCCATAAAACCCCCTATTTTGGCGTTCAAGGTCATTCTAGGTCATTGAATTACGCACCAATCGAAAGCCAGTGTACGATTTCCTATTAGTGATTAATAGTAACCTAGGCCTCATCTCTCACCGTTACTGAGATACAGCGATTTATTGGCCAAAAATCGCAAATTTTGCCTACCCCCTTTCATTTAGCGCCCTCGTTCGGGGTAACCCTCTTCGAATTCATGGAAAAGCTTTACGGTTCCTGAAACTAGAGTCTTCCAGGCAGCCAACGGTGAAGATTTGGTGATCCGAGCTTGCACCGTTTTTGACTGATCCACCCGTGTGAAGGACAGATGGACAGACAGAATTGCGATGGCTAAGACGCGCTGAAAGCAGTAGCTGCTTTTGCGCGTAAAAACTAGTTTTTAACCGGCCGTACTTAAGTAACAGTCAAAGTTTTGGTACCGTTGTCGTCCCTCCGTCTGTCTCCCTGTTTTCTGTCCATCGTCGTCTGTCACAGATCGCTAAGCGATGCGAGACAGCAAATAGGCTGTCAATAGTAACTGTCTGCATCTGCAGCGGTTTGGCCGCGATTTTTAATGGAAAGTTTCAAGCTAAAAGTGGCCGTATCTCGGAAACGGTAAGAAATAGCGCTGAAGGTTGTTATTGATCACTAATAGGAAATCGCATACACCTCTCAGATGAGATGAAAATCATCGACCTTGGATGATTTTGAAGGTCAGCAATTGCCATTACGGTCGGCTATCCTAGCGACATCTAAGTTTCTTGTTCTTCCATTGTGGAGTTTTACAGACATTGCGAGGTTTTTTGTCGACCTGTGCTTACTTATTTTCTTTCGTTATAATCTCTATGTGAAGGAAGTTGTTTTTTTTGTTTGTTTTGCTTGTAGGTTTTCAATTTTTTAGAGATGTAGTAACATTTTTATGTACACGTATAATGATTACTAATTGTGCTTAATCTTAATTCTTGTTATTGCTCCATTTCTCAACATTAATTGGTACTTTGATCATTGTTGGGGGTTTACGCCTTCGGCAGCCGGTGTCACGGGCTCAGCTTACTATACTGGCGGGCTGAGTTTACCACAGGGTACTACTGCGCAGTGCGCATGGGCGACCTACTTACATGTCGAGTAGGTAATCGTGGCCCATGTAAGGTGGGCTTAGAGTACTAAGCGGGCTGACTTTACCAAGAGACGAATTAATGTTACCCATGTAGTCAATCCACCATAAACTCTAAAGAGTTCAGATTAGTTTTCTTTTATTAGTTTATATCTTACTACAACGACTATGCCGATACTCTTTCCCAGTAAGGCCTTTTGTAGTTCCTGCTTATTGGTAGGCAATTACAGCCTATGTTGCAACCTGGACACTCTACAAGTGGGCCAAGTTTACCAACTATGCTGATATTTTCCGAGTCTGACCACATTTTTTTCTGGCTTTTGTCTTACTTCTTATTCTTTATTATTGTATTTCTAGGTGCTGTTTAAGCGAGCACACAGTGCAAGCTTATACCACTCCAGACAGTGCGATATCGTAAATAAACCACGCTTAGATTGCTTAGGCTTAGTATAATTTGGTACCAGCTTCACCACTGGGATGTAAACAGGCACACCGTGTGATACACTGGCCCCGTATCCATGGTCTCGCAGTGTAAAGACTGGTGTCTGGCTGAAGGCCAAGGAAACTGAGATCAGCGCCGCCCCATGTGCCTTAAGGCTCGGGAAAGGACTTTACTTTACTAAATTGCTTTTTTTTGCTTTTTTTTCACAAGACTAGGGACAAATCCGCCATGCTCTTATCATTGGCGTTTAAACAAACCCGGTAAACTCAGCACACTGTTATAAATAAGTAGGTCACGCATGCGCAGTAGTACCCTGTCGTAAACTCAGCCTGCCGGTTTAACATCGGCAAAGCATCAAATTATGCCGTTTTGGAGATGTGCTCAAAATATCCTCCTCCAGCATGAATGCAAGCACACTTGCTAACAGCATGATCAATAACTGCATGACTCGCAGCGGCCCACTCACTGTTGATGCGTCATTTCAGTTTCTCAACTTATGATTTTAAAATGAAGCCATAGTAACAGATTTTCAAAGTTTTTGTGGTCTCAGTAATTTTTCTGAGTCGACACATGCACTACACAGTATGAATTCATTGTTGTCAACAGCCAAACTACAACTTCTGCATTTCACAAGGTAGTGTAGTGACAACATTAAGGTGAGATGGCCAAAACTGCAGACACTTGCATCAAGTCTCTTCTTAATGTTGCATGCCGAAAATTATTAAAATCGGCCAGTGTTTTATGGAGCTGTTTAAAAAATAAAAGTGGCACATTTTTATAGACAACGGTGTCAAAGGTAATACTGTTTTTGAATAGTTTACTTGCCAGCAGCAATAACAAAAAATATTTAACTGCTTTATTTAAACAGTGACTTTAGTCATGTAAAGAATTTCTTTTGGAACATTTTGCTGAAAACTGTATGACTCTGTGATGCACAGTTACAAAATTATGGTGCCATAAACTTTGTGCCATTTTTGGACCACCCTGTAGAAGTAGAAAAGGAAAGTCTGAACATAGACAAACTAAATACAAACATATATATTGGATAGCAGATGTGGTCCTACACTTTAATTTGTTATTTTTGCATTCTAGAGTTATTGAAAATCATATTTGAGTGCCTGCGAGTCTTGAGAAAACTAGAACATGTATTCACCACCTATTATCATTGAATAATACTGTTTTAGGATAACTGACTATGCGGTGCTGTTCCTTGTTTTTGTTAGTGGATGGAGTGCATCAGAGACACTATGTACTGCAGTGGTAAACAATGGAAGTAGCACTGACGCAGCGTGATCCAAAGCTAGTGACATCGGCACTGCGTCGCTGTGCGTTGAATGCTGAACGATGTGTGCAGCGCATGCGTCTATCAGACATTGTGCTCTCTGTATCGACTGCACAGCGCTGGCCACCACAGAACTCTTCAGATCATGAAACTTGTTCCAACTTACTCAAGACATCGCAGTCTGCAAGTAGCTCTACTGGTAATGAAACTGATCGGTGTTTGCAGTGTTGTGTTGGCATTGGAGTTGGTTTATTCAACATGAGCAGTAGCGTGGAGCAGTTTTGTGTGTTTCAAAATTGTTTGCTTTGCTTGCAGCTAATGGCACTTACAATGCAGCCTGGCGCTGCCCTGTGGGTTAACTGGGTTTATTTAACATAAATGAGATTTGCATGTACGGTGATTATTAGTGAGATTGATTGACAATATTGATTATGGTATGAGAATTTTAAAGATAAAGTAGTCATCACTGTTGTATGGCATTGAAGTTAAATGCTGTTGCTTTCGTTTGCTTGCAGCTAATGACACTGATATTTCACAATGCAGCCCAGCTACAGAAGTGTGTAACTTGCCATCACCCTCACCATCTGTGCCCAGATTTCGTATCGTTAGTGTCATCGATGACTTAAACGCTGATGTCGTGAAATCTGGCGCCTGCATCTGCCCAGGTTCTGCTTCTTCTTTGTTCATAGTCTACTGTATAATTAATTCTTAATTCTGTTTTTCTTAAAGTTGTTTCAAGACTTTTAAGAGTATAGTTTGGTTTGCATCATGTTCCTGTATGGCAGATTATACAAAAAGTTTGGTTTGTCATTTACAAAACTTTGCAGATGCATATATTTTGTTGTTGTCAAAAATACTGATGGTATGCCAGAGTCATGGATCAATGGACAAAATTACTGATGAAAGCTGAGTCTGACACATCTGCTGATGATGGTTTTAAAGTCTGACAACAAATGCAGTTCCACAGTCATTAACAGCAGAAAAAAATGTGCATATTATTGTATACGTATCCCCACTGTCGGCTACTAAGCTTGATTTACATATTTGTATTATCAGTTTGTTGAATAATAGTGTTGTCGGATGTACATTACATTTAGTACACATCCTGTTGTTTTTATGCGCGAGAGCATGTAATGCTTCGTATGTCTTGGCCATCGTCCGAGCGTCTGTCTCTCTGCCCGTCACACTGCAGTATTGTATCAAACAGACGCAAGCTAGGATCACGAAATCTTCACTGTGGGTTGCCGCAAGGACTCTATAGTTTATCATGACAAAATTTTGTGCATTTGGATGAGGGGGTTTCCCTCGAATGGGGGCATGAAAGAGGGGTAAAGCCCTAAAATTTGCTTATTTTACTGCTATTGGCTCGTATAGCATGTAAACGGTTACGGATAGGCATAGACATGCTGCTTATCATAACAAGCACTGGTAACGAACTTTGTAAAAATGTCAACATCGATGACCTTAAATGACCTTGAACCCGCAAAATAAGCTGTTTTAGTGTTTTTTCACGATTTTGGGCTGTGACACACAATTTAAGAGTGAATTGCACCGAAATGGCTGGAGATAGACCACGACAATCTGAACACAAATTTTTCAGCATTAAGCGTAAATTATATTGCTGCAAGTTCCAACCCCTTAGGTTCAAGGAGGGCAGCGCACGCGTGCGTCAAAGAAGGATACCCTCAAAAAGTAGTTATTTTACTGCTATTTAAAATGCTTGCAGATAGATGCAGACATGCTGCTTATCATAACGAGCACTAGTGACGCCTTTTAATGGTGTCAACGTCAATGATCTTGAACCCCAAAATACCTGGTTTTAGTGTACTTTTTGCGATTTTCGGCTGCGAGGCACACATAAAGAGTATTGCGTAGAAATGGCTGAAGATAGACAAGGACAACCTGCAAACAGGAACTGCTAAGGCTCTCGCGCTTTTCATGAGCTTTGCTCAAATTACTTGTTATGTACTGAAGGTAGCAGGCAAGTGTAAAGGTTAGGACTGCTGACATGACTTAGGCTTACATTAGAATGTGCTTTACAATTTCAGAAGTGGCAGCTGATTAGCATGAGCCATCTACTCTGCAGTTTGTCAATTATTACACTATTTTTGACAGAACTGTTACCAGGTTGAGAAGCTTGTTTTTAAGCATTCCAGCCTGGTTGCCGGGGTTGGTTTTATTGGATTTGGTGTATTTGGGGGTTAAACCCGGGTTTTTTTACAAGGCCCGTCTTTTTGTCTTAAAATTGCAGCTTTCATGAGTTTTAACTGTTATTAGATCGAGCACTGCTCGATAATGTCAACGTCTGGTTTAAGTATTTAGTCTGGTTTAAATATTTGTGAATTCATAGTTTTGAAGTTTTGAAAAACTTAACTGTAATGGAACTTTTTATTATAGTGGAACAAGAAACTAATTGGATTAAGTTTGCAGGGTTTTTTTAGGTGGATTTACCCTATAAAACCCACTGGGTTTTTTTGTCTCAACCTCTGATTTACTGAGTTGTTGTTGGATCTACATGTAGGAAGCCGGGATGTGGCCGGTCGAACTCTGATATTGGTCTGCTGCAGTAACCCAGCTTGGACTACAGACAATTCCACCCATCTCACCGATTTGCTTCACCATTTCTTCTCTTCGTGTCTTTCTTTCTCGTATGTTTTTCCATCCACTATTTGTTAGTGAAAATGAAATTATCGTCTTGTAGTTGCTCACGTTGCTTTTTTACGTTTTTGATATTTTGTGTCTTTCTGTAGTCTTAATTTGCAGTTGAATTTTTGTGTGTGTTTAATTGTTTATGTGTATATGCTTTCTGTGCTTATTGGTGGATGTTGTACTAGGTAGTTGTTCTTTTACGAGTCCTTGGCTATGGTGCTCTTGTCATTTCCACTCATTTGTTTTTGTCTATGGTTTTGACACTTTTTTGTTGTGTATTTTGATTTGACATTCATTCGTTGGCATGCTGTGTTGATGCATTCTGTATTTCAGCAGTTTTGCCTTGCTCGTAGATGCTAGGACAGCGACAGCCGAAGCATTGACCGTGCTAGACACTGCCTTACAGGTCGTAGAGGTAGGTTTGGAAGCATTTAACAGATTTAAAGTTTGTTGCTGTGAATCTCTGCTTTGTTTGCTTATCGATGTTCCTGTACCCTGTGTGAGGATTATTTGCACGCATGCTTTGAGGTAAATAATTTCGTACGTAGGTTGTCTTTTATTTACCATGATGGTTAATGCATCTGAAGCTGTTGTATTATGGAAATTTATTTTCAGGTATGTATAATTTATTTATTAGGCTGCCCATATGTAGTAATGGGAGGCCTTATGTTTTTTCAGTTATCCAAAACCAGACAGCAGACCAAGGCCAAAGTTGGCGAGGAAGGACAACTTTTACATGGAAGTTATTAAGGCCAGATTTCGTCGAGATCCATTGACCGTCCACACTACTCAGCCTGCTTATCTGAATTCTGTTCTTGAACATTACATTCCATCTCGTACATTGCGTTCATCTCTCACTAATCTGTTGTCTGTGCCTCGTGTCCGTACATGTTTTGGCTCTAGAAGTTTTTCTGTAGCTGCCTCTACTATTTGGAATTCTCTTCCTTTTGACATCCGCAATAGCTGTTCAATAGCTTCCTTCCGTCATAAACTCAAAACATTCTATTTTTCAACGTCTAGTCATGTCTAGTGGCCCGCCTCACTTCTTACCTCAGCGCCTCAGATTCAGTGAGTTTCTCGCTGACATTGTGCACTTTATAAATTAAATTTACTTACTTACTTACTTACTTGATTGATTTAAGAGGGAGGGCATTTTGAATTTCCCCAGTCGGACTTACGGCGCTGGACAACTTTACATTGGGCCCTGCCCCAGATTTCTAGTACCAGTGCTGTAATGGTGAGTTAATATTAGTCTTTTGCTTCCAGTCGGTACTAGTTATTATGTCTCTGTGTGGTAGGATCATCTGTTGGATCCATTCAGTTGTCTCTGTATTCTCGGTGATTCTAAGTCAGTTACACTGTCAGTGCTGCAGTCTGCTTCCAACTGCAGGGTATTCTACCTCTTTGGACATTTTTATCTTACATTTCATAGTTGTTTTATTTGTGCATTTGCAATAATTTACTTTCTTGCAGTGTTGTGTTGTAAGTGGGACTGCAGAAGTTAGTGAGTAATTAATTGATTTATCGTTAATAATTGTACCATTTTTATATAAATATCAGAATTTTGAATAAGACGTGTAGTCACAATTTGTACTTTTGTACAGTTTTTGTTTATTTTCTTGTTTGCACTTGATATTGATGACTATCTGGAGGATAGCAGGGAAGATTATTAGAACTGCCATTAGTTTTACATATGCACAATTATAATGGCGAGTTCTTACAATGTTAGGTTTAGGTTGTTTCTGTGTTTTATGTTTCATATTAAGTTTTTCTGAAAATTTAAACTTTCTGTTTTACTGCTGGAAAGGTTAATCTTACTGTTCTATTATTATGTGTCTGTATGTGCATTTTGCCTGGAAAGGCCATGCCCAAAATGACCTATACTGTGTCAGGTGGGACGTTAAAGCCTACACACTCATTTTGTGAGCCGTCATGGTCAGACGATTAATTTGACTATGCATATATGAACTGCATCATTTCTTTTTTTCGCATTTTGCTTTATTTTACGTTATTATAACAGATAACAGGTTCTGCCAGTAGATATGACGTTTGGGACTGGGACTGGGTGAAGTTTTAGTTAGTGTAGAGGTTTTCTGCAGTTTTTGTGATCTTTGTGATTCATTCTAGAAATTGTTTGAAATTAGTGAGTTAATTAAGGTTAATTTTTGGAGATTAATAAAAAAAATTAATACCAGCTTTAAGCTTTTATTGCTGTCTTACCGCGAAATACTCGTAAAGTAACACATTGATAGAAGTGCATTTTGCGGAGAAAATTCCACATTGTGGATCTAGAGAGATTTGACTGATAATGTGGTGTATAAATCGATATTTTTATTAGTTGTAAATCATACCATATTGGTAGACTCTACTGGTTGCTTCTGTGTTTGTTTTGTGAATTGTAGCATAGCTTTGTAAGTTGGTGTTGTTTTATTCTTCCGGCACTTATGGGCAGATCTGAGAGCAGCTTCAGTTGCCTGGCTGTTGTGCAGATTTGCTTTAAATTTTTGATGACTTATCTCGACAAAAGTTGACTGCTAGGCAGAAGGCGTTGTTGACAAAAGTCAACATCTGGGGGGTGGGGGTAGGAGGCTGACAGATGTTAACCCAGAAAGTTCTTTGCCTTGAAGGCTTGTGGAAAAATTTTATTCAGCCTCAAAAGAGTTATTTTTGACTATTTATTGAAGTCACTTGATCATTTGCATTGGTTGCCGTATGTTTTAGCTGGTACAGAGTATAGAGGAGCTGCATGTGTTCCTGGGTCGTGAATGTTTGCCTGCAGATCTCGGTGGCTTCCTGCGTTATGACCACGATGCCTGGCTTCAGCGCTGCCAGGTACGAGAAAATGCCGGCTTAGTGATGTAAATGAGAGCAAAATCTTAGGACCTAGACCTGTGACCAAGATCTAGACCTCGACCAAAACATTGGAGACCACGACCAACAGTTTTGTTTGGAAGTTTAACTAGTAACCTTCAAGTTTAAACCACAACAGGACGTGCTACATCAATATCACCTGCAGACTGGCAGACTAAAATGCATGATCAAGACTTAGACTATGAAGCTCAACAATCGGAACAAAGACTGTTTCGGTCTTGAGGCAAAGGCTAAGTTCTTCAGAAATAATCTCAATTAATCAGGAAATTTCTTAACTGGTGCACCCCCCTGTTCTCCGATAGACAGCATTATCACATTGATGTCTGTCTGGAGGATAACAGGGAGATTATTAGAACTACCATTATGTTAATTATATATGCATGCATATAATGGAGTTCTTACAATTTTAGGTTTAGCTCGTTTTTTTGTGTTTTGTGTTTCTGTAAAGGTTAAACTTTCTGTCTGTTGTAAAGTTTAAACTTACTGTTCCATCATTGTGTGTTTGTGTGCATTCTGCCTGAAAAGGTCGAAATGACCTATATTGTGTCGGGTGGGACGTTAAACCCTACTCACTCACTCACTCTTTACTGGTGCACCCAGGAATCCATCGATAAGTTGATATTCTGGCACTTATTTATGTTACTGTCAATGTGAGTTACAGGCTTCCTTCAGGTTGGGGAAAGCTGGAAAAAGTTGGAGAATTTGTGTGGTCAGGGAAAGCACAGGGAAAATATGATTTTTGAAACGTCGGAAAATGCTTCTGGATCATGCAGACTGTAGATATCTGTGATATTTTGCGTCTCCAAATATTAAAAAGCAGGCAAATTTTCAGCTTGCATTGAATGTCCAAAAGCTAGAAGTGTTTCAGCGTTAGGACACCCTGACCCTCGACCAGGGCCTCTGTCATTTGCATATTGCTCCATTAGTACTGTTACATTAGCTATGATATAGTGTACCATATCTGACATTTGTACGATAGGGTTATTGTTTCGATACAGGTCAGGGAAGTTGTCATTCTGTGACTGTTAAAGTCAGGGTATTTTGCTACAGAAGACCTACAGGAAGGAACACTGGAGTTGTTAGTTGAGATATGGCTGATGTGTATTGCAGCTGATTTGTAGCTGTTTTTCCACTGTTGTCAGTCCACGGGTTTGGTGTAGGTAGCAACTAGTGAGCTGTCCAGTAATATATTGTATTATGTCCGTTGGTGAATTTATTTGCATTATTATAAGTAGAAATACGTTCTGTGAAATGAGGTATCTGTCCCGTTGCCACGCTATGTAGCCTATAGCAGCTGCGTTTCAGTGTTTGACGCTCTTGTGAGGCTGCAGCCAATTTTGTCTTTGAATAAAAACGGTTGGTTGCCATGACAACAGGGGTCTTCAGGGGAGAAATTTTCATGACACCATTGCATAGCCCGGCCTGAAAATAGGGGGCAGGTGCAAACAGCACACAGTTGTCTTTTACGGGGACCGAGTTATACCGCTTTGAAATCTCCATTGGCTGTAATGCAAATTTTTGCAACTTTTGAATGGTCGCTATGGCAACAGAGGTCGATAGAGGGTAAAATTAAATAACACCGTTAGATTGCCCGACCCCAAAAATAGTGGGGGTATTTAAACACAGCATGCAGTTAACTTTTACGGGGACCGAGTTATACCACTTTGAAGTCCCCATGCTGTAATGCAAATTTTTACGCATATCTAGGACAAACTCTTATCTTACTTTTTGGACCCTGAATCACTGTGCAAAATTTCATCAAAATCGAATCAAAATTCCGGCCGTAGGAGTGTTTACAGACAGACTGACAGAATGACAAGTGATTTTATAATCAGTCCCATGCTATGCTATAGCAGTGGGACAGGTAATTATTACTATTGTACATGCATTGACAGCTAATTGATGGCTGTATATCGGCCTGCTACCGGCCTGCAGGCCTACTGTCAGCAGTTGCGAGTGAGCTGTCCAGTAGTCGTGGTCTGCAGTTGTCAGCGAGCGACTGCGCCGAGTTATTGCAGAGACATCGCGAGCGAGTCACTGCCGTACTTGACGAGCTGTTACTCACACAGTGCAAACTAGCTCTTGATGGTCTCTTGGCTAGCGATGTTGCTAAGCTCTGCGGCTTCAGTCTTCGGTAAGTAGACTGTGTCTCAAAAAAAACATCCCTGACATTTTTGACTGTAACTTAACAAGAAATTTGAGCTAATGCTCACGAGACGCGCGAAAGCCTATAGCAGTTCCGGTTCAGTAGTTTAGCTAAAAATTGGGGTGAGGTGGGAAACTGAATTGTCATTTATGGCAAGTTGTGTAGGGAATTTTCGTGCCAACAATTACCAAAACCTGATAGTTGGTTTTAAAGTTACAGTCGAAAATGTCAGGGATGTTTTTTTGAGACACAGTGTACATCTGCTGTGTTGATTTATGTTTAGTTTGTCTCATGCAGGTCACTAGAGCTGTTGAATAGGCTCGATTCAGTGCCAATTTTTTATCTGGTGTCTTGGAAGTGTAGTATAGGTTTAGTCTGATGCAGCGTTTGATTGGGGGTTTACCCCCATTCTTCAGTAGACATCATTCTGAAATTGATGACTGTCTGGAGGATAAGACGGAAGATTATTAGAACTGCCATTGGTCTTACACTTGCACACTTAAAATGGGCAGTTCTTGCAATTTTAGGTTTAGGTCATTTTTTGTGTTTTGTTTATGTAAAGGTTAAACTTCCTGTTTCATTATTATGTGTATGTGCGTTACCTGAAAAGGCCGTTTCTGATGTTGGGTGGGACGTTGAACTCTACTCACTCACTGATTGGGGGTTTTAAGCCCTATTCTATTTTTCTTGTGTGAATTGGCACTGTTGTCTACACTGCATCTCAAGAAACATCCTCAACATTTTTCTTTCTAACTTGAACAAAAATTATCAGATTCTTATAATTTTCAGTATGCTTATTTCTGACACAACTTGCCATCAAATGACCATTCAGTTTCCCATCTCACACAGTGTCTGTTTCTGCACTACCTAGGGAAAGAAGACAAAGTGAAATATGCATTGAAATATACAAAAAACGTGAAAAAATATCCCCAACATTATTGATTGTAACTTGAGGAATGATTATTAGATCTTAATAATTCTTTGCACAAATATTTCTGACACAACTAGCATGGTTTTTTAAGTTCCTACCTTATGCAATGTTTGCTTCTGCACTACCTGGGGAAATCTGAGCAAGCAAAATACCTGTTGAAATGAATGAAAAGAACGTCAATTGATTACGTCTATCCAGATCTGTGGCCCCAACAGCCAGTTGATTACAACGTTTGAATGTCATGCAACAGTGTATCTAACAGATGACATTCAGGAATGTTTATGAATTCATGAAGCAACTGATGGTGAAGTCTGGATTATTATCAATACCGGTGTCATTGAATAGAGAAAGCATTTTCGTGCCTGTGTTCAAAAATGGGCCAACGTTTTGAGCAGTTTTACTGCAGGCAGTTGAAAAACAAAACAGTTGGATAAACTGTCAGGCAAAGTGTCAAAAATGTGAACGAAATGTGTTTCTGTGCATTATTTAGATGAAGTAATAATACCACTTTTGGGTAAAAGAGAAATCTTTTGTTGGTTTTACTTTCCCAGGTAGTGCAGGAACAGATGTTGGAAAGGTGGGAAATTAAATGGTCATTTTATGGCTAGTTGTCTCAGAAATATTTATACCAAAAATTATTGAAATCTGATAATCCTTCTTCAAGTTACAATCGAAAACGTTTGGGATGTTTTTTTGAGACACACTGTAATGCCTTTAGCACAGCACATGAGTAAAGATGGATGGACGGACAGACATTTCATGGTAACATCTAAGTGAATTGCTTTCTACAGTGCCACCAAAAGTACACCATTTAGTTGTCAGTAATGCTCTTGTAGTTATTGTGTGGTTTTCTTAATAGGCCATATTATGGGTCTTGTTCGTTTGTTTGTCTGTCTGTTTGTTGGACTCGTACAGATTCCTAACTCATAAATGAAAAGGCGTAGAAAAATGAAAATTTGTGTAAATGTATGTCTCTCTTTGACTCGGCTTAAGGTTGCACAGTCACAGGCAGATCGACGCGGAACATGTTTCTTGTTGACATGGGCCACATATTTTTTGTTTTGTATCAGCAGTGAAGCTGACTCATGCCTGGGCACATACAGAAAAAATCCCATGCATTTTATTGGGTAAACCCACCAAAAAGCTCACACCTGAGAGGCTGAGACCAATCCCAAACTTAGTTGAATTTTAGTAATATGTTCTACTAATGATGAATTGTTTTGTTACAGTTAAGTTTCCAAAATTTTTAACCTGTGAATTTGCAAATTTTTGTATATTCACGTGATGTGTACGTTATTTAGCAGTGCTCACTCTAACCCGAGGTTTTTCATGCCCATGTCTGCTTGATGTGTATGTAGTGAAGACTTGGAAGAATTATGTCGGCAGACAGACGATGCCGTGCAGCGATTGAAGAAGGCAGCCGAAGAACGAAGGATAAAATTAGAACAGTGTCTTCAGCTGCGTGAGCTGGAAACTAAAGCTTCCGAAGTAAGAACACAGTCTCAGATGATTACGATCGACAGGCACAGCGTAAAAGTTTAATTTGTGCCAGAATTGTCATTTTTTTGTTATCGTACGTCTAAAATATTTTAATATGTTAGCCAGGGTTGTACCAAATAGTAGGTTTTACTATTTGGCTGAATAGGAATAATTGATGACATTATTTGGCCGAATACGAATAAAATATGAATAGACATAAGTTCAAACACACTGCACAGTGTTCTGGTTTCATCGTAGTGTCATGAAAAATTTTTCAAACCGGACATTTTGTAATTTGTATGCGTGTTGAACGAATGATACTAGCAAAGATTGCTGACATTAACAAAATGCAACAGTGATGCACAACAGACTCTTGACAGTGAGCAAACTAAATAATTGAGGAAATTCCATAATGTTAATGCTGAGACACAACTGTCTATAAGGCTAAATGCAGGTAAAACGAATGGCGATGGCGTAGTGCTCATTATTCGTATTCGGCCTCCTTTTTTCAGCATTATTATTCAGCCGAATACGGATACACTATTCGGCCTACTGTTCTGTGAGGTGGCCTACTATTCAGTCCGAATAGAATACAGATATTCGGTACAGCCTTAGTATTAGCTGATATTGCTTGGGAGTTGTTTATTGTGTGGCTGACCTTATAGGCAACGGTACAGGTCTGTAGCGCCGAACGTAGACATCAGTCTCCAGAGTGGATGGTTCTGAGCCAAGTCAACTGTGTCGTCCATATCAAGGTCGCTGGATTTCAGATCCTGCTGAATGGTTTTCATCCATGTAATACGAGGACGTCCCAGTGGTCTCGTCCAGTTTCCTGCGGGTGAAGCTGTTAAGATCTGTTTTGCATCTGTTTCATCAGGCATTTGTGCAATGTGTCCGAACAGGGACAGGCGCCTTGACTGGACTATGGCTGAGAGATGAGGTTGCTTGGTTAACCTTCTGACTTCGTCGTTGCGCACATGCTGGTGCCAGTTGATTTCTAGCAGCATTCTCAGACACCACTAATCAAGTGCATCGGGTGGGTGTGGAGAAACAAAAATTGATGTGGACGTCTCCCAGAGCAGGAATAAGAGGCGTTTTATTTCTCGAGGGTCATGTCTAGCATAGCGAAGAGGAGTATATGACATCAGTAGAATGGATATTGAGGACCAACGACCGACCGGCCTCCCTTCCTGGAAGAACATTATATGGACATATCTTAGCGGTGGTCAACACAGTTATCTTTGTGTGATGAGTTCTACACCAACTGTGGGTGTAGTCTTTCCAAACTCTTTCTTTACACTTCCTCTGCATCTATCTCTACAGTCTGCACTCTGCAGCTTTGTTGCATGCTAAATGTTAGGTTGTTAGTTAATACGGATGCTAGTTTTTCTAGTGTGTATAAACTGCAGCACCCCACCGTGGTCAGCCACCTTGCCGTGGTGGTGGGGCTTTGCACCGATGACTCAAAAGATTTCTAAAATCCAGAGGCGAGGAGCCAACTAGGAGCTTACCAAACTCGTGTAGGCAGATTGCTACACGTTACCAGTGCTCTTGTGGTGGTTTCGGCTTTACGGCCGACTTTGGCTTTATAGCTGTCTACTTGCGGCTGTAAAGCCGTTTATTTACGGCTTCACAGCCATCTACGGCTTTATAGCCGCTACCTGTAACCTTGTGGTTACATTCGGGGACGTGCATTGGGCCGAGCTGATACGGCCTCAGCGCTGGGCAAGTGTAAGAACCTGTCCACCCCGGAGGTAAGGTAAGGTAAGGTAAGGTAAACTGCAGCAGACAGCTGGCTTGGACTAATTAGTGTAATCATGCCAGTCGTGATTGTGTGTGCTAGGTATTGCAGTGGTTAAACTTAGAGGCCGAGGAATCACTTGCTCAGGTTGATGTATTGTCATCCGACATCGCTGACATCTCACAGCAACAGGCAACATGTGACCGGCTGCACTCTGCCGCAAAGGTAACATATGTTAATGGTTGGGTAATTAAAAGGTAAAGGGAGCCATGCCCCAGCTGGGGCGTAGGCGGGGTGCTCATCTCCCACTCGCGGCCGTTGAGCCCGTAGGTGGATAAACCACTTGAGTCCATGACGCATGGCCAGTGCGACGCCAGACCTACAGTTACCTTCCCAGCCTTGGGGCATAACCGCCCTTTGACCGGTACCAAATTATACTGCTTGGTGACAGAGGCACATGTGTGTGAACAACTTGCCTAAGGTCGTTACCCGGCAGTGTCCCGGTGCGGAGTCGAACCTGCGCCCTTGAGTGATCTCAGGATTACAAGTTCGGCACGTTACCGTTAGACTACCGAGCCACGTTGGGTAATTGGTTGCTGTTTTGTGAAACCCATTGCAGAGTTATGGAGTGTCACCTGCCATATGGGATCACACAGTTAGTTACCTGCCACATGACGCAGGTGACTGAATGCGCTTCACTTTAACCACAGTCAGACAGACCGGTACTCGATTTGTCTACCCCAGAAGGATAGAAGGCTGAGTTGGTTTGTATAGTGGTTAGTGAATACCAAGATAGTTTTCCTGTCTGCCAACAGTTGCCCATCTAAGCAGTAACCATGTCAGTATGTGTGTTTGGAAGTACATATATTGTATTGGTTGCACGTCCTGCATGTTTCTATCATTAATTTTTTGAACTGTCGAAGTGTTAATTTTTTTAATGCATTAACGCACTGCGTTAATTTTTTAGTGCAGTAATTAACGCACCCAGGCTCGTCGAGAGGGAGAATAGAGGGGTAAGTTATTCCAGGCTTTGCAACGTTTGGGAGGCTCCGCCTGTGGAACATAGAGAGTTAGAAACATTTTAAACGTATAATCAACAATAACCGACGTCATAGCTAACACAAAAATCTATTAGCCTGTCATCGGAATAATTATTTATTTACAGTAGCAATGGAACGGCAACTACAATTTAGTTACTTGAATTCATTCGATTGTCAAATAACCGCAGTTTAACGGAATATTGGAACTTTGCTTTACAGAATTTAGTAAATTAACATAAATGTACGTATGTGCATTAATTTTTTTAATGAGTGTTAATTTATTAACGTGTTAATTAATGCATTAATTTGACAGCTCTATTAATTTTAATACAGTCAATTTGAGGAAAACTGTGTTCTTTAATAATGCTGACAAAATATTCTTTGGGTTTGAACTTTGACTCAAGTCAGTGAATGTTTAGGCACTTTTTACATGCAATTTGTAAAAAAATCTTTTTTGCTGTATTTTAACAAGTTGCCTTCTTGACATAGCATCAACAGACAAAAGTGTGGTTGTCAATTTTCCAACATTTTGCTCTGTTGTTGTTTTTCACTGTCTGCTGGGATTGTGAATACAGAATTTTTTGAACATTCTGTCTTGTCCAACTTATTAGACCTAAACTCGAATCCCTTGGCAGCAGGAAAGGGGCAATTTCCCTTTTTCTAAATTTTAGCCTGTCGGAAAATTTTCTCCTTGTCTGAAATTTTTCTCTTTAAATTTCAAAATTTGGGGAATTTAAAAACTTTGAGCACCCGTAATCTGCTCTCAGAAAATTGCAGCTTTGTCTTTCCCTGATTTCTTAACCGACAACATCACTGCTGTGGGACTCATACTTAGACTTGGATTCAGATACAAACTCGAATTGGGTTTATGTTTATGATAGGAGCAGCGGAAGATGCTAGGAGAGGTAATGCAGAACGCATGCAGCATCGCAGGTCATGGTTCGGCAGCTGACGTGACCGGGATGCGCAGAGTCTGCACTGATCTCATGTCACGGATTGATGACTTTGTATGTCGTGTTGATGCGATTCGCAACAGCGTTGCCGACACTCGCGAATGCTTTCAGTTCATTGAGAAGGTAATTCATATCTTTGTTGTTGTGGTAGTTTAATGGCTCTTCTCCGATATGAAGGAGAGTGAGTAAGTAAGTAAGTAAGTAAGTAGAGTGTAAATTTATATAGCGCATACTCAATAAGATCTCTAATGCGCTTAATACATTTTGTCATCAATATTTTGCAGAAATGTATGTCTTCAGCTGACGTTTGAAAGTATCGAAACTCAGTTCTGGGTCACGAACACTGTCTGGCGGCGAATTCCATGTCGACTGGCCCGTCACAGAAAAGCGCCGACAACCGAAACTGTTCAATCGATAGCGCGGTCTGACCAACTTCCGCTGGGTGGCAGAACGCAGATGTTGACGGCCAGTGACTTCTGCTGTGAGTGTACAACTGTCCATCAAGTACGGCGGAGCAGTTCCAGGGAGACATCGATACATGAGCACTGCATGAGGGAGGGGGAAATGGATACATTTGCAGCTGTATGAGTCCTGGAGGATCAGCTGTCGTTGAGTAGAGACTTGGACACGTTCATGTAGATAATCTTTTGACAGCAGGTGAACCAGCAGGCTTCTAGTTCTACCAACAAAAAGGCGACTCTGCTAGAACAAGGTGACTCTGTCAGTTGACAAAATGCAACTACGTTTGAAGTATCACATCGGTCAGAAAATGCTACAAAGGTGCAAATATGCAAACTAATACAAGAACCATTGTTAATGAGACTGTTTCTATATGACATGCACTTAATAAACTGGATCAGTTAAGTATGAAGCTTTATTAGCTGATGACTTGTGGGTCCATGTTGTAATATAGGTGAACATATACGATATGATATCAATTTTGCACTGCAAAACTGACACCTAAAGCTGCCAGTTTTAAGTATGTCTTTGACTGGTAGTAAGGAGGCGTTAGTCTTTCACTTGTTGTCTGTTTGTTTTTGTGTTGTTGCTGAGTTAATCATGAGATGTGTTACAGTTGTCTGTGAGTTTGACTGAGTAATAACAAATGTTTGAGTATTTAATTAGCTATGGTGTCGTGTGTTTTAAAAGGTCAACAGCTGGTGTGTTGAGTCGAGAATGAAAGTTTCCTGCATGCAAGCCGGTCCGGAGGCTGTACATAATGATATCTGCGCAACGTTGGACCAGCTACATCGGCCTGAATCTTGCACTGCTGATCGTAACAGTGTTCAGATACAGACTTTGATTGACAGCGTGAATAGTGCATTAACGAAGTTGCCGGCAGCCAGTTCACTTCATACTAAGTGGCAGAAAACTCAGTCCCAGTGCGATGAGATAGTAGCATTGATAAACCACCGCCGAGCTGACCTAGTCGAAGATCGCACACGGCTGGATCTAGATGTTAAAAATTTCCGCAGGAAAACAGAAACTCCGCCTTCCTGTGGTTCCGCTAACATTTCTGATCCATTGTCAGTGAGGCAACAGTCGAACGCTGGAAATCCTTCCCCTCCTGTGTGCCACGTTAAACCGACCCAGGTCTTAAATGAAACAACCACCACAAGCTCGTCATCAGCGGCTCCCTTCGATGTTCGTAATTATCTCATCGACAAGACAGCACCGATCATCGAGCCAGTATTTAATCCTCAGCTGACTGCCGTAGTTCGAGATTTTGCCGTTAGTTCGTCGTTGGAAGTGGCACGAAGGCGATCATGCGATGCTGCTGTAGACTTGCGGTGCATGCAGCCAGTCGGTGGTACGAGCAACGGTCGTGTGAAAGCTACCATCAATCCCTCTGCACCTTCACTGCCTCCATCGTGTTCGCGCTGGAAAGTATTGAGAAGGAAGGCCGTTGGACTGTTCGTAGATGGACTTGGACGTTCACCAGGTCTACAGTCGGAACAACACTCCAGTTCTCATCGGCTTAGTTCTCGACCAACCACCGGTGCTAGCTTACAGAGGTTAGAATATAGCCACTTGCTTATACTCTACTTCCTATGTCGTAGTTTTTTTGACATTGTGTTAAGATTCTACAGTCTATACCCCTCTAATGACATTTTGTTGGTGTTTGTTCTATATTGCATTAATGCTGTTGATTGGGTGACTGGAATAGGATCTAGCCTACAAAAGTGCTGCAAGCTGTAGTTTTCACAAATTTATTTTTGCAGGATCAGCTTAGTCTTGAGTAACTGAGTAACATTAGTATGTTCTGCTTGCCAAAAGAAAACAGTATGTTAATATTTATGTCAAAGCGTTGTACACGTAAAACTGAACATATTAGAATATGGTTGATAGTTGTAAGAGTCTAGATGGTGTATAATGTAGGTTTATTTGTTTTTACCGCGCCGGCTGTATCTGTTTCAGTCCTACTGAACAACCGTCACCTTGCCATCAGCCAGTAGAGGGCAGCACTCAGTGTAAATACGGCTGGTTACCAATGGCAACTGGCATCAGCCAATCACAGCACGTCTACACTAATTTGCATAAATTTGCATCGCTGAGGTCGTCGGTCTCTGATCTGAGATATGCTGAACAGGAGTTGGAGCACCAGAAGTTAGTTTACTGTGTCTGCTCACATTGCGGTTTATTGTTTATTGTATTGTAGTGAGAATTTGTCTGTGTATTCAGTTATGCAGTAGAATTGTTTTGATAAACTGCCACAGTTGTTTCATTACGGTATTGTTGTGATTAATAATCAGTATGCATTTGTCATGAGAGTAGACTTTATTTGCTGATTTTGTTGACGTTTCTCCAACTGCTGCTGCTTCCTTCAGAACAGATGTAACTTTGTACTTACCAAGTTTTGATTGCTTGCTGACAGATTACTGAATCCCTTGCGTCACACTGCCACTCTGTCTGTAAGCACTCCTGCGGCTACAATCTTTGACTTTGATGAAATTTTGCACATTGGTTTGCGTTTCCAGAATAAGATAGAGTTTGTTTGGGGTGAAAATCCAATCACTTTCCCCCATTTTTACCCCAGTTTTTACCTCTCACTGTGCAGCATGGTTGTCTGTTATTTAACTTATTGGTGGCTCGTTTGATTTACTGCAGGACTCAGTTGCTGATAATGCAGGAGCTCATCAACACCGAGATGGATTACATTCGATCTCTGGAGTACATCATCGATAATTACATTCCCGAGATGAATTGTGCCTCTCTGCCGCAGCCTCTTCGTGGAAAGAAGAACATCGTCTTTGCTAATCTGGAGAAAATCTATGAGTTTCACAGTGAGACGTTCATGCGACTGCTTCGGCAGTGTATGAACTGCCCTTTCCAACTCGGATCGTGTGTCCTACAGCATGTAAGACTTGCGCTGTTTTTATTTTATTTCTATTACGTTGTTGTTTTGTTTTTATCGTTAGTTTGTTACTTTTTGGTTTCTGTTTGTTCTTCTCTTAAACCATTTGCAAAACCTGCCGAAGTTTAGACAGTTTGCTAAAGCTGGATTTTCAGATATTATACCCCTAAAGATATCTAAACCGGCTGATTATTTCTCAGTGTACTATTAACTTCTAATTAGCTTGACTGTTGATTGATTGATTGATCACTTAGTACATTGACTGATTTGTTGGCATAAATTTTGTCGTTAAACGTGACTGTCTAAGTATGAGTTGTTATGAATCTGAATTCAAGAGAATTGTTGTTTTTTGTCATGTTAGATAATAATGTATCTTTGTTGTTACAGGAAGCAGATTTCTACATGTATTCCCTTTACAGTAAGAACAAACCGAAGTCAGATGACATTATGGCAGAATGCGGATCCCTGTATTTTGCAGTAAGCCTTTGCATTGGTGACTTTTGTAGATTTTTTGTGGAATGTTAGTATAGTTACTTCCAGGGTGACCAGTGATTGCTTGTCGTGAAAAGCTGGAAATGTTCTAGGAAATTTCTCGGAAATGTAAAGAATTCGACCACAAGTTAGGGAACTGTTATGGAAAAACTGCTTGTTGTTAATTAGTTACATATGTGACAACAGTAATGTCTGGTAGTTTAGTGGATCCTTCATTGGTGGTTCAGTATTTGTGATTGTGCTTTTTTGGTGGATTCATTAGATTGTTGTTGTGTTATAGGCTATTAATGGTGTGGCACTATAGCTAGCATGCATGACATTGATAAATTCAAACAATATTTTAGTATTCTGTTGCATAATTACGAGTGCTTTGGAGTGTTGGGGAATAGTCGCTTTGCTGGAGCATGCATTTCTGATGGATATTGTTAAAGCCCAAATTCCACTATGCTGACTTTCCATGATCTCCACAAGATATGGGGAAGTCGTAGACTTTCTCGCGTCTTTCCGATGACAAGATATGGGGAACTCAGCAACTTTACCATTTCCGCGATATGTCAAAGTCTGTCGTGCTTGTTCCTAAATTTCATTAAATTGGCCTAACTGGGCTTGCCGTTGACTTGTTGTGGGATTTTTCGAAACTATCTTCACATGTCATGATGGTTTGAAACCCCGAAACTTACCTGTGACAACGTGACGTCCCCGTTTATTGTCCACATCTGCAACTTCTTGTGACAAGTCGCTGACCTTCCCCGAGACATCCATGTGACATGATGTCTTGGGAGAAGTTGCCCCTGTCCTCTGATAGACAGCATTATGAGATTGATGCCTATCTGGAGGATAACAGGGAAGATTATTAGAACTGCCATTGTTGATACATATGCACAATGTTAGGTTTAGGTTGTTTCTGTGTTTTATGCTTCATATTAGGTTTTTCTGTAAAGGTTAAACTTTTTTTTCTGTTGCTATAAAGGTTAAACTATTGTTTCATTATTATGTGCATGTGCATTTTGCCTGGAAAGGCTATCTCTGTAATGACCAATACTGTGTCAGGTGGGATGTTAAACCTTACACACTCGCTCACTTTACCGTGCATGCGCTGTTGGTATCTGTGTGAGCAGTCGAAGCAGAGACAGCTTGGTGACGTGTTGGATTTGAGTAGCTATTTGCTCAAGCCGATCCAACGGCTGAGTAAATACGCCCAGCTGCTGAAACAGATTGCCAAGGAGTGTCCCACCACTCATCCCGCTTACGCCGACCTCATGGTGAGTGAGCGAGCGACTTCGTGTGTTGAACCTCACTCAGCCTCCTAGCTTCAGTGGAATGGAAAATGAATGATAGCTTATGAGCCACGGGGTGAAGGTCACTCCAGGGTTGGTGATTGGGGCAGTGGTATCATTGGCGAATGTGAATCAGCTGCCACTTTCTAGATTTTATTGCACTTGTGGCCATAAGTCTGTCTCATGTAAGAATCATTATAGCAGGTATGGGACTTCGCTTTTGACTATGCATTGTGCAAGTATGTAGTTGAGGTGGGCGATTCAGCTGACAACAACTCCAATTTGATTCGAAAGAATTTTGATTCAATTCGATTTGATTCGATTCGCTGTCAGTGACGTCGTAGCAAGGAGGCAAATGGTGGGGGGGCAGTTACCCACAGTAAATTTTCAGTTGTCGAAAAATTGTCAGAAAATCTTGTCGGAAAATGTTTGTCCAAAAAATGCAAAATTTGGGCTTGTAGATCTCCATCTTGAAAAGAAATGAAAAGCAAAATTAAAGTTTTGAGCACACATAATCTCTTCCGTTAAAAAATTTGCAACGTTCCGTCGAAATTCTGTCGAACATTTGCAGCGTCCATGGGTAAATTGTAACTTTAGGCCCCGACTACTTTTTTGACTCACGAATTCTCTGCTCATTGATGCTTCAAGCCCTTCATAAACTTTGAGCTGCAATTATGGCCTATCGTACTATCGCATTACTGTACTATTGCCGGTATAGATCAGTCCAAAAGAACCGTAGCCCTAAGCAAAAAATTGGGTTACGGAAGAGCGGCTTAGTGTCATTGGTCACTGGTTGTGCTTTCGGAAGCTCGTGACAAAGTATTAGGTTACGAATGTGCGCAACACGAATGCACGCATGCAGTTAGCGCAACCAGCGTGCAGAAACAAGAGTTTGCCAACAGAAATTGGCTACAATACTTTACGAAATTGGTCAGTTGAATCGAAATAAGCTTCAGTTTGATTCGCTCTGCGGAATCGATTCGAATCGATTAATCCCATTCTAGCCATTCACATTCCCATTCACAGCCATTTTAGTAGGCCGTTTTACAGGTCTTAACTCTCTGTCTGTCTATCCGCATCTGTCATATGGTCTCCTAGAGACACAGAAAAACCATAACTGGTGTAAAATGTGAATGTTCCCCAGTGTGCCAGTTTTGCTCTCAAAAGTTCAAAGGTCACTGTCATGGTTAGGGTTAGTGCTGTTCAATGCGGACAGCCGCCTAGTTAGTTGACTGTGGCTTACATATTTTCTAGCTTGTTAGTGAGGTTGAGAACGAAACCTGTTTTATTGTAATTCTGAAGGGACACACATGTACAGTTGGTTTTTCATGACTGGCACATTTTTCTAGATGCACTCCCAGGGCTGTTAGGCCTTTTCCCAGAAGGCTGGATGCTTTTTTTATCACCCAGTTGTCAGTGTCAAAGCACTGGAGATTGAGCTTTATGGGGGGAAGCAACCTGTTTATTCTGCGAGCTGACTTGTACCCGAGCCTGATTTATTATAGACAGTTATGCCCAAAATCCATTATGCTGTCCTGTCTACTAGAATGTGCTAGCGAACAGGTTTCGGACAAGTTTGCTGGTGTATGCGACAAGCTGATGACTTTTTCGGGTTGAAAAACCTGTCTCGGAACAGATAGCGCTATCACGACATGTCGTGATAGAGATTTGATACTTTTTGCGACAAGTTTGCTGTGTTTTTACATGCTAGCCAGATGGACTTTAAACAAGTAATTTGAGCAAAGCTCATGAGACACGTGACAGCCTTAGCAGTTCCTATTCGCAGGTTGTCTTGATTTAACTCTATCCATTTTGACGCAATTCACTCTTAAAATCTACGCCGTAGCCACAAATTGCAAAAAAACACTAAAACCCCTATTTTAGAAATTCAAGGTCATTCAAGGTTATCGATGTTTACACCAATAAAAGGCTTGTCACTATATTGCTTGTTATGATAAGCAACATGTCTTCGCTGATCTGCAACCGTTTTCAAGCTACACGAGCCAATAGCTGTAAAATAACTACTTGTAGATTCTTAAAAATGTACGTTCTATACTAAAAAATGTCATGCGCAAAATGTCCAGGTCTATCTCCAGCCATTTCGATGCAATTCATTCTAAAAATGTGTGTCGAAGCCAAAAATCGCAGAAAAATTCACTAAAACCCCCTATTTTGAAGGTTCAAGGTCATTCAAGGTCATCGACGTTTACAGCAATAAAAAGCTTGTCATCAGTGCTTGTTATGATAAGCAGCATGCCCATGCCTATCTGCAACCGTGTTCACGCTGCACGAGATAATTGCGGTAAAATAACCACTTTTTAGGGGGGTAGCTGTCTTTGACGCCCGCCTGCGCCGGCCTCCTTGAACCTAGGGGGTCGGGACTTAAACTGTTGAAATCTACGTTGAATGCTGAAAATTTCATACGCAGGTTGTCTTGGTCTATCTCCAGCCATTTCGTCGCAATTCAGTGTTGAAATGTGCACTGAATCCAAAAATTGCAAAAAATTCACTAAAAACCTCTTTTTGAGGGGTTCAAGGTCGTTCAAGGTC
>Ga0209367_1002254_pt1 | contig 25249 bp, 19 predicted proteins | sample WorMetLIZISLAND2_FD_187412 | JGI IMG/M metagenome (GOLD analysis project Ga0209367, IMG submission 187412) | Marine gutless worms symbiont microbial communities from Max Planck institute for Marine Microbiology, Germany - Olavius geniculatus... ... | reverse complement strand
ACAAGGAGTACAAAAAGTCCAGCTGTCGCTAGGATAGCCGACCGTACTGGTTGCCAGTGACCTTCAAGATCATTCAAGGTCAATGATTTTTATCTCATCTGATAGGGCGTATGCCAGTTCCTATTAGAGATCAATAGTAGCATTGTTGTTGTTGTTGTTAATCTGCTGATCTAAATTTGGATCACGTGACCGTCACCGATCAATCAGAGGTTGAGAAAATAGATCAGCGGATCAGCTCAGCTCAGCAGATTAAACCGACCCGTGTCCGGCAACGGATCCGCCCAAGTTCAAGTAGAGTAATAAGCTTTCAAGGTATACGACTTTCAACACGCTAGGAACCCAATGAACTACATTTTACATAATAGAAAACATCTGCAAGAGAGTCTGTCTTTACCCTACCACCTAACCAGTGACTGATATCGACGGAAAAACGAAAAAAACGTTACAAAATCCAAACACCAAAACATACACGAAATCAACACTGAACAGTCACGGTACTAGTGATGCGCCAAAATGTCGATTTGAAGTTTAAAAGTGATACCGGACTACCGGTGTGCTAGTAACTGTGACGGTATAATTTTTGTAAGTTTAGCTTACAGTAAATATTTTAAAAATATTGTATTAAGCATAATTATTTAAACGCCATAATTTGTAGATTGTATGCCGTTGGCATTTGCATCTTAAAGCAAAACATCTTTTAGCGTTGACGCCGTTGATTTATGGTCGAATTATCACTTTTATGCTTACTAAATTACACTTTTGAATATTACTCACATTTGATAGTTTTAATTAATTATGCACACAGCCGTATTTTAATGATAGTTTTAGCATTTATCAAATATGTGCGATACCGGTATTTTAATAGTTGTCATATATCTTTTGTTTTTAAAGTTTATTTTGCCACCACCAAATTACATCAAATTATTTACTGTATTTATGTTTATTAGTTTTTGCTATTTATTATTGTTTAATGTGTTAGCTTAAAGTTGACTGAACTGGCAGTACCGTGTATGTGTCATATTGAGCAACGAGCCATAGCTCGTTGATATCGAGTCGTATGCAAATCAAGTAAAGTCACCCATCACCATTTTAGAAAAAGAAACTCATACTACATATTCTTTGTTTGTTTTGTTGTGATGTGGTAATTATAGCGAAAATAAAAGTATTTTTAGGTGGCGATTTCATTTTTGTAAGGCATATTCGTAACGTATAGTTAACGCAAGTTTGTAAGAAGGATAAGATAATGATACGGCTTATTTGCGATGTATATTGTATCAGTATGCGCGTCGAATGGGAAGGGGCAATGGTAAAATGCGAGGTGCGAGGTGCGAGGCGCGAAGTGGGTATAGTGCGAGGGAGCGTGCGAGGAATTCGTGCGAGGATTAGGGTAATTAGCGAGGCGGCGTGCGAGGCCGTGCGGTATTGTGCGCTGTTGCGGAGGGAGGGTGAATTAAGTGTGAAGTGTGACGTTGTGCAATGTCCGCTATAAATTGTCATTTTTCTCAAGGTCTAATAGTAATTTTGTTTCAAAATTAAGTTTAGAAAGTAAATTGTTGATCACTGCGTCGCAATATTGATATAGAGTTTCAACGCACAGTTGCGGAATGGAGTATTTCGAGGTTGAAGTGGAATTTGAGTGATGGTCGCTCTCTTGAATGTTTACATTAGTTGATGAAGAGCATTGAGGCTGCTGGTCTGGCATGTTGCCATCGTTTACAGTTTGCCTTGTTTTGACTGGAGCCATATTTTTCTGTTTGTGGATGTCAGTGTAGGTTCTGCCAAGTAACGGTCACTGTGTAAGCCTGAATGTTTGCCAACGTCATTGGTGTCACGTGTCATAAACATTTTCAGCTCCCGTTTGAGATACTGGCAGTGGCAGTTGCTTGGCACGACTAGGAAGAATAAACAGTTCATGCTGATTTCACTGTCCAATTTCGGGGACATTGAACCAAACCCAGGACCACAGACAGATACCAATCACTTAGATGATGGTAGCACTAGTTATTTGTGTGGTACTTGTAAAGAACAAGTCACCTGGGATCACAAAGGTGTCATGTGTGAAACGTGTGACACTTGGTACCACATCCACTATCAGAACATTAACGATAGTACATACGAAAGACTTGGCAATACTATTGTGGCTTGGACATGTCTGAAATGTAATGGTTCAAATTATAACACTATTTTGTTTGATCTTCATGGTCTTGAAAGTTCTAACTGCTTCTCTTCACTTGGTATTTCTACTTCGAGTAGCATAGACTCTATTGACTCGCGGGTACTGGCTCAACCTCAACAGGCTTCAACACCAATTCACCCAAAACCAAAGGCTATTAAATGTTAAATGTTAAATGCGAATTATCAATGTAAATTGTCAATCACTAGTGGATAAAAAGGGTCCTTTCTACAACTTGTTGGATAGCTCCAGACCTGATGTTATAATTGCCACGGTTTTATGACGAAATCTTGGACTTTGAATATTTTGATCCTGAGCATTATGCTGTTTACAGACGAGATAGAGTGGCAGGTTCTCTTTGAGGTGGAGTTCTTATTGCAGTTAATAGAGAGCTAATGAGTAGCAGAGAGGAAGCATTGGAAGTTGGTCAAGCAGAAATGATCTGGGTCAAAGTGACATTGAAAGGCTGTAAACATCTGTATATTTCTAGTTGTTACAGGGCGGAGGCTGGAGACGCGGATTTCCTTGAAGCATTCAACACCTTCTTGGAAAGAATTGCTGGATCGACTAATAATATGGTTATTGCTGCAGGTGACTTTAACTTTCCAGGATGGAACTTGCTGGAGAATGAAGTGAAACCGAAGACACAGTTTGTCTCTTCATAGCAGGTTTGGAGACATCATAAATGACTTTGGGTGCTCACAGATTGTTACTGAGCCAACCAGAGCGAATAATATCTTAGATCTGATTATTACGAACAGGCCAAACCAGGTAAATAGAACGCAGATTTTGCCTGGTATTAGTGACCACAATGTGGTCAGTCTGTGGGTTAATCACAGTGAATGATCACAGTGACATTCACCCTAGATTGGGCCTACAAACAAGTGCAAGTAGGCTCTACTCAAGGCAGAGCAGTGACAGCTCAATGTGTACGTATTGTAGCATTATGTAACCCAACACTGGTAATTAAACCCTGGACGAATGCACGGCGACTGACCAACCCACCGTGCTAATCTCATCGCCCACCCGCTGCAGTAAACAAAGAGATCACTGACGTTGATAGCAATAGCAGTACTTTTTTTTTAAGTTTCCATGCCTGACTCAGTGGGTCGGGCATGTAATAGTGCGGGATTGGTTACGTGTTAATTATCATACTAAAAGGCTGCTACTTGCGGGTGTGGTGTGTGTCAACACCACTTTACTGTCTGGCACTAATTAGCAACTCACAGTCAATGATTAATGCGAGCGGTGTATACATTAGATTGGTTGCAACCTAAAGTATTTCTTGTTTGCTGTTCTGTTTGAATGAGTGTGTGCAGAAATGAATGTGCTACCAGATATTCTATCAATGGACAGTGACCTGGATTATGTTGAATCACAGGATGATATAGGTAACATGCTATGTTCACTGTTCAGTATCAGTAGTCTGTCATGTGTATCATCATAAGTTGCTGTTAAAAGCTTTAAAAAACTTTTCCTGTAATATATATGTATTGTGTATGGTTATTTGATTAATGGCTTTTGTTATGATTATAAGTGTGATATTGCTGGAGCAGGAAATTCAAGCTAATGTTACTAAATTAATGCCAACATATTGTGCAGCTGTCTGTTTGCCTTAGGTCTGGTTTTTCCATCGCAAATCAAATTAAATTTGATCTACGATTTACTGATCTCCAATTAACTTGATGTTCAGAATTGATCGTCGATCAACTGTGTTTCGTTTTTCCATGCATTTTCGATTTCCAGTTACGTGATTGGCGATTAGCTGATCGGCCGTCAGCTGATCCTGCTTTATGCAAGTCTGATTGGCTGACAGCTGATCTCGATTTGCAGTGTTGTGCTAAATTATCCAGAATGTGCTGCGAGTGGACGCCGTAGCCAGTAAACGTCATCATAGCAATGATATCAGTGATCATCCATATTGTCTGCTGTCAAAAATACGTTCTATTGCAAATTGATACGGGAGCATCTATCCATTTTATTTTTTCATAAAACATTATACACCGTATAAATTGATCAGTAGTGATTGATCACCATGCTTGGAACTTTATTTTAATTCATCAATTACCGTTCTGACCAGCGAAGTGAAGCGATGTTTCTGGTGCGAATAAGCAACAAACTGCAGATCGCCACATTTAATCGTCAATTATCTGACTTGATCAGCCAATATTCGGCCATCAACTTGATGGGAGATTTGATGGACGATTAGCCGCTAATTGGCGATGGAAAAACGGTCATTGAGATGATCTCCTATCAAGTCACAAAGTTGATGGAGATCAATTTGATCGACCATCAAATGTGCATAGAAAAACGGGACTTTTAGAACTTTAGACTTTTTGAACTAATGGGCCAGTTGCACGGTGGGGTACGCATTCGTGTTGTCAAGTTAGGAGCTTGCACGAGATGGACAGACAGGATGCTACAGATAAGATGACTCATAACAGTTTATATTTGTATAGTATTCAGCTTTTTTTACAAAATTGCATGGATGGTAATGCTTAAAACAATTTAATAGCATGCAAGTTTGCAAAAATTAACAGTCGTAATTCTTCTTATATTTTTTGGTGCTACCTTTTATCGAATTGATGCTGATTAATAGACCATTTTATTTTATAGTCTGCAGATAAAAATGAAAACAAACTAAAATACTTTGTGTGGGTAATTTTGTTTGCTGTGTAGAGTTTTTAGTAAGCAAGAAAATTGCAACAATTCTAAGAACTAGTTTGCTGCTGTGACGTTTAATTCATTCTGGCCACTGCTGCTCTGGTAGTGTGATTGTGTGTTTGTGGCATGGTTGTTGAAGAACCTGCACAGCAGTCGAAATCCGTTGCACAGAGCCGAGATAAGAACCCGGTAGCTACCACTTCTGACAGTAGGAAACGTCAAGTGCAGAATGCGTCGTCAGATTACAGTAAGACTAAGGCATGGAAAAGTGACAGTGGCGTAATTTTGCACGGGGACAAACGCAGCCATTCTTCTAGGGCTTCAACAGGTGATGTTGGTAGACAGAGAAAAACTACCTCTCAAGCAAGTATGCAGAGAAAGTCTGTTGGCTCTGGTAAGGTTAAATCCGACAGAGAGGAGGACAGTATCAGAGTTCTGTTGGCTGAGCGAAAACGACTAGAGAAAGAAAATAAAGAAAGGAAACGTCAGCTGGAGGAGCTAAAAAAGCAGGAGATGCTTATTGAGGCTGCTGCAAAGAAAGGAGGTGGGTAGTTTGCTTCTCTCTGTAGTTGTCATAAATTACACTTAATACCCTGTTCACTTATTTGACTTCAAACATGCAGATTCATAATCTGTTTTACATTTTAATTTGCATTATACAAGAGATACATATTTGCAGTTTGGTATGCATATATTTCAGGCATTGAAAGGATAAATATTTTAAATCTAGTCTAAAGTTATTGTTTTTATAATTTGTAATTGGTCTGCCTTTATTTTTTATATTTTAGCTGGCCAGTAAAAATCTTGTGTTAATTTGATGCTTATACTTCATTAGGTGAATAATGGAAATGGCTACTTTTATATTAAAAAATCCCACGAATAAGTTTCACTCCGGCAAGCTCAGAGGTTATCATTATTTAGGAATTTTGGGGTGCAGTCATAAGTAGGCAGAAGAATTGCAGTTAACTTTCATCAGAATTTATAAAGTAGAAAAATTCTATTGTCGTATTTCGTGTTTTTAGCACCTTTTGAAAAGCAGCTGGGAAATGTCAATCTCAAATCGGGACAAAGATCTAAGTTGTGTGAGTGTTTTCATCATGGTCAACTATTTTTGAATTGTTTCTGTTTATTTAATCTGAATTTTAAGATAATTTCTGTACATTACATGTGCACATTTTGGGTTTAGTATTACTAGTGATTGATTTATTGCCTGCATTGGCTGAAGATTACATTCAATCAGAATATTTGTGTTAATTATAGCAGCTTCATTTAGTCAGTCTCACATACGTTATGTTTGTTCAGCGTCGCACAAAGATCTTGCTGGCAATGTCTTTGCGACCATGGACAGAGATCTGGCAGCAAGCAGCGAGGAAGGAGAGGAAAAAGTTGATAGCTGTAACGATGACCATCGACCTCCGGAACTTCAGCCTGATCCTGAGAACAGTTCAGTTGCTCACTCTGATGACCTGGCCAGTCCTAGTTACTCGGAAAATCCCGATGACGCGTCCATTGACAAGGAACATGACGATGGGGATGGGGATGCGAGCATCAGCAGTGGCAGTGGTGAAAGTGATATCGAGAGTGGTGCTGACAACGATAATGGTGATATTGCTAGCGATGCTAGTGGTAAGTTTTCTATTTTCTGCTGCTCTTTATTTGGCATACTTCCTGCGTCAAATAATTCAGTTGTTTCACCATGTATAAGATTTAGTTAGTTATACTTGGTTTATATCTTTTGTGTTGGGTTGTACAAGGGTCGTTCCATATATAAGTTACAAAATAGTGTTATCCTGTTAATTTTTTAAATAGATAAAATCAGAAATTTACATTTTATAGGGAATTTAATTCTGGTTACCACCTGTGAGTTTTATTATGATCACGTCACTGTGACATTATTTATAGGCATTAAATTTAGTGATGTTACGAAATTTGTCACGTAATAAACAACATGCTATCATTCATTTTTTTGTGGGCAAAAGAACTTAATCGAAACTAGACATACGTTTTGTAGAACAAGGTATCTGTCCCATTGCCACGCTATATAGCCTAGCAGCTGCATTTTAGTGTTTGACGCTCTTGTGAGCCTGCAGCCAATTTTGTCTTTGAATAAAAATGGTTGGTTGCCATGACAACAGCGGTATTCAGGGGAGAAATGTACGTGACACCATTGCATAGCCCGGGCCCAAACATAGAGGATAGGTGAAAACAGCATGCAATTATCTTTTGCGGGAGCCGACTTATAGTCAATTTTTTCCCAAAATTCGTTGTCATAGCAACGGCGGTTGGCAGGGGAGAAATTTAAATGACACCATCGGCTAGCCTGGGCCCGAAAATAGGGGGTAGGTGCAAACAGCATGCAATTATCTTTTACGGGGAACGAGTTTTACTGCTTTGAAATCTCCATTGGCTGTAATGCCATTTTTTAAATTGGGGTAAAATAGGGGAAGGAGTTATCAGATTTTTGTCTGAAACAAACTTGATCTTACTTTTTGGGGCCCGAATCACTGTGCAAAATTTCATCAGAATCAAATTTAAATTGCAGCTATAGGAGTGTTGACAGACAGAATGACAAACAGATGGAAGTGATTTTATAATCTGTCTCTTGCTATGCTATAGCAATGGGACAGATTTATTCACTCCTGTATATGGCAACTAGTGTTTTACAAAACCAGCGGTGCACGTTTGGTATATGATAAGAAAATGCTAGGTGGGCAGAAATTTGCATCAGATACCGAGGTGCATATCAGTCATTTCTCAGTGGCTTGGAGAATAACCAGAATTGTTATTTGCATCAGGTATTCAGAAGCTTGTTGACAGATAGAACAAAATGTTTGAACGAACGTGGGTGGTTTGTTGTAAAATGAAACAATAATGTTCAGCATTTAAAGCGGTGACATTAAATTGTTAATTTTATTCATTTTTCTCATTTCTGTGTTGTTTATCATTTGCACGTTATGATAGATTATTGGTGGAGAAAATAATACATATATGGGCTGCGTTCTATGGACAGATGATGTCACAATAATGACGTCGTCATCAAAAAATTTCCACATTTATTTAGAATTAAATTTCCTTTAAAACGTATATTTCGGATTTTTTATACTTTGAAAACTAACAGAATGACGCCATTTTGTAACTTACTTATGGAATGACCCTCGTTTATAAGCAGTGTGTATGTTATCAAAGACAGTGTGTATGTCATATTGTGCTCAGATCACAGAGCGAAAGCAAGCACCAAGACAGCTGCTTCACCAGTACACCGGAAAAAGAGCGATGCTGCTGAAGGTTGGGAAATGAGTCTGTGGTTCACAGTTTAAAATAATTTGTTGTTAATTTGCACCACATGTAAGAGAAACAATAAAACTAGCACGTGCATATAAGTGACCAAAGGATTTGTTTTTTTTTGTTCCATGATGTACAGTTGAGAGACTTGTAATGCTTCCATTGAAAATCTGCCCACTTATAAATCAGTTTCTGTGTCTGTCTTTAATGATGTTAGAATTTATTCAGAATTGGAATTTATCAACAGCTTTTTTCTAGCCTGTTGTAAACTTGTAGGTGATATAACTATTGTCTTATACACTCCCATAGTATTGGTTGCATGTGAAGAAGAGCATTCAGTTTGCAAATAATATTTTTCTTTATACTCTTAGTACCTATGGAAAACCAGATTAATGTGGAAAATTAATCTGTGACTGTCTGCAGACAGATACACCATCTTGGTGCATAAAGCCCAAATTTCATTAAATCGACTTTCACCGAAACTTCCCTGCGGGGAAAGTCGTGGACATAAATCATGAAAGTCACAGACACAAACGGTGACAAATCATGAAATCATGAAGTTTTGGTGAAAGTCGCTGACACAAATTATGAAAGTCGCAGAACAAACCATCTCAACATGTCGAGATGTTTGCGACAAGTCCGTGACAAATCCGTTTGTGTCGCTCTACTGGAATTTAGTCAGGTACAATACACGGGGAAAGTCAGCGACAAAGTCCGGGGACTTTGTCGCAGACACAAATCACGAAAGTCTGCAACGCAAGTCATGAAAGTCGGCGACATGATCTGTGTCGCGGACTTTCATGATTTGTGTCCGCGACTTTCCGCACGGGGAAGTTTCAGTGAAAGTCGCAAAGTCGGCATAATGGAATTTGGGCTTAAGCAAGCAACCACCCAGGTCGACCCAATCTTCCATCCCTCTGGACTAGGTAAATCAAGTACTGGCTTGCCTGCCTGGGATTAAGGTGGGGCGTGTTCACCTGCATTGGGTGGTAGCTAACACTGTATGATACCTTATCATACGGCAGGTAATGCTTTTTAGATCTGAGATGTATTTTCGCGAAGAGCTATGGACATTTATACCCTGAAAACAGTAAGCAAAAAAAAATTTATAGTAAGGGAAGTAAAGCTGTGGTTGAATGTGTGACCAGTAGCTTGTGATGCATCAGCAGGAGGCAGCGGATCTGAGAATTTCCGTCGCAAGCGTAGCTCCGACACTAAACACGAGGAACTCAGCCAGACGGAAAAACTGCTGCGCTACATCTTCCTTGATGCCAAGTTTTTTCTGATAAAGAGTGGTAACCACGAGAATGTGGGGCTTGCCCAGGCGAGAGGAGTTTGGTCGTCTCCACCTCCGAATGAAGCTCGGTTAAATCATGCATTCCGGGTATGTGTGGTTGTACATATCTGGCATAGCAGAGCATTCTTTCTTTTAAATTCCTGATCTTCCAGTAAGACATTGATTCATAATCTTGTATAAATGCTTAGTGGAGTCATTTATGTGCTGATGTATTTGCAAAGTGATTTGGAATATGAGTTTGTCATAAATCTAGTTTGATTTAATAGATTGTTAGGTGATGTACTCAGTACTGTTATAGTATATTTGGACTATAATTGTGAATTGTGTCAGTACTGTGACAGCTATTTTTTATGCAGCATGTTGTAAACATTTTAGTGCATTGTTCTGATATAATAACTGACAACCGTAAGCTTGAAAAGATGGAGGCTTTGGATTGTAATTGTACTTATTAATTGGTTATGTTTGAATGGTTGGTGTTTTTTCAGTCATGCAGCAATGTCATTGTGGTGTTTTCCGTCAAGGGAAGTCGTCGATTTCAAGGTGCGAGGGCATTTATAACTTAATCTTCGTAGTTAAATATCCGTCTTTGTGTGTAAATCTTTGAATAATCGATTTGATTCACAAATGTAGTATTCCAGGAATTTGCCGTATCATTTTTTAGTCGAATTGTCTTTAATAGTGGCAGTTTCTGGTTGCATGCGTTGTGGTCTAGCTACCAGTAGCTCATATCAATTAGCAGGTCAGATTGTGAAATGCTACTTGTTTGCCATGTCATGGACACCAACAGGCATTGAGCCCATGGAGCAAGAGAGAGAGATAGAGAGACTTGTCTGACACTTATACGTAGTGCTGGTGCCAGTAGTAATCTTACCATAATGCACATAGAGTTTGTTTATCCATCAGCCTCCTCTAGCGCCTTTGCGGTTGCACTGTCTCGGACCCCGACTACGGCGTTTGAGTCCCTGGGCCTTGGGTACGTGCCCCCCACCTTTCACCACCTGAGGTGGCGGGGGTTAAGTTGATGGGTCTTCTTTATCAGCTGATTCTGCCAAGCTAGTCAGCTTGGCAGAATCAGCCTCCGTGCCTCTTTGTAACATAGATTATACTGTTTGTAGGTTTCGCTCGGCTGGCTACAGAGTCTGATAAAAATCATCCGCCGATCCGATGGGTGCTGCCACCTGGCATGTCGGCATCATGTCTTAGTGGTGTTTTCACGCTGGACTGGATCAACAGGTTGCTTCTTTATTGCTTTGTCTGCCAGCAAGAAAAGCTGACTTTTGTTTTTAGTCGTTTGTACTTTAGTAACCGTTGAGCTGTTGTCATGGTTGTCGTTCATCTATCTATCTGTCTGTTTGTTGCAGGTGTACTGTGGCTAAACGGTGCAAGATTGGGCCTAGGTTGCTGTTGATCATTGACAGGAAGTTGCATATTGGCTTTCGAATAATTTTGAAGGCCGCTGACAACCAGTACAGTCAGCTATCCTAGCGACAGCTGGGCTTCTTGTTCTTCATATAAGTGTCAGACTAAGAACTTGTGCAGCTTTTGTGTTTTTTGCTTTAGTTATGTAGTTAAGAACACTGCAGCTGAAAATTTTTCAGACAGACGTTTGTGGTAAATTGGTTTGGAACCGGTGTGAAGATGCTGTTTGTTTGTTTGTTTGTGGTATTAGAAAAGAGTTGGACTTCAGCTTAGTGTCGAGGCTGAGGAACTCGTGGAATGAGAATTATCCTGTGCAAGTTGGACGTGATGGACAGGTGCAGTACTGCCAAGTGATGAATTGAGCAAGTGCTGTGATCTAATCATTAACAAATCATTTTCAGATGTTACTGACATTTGCATCAACACTTATTTTGTTTATGTGGCTACCAGTATTTATTTTTTATTTTTCTGCCCTTTGTTTATAGCAGTGAAGATTAGGTTGAAGGTGTGTTTAGCTTTTCAGGTCCATAGAGCATCACCTGTCATATTCTTTGTTATATTTTTTATATCTTACGTTGCAGATTTTGGTAGTTTTTTTAGCATTTAGCTATTTTGTCAAATAGGCTGAAATTAATGAGCATTACTGTCAAACTGTCATCTGTTTATAGTTTTCAGGCTTGCGCATAAAATTGATTCAAGTACATTACATGAGTTTGGTCTAGTGATTTTGCTGTTATGGTTCAGTTAACTCAAATTGGTCTCTGGTTTAACTGAGCAGTGCACATGCTGAAGCTGACGTTTATTATTTCGTCCTATTTGGTTTGATGAAAAATTCAGCTGCAATATGGAGCTTACTCAATGCAGTTGTTTATAAACTTCATGGTATTGATTAGCTGAATGAAACTGCAATCCCGTTATCACCAAGTCATTCCTCATTGTGGGTGTGTTGTGTTAGGCTATTGAACCAGTAGTTGGTGAAGATTTGTGTCGCTTGTTTCCGGTCGATAACCAAGTCGACCTATATGCCATTGCGCTGAAATCTCGTGATGCAATGGCCAAACATGGTCTTAATCCACACGAAGAATACAAACGTGCCGAGCTCAGACGGTTAGCAGTTAGCAGGCTGTATGTTCTGTTGCATGGTTACTTGCTTAACAGTAAATATTGGCATTTATAAGTGAACTTTTGAGTAAGTTTTACTTTTTTTCTGGTAGCATTTTCTGTGCTCAAAAAACAAGGAATATGCATGTAGTCTGTTCCATTTGCGCCATAAAAAGCAGTGAAAGCAGTTGTTACGAAACTAAAATAAAACTGCAGTCGGCAGAGAAGTTAAGTGCAGTCTGATAACATCGGAAGTCTCATTTGGAGAGTATCTTTAATAAAACCTGTGAAAGAAAGATGAAAGTGATGACTGAAGGTCAGTAATAATGATGAAAATAGAAGTTCTTAGAGAGATATCAGCCAGCAGTTCACATTATAGCCAAAATAGTGAACTGATGTGATTGCAGCCAGAATCTGAACAGACTCAACTTGATAACTTAAAAAGAATATTAACTGAACATTTTTTTGGATCAGATGAATCGTTAAATTGCATCGTAGATACTTTGTTGTATTTCTGTTTTGATTTATTTGCTTTTATTTGAATTATTCTTGTGTGAAGTGTTATGATGTTATGACTGTCTGCCGGTACTTAACAGGTTATTGTGTCTTCTACTAGCATCTGGCTGTATTTTGACGTTTGGACAGTTATCACCACTAGTTCTGCTGCAGGGATTTTGTATGTGGCTGTTTCTGTCTACGCATTTGGTTAAGGACAGGACAAACCTAGTGTCTGTGTAGTCGTTTGCAATATCAGTGCTAAAGCGATGACGAACATTACTTCCATCTGCTATAAATGGATGACTGATACGGTGAAGCTTGGAAACAGAAATGGAACTTTGAGTTGAATGCCAACGATACAATATCATCTGTAGAGATGCTTGGACGATTCTGAAGCCACTTCGAGTATAGTTTGCGATATCACAAACGTTTCTGGAAGTTATAATTTGGCTTTGCAAAAAGTGGCACATGGCACTTGTTGCAAATTTTTGAAATTTTTATCTATGCAATTGGCTGCTCATGATTTATGTTGTTATTTACTAGTATATGATGGAACCAATGCTTCGTTTTCTAATCTTAACGTACAATAAATCGAGTGAGTTACATGTGCCACTTTTTACATGAAAAGAGGCATCTAAGATGAAGCACGTTGTCAGTAAACCAGTGGCATATATGCTAGTCTACTCTGTTCTCAGGCCGACTCAGCCTCTTACCCACTGGCAAACATTTCATGGACAGTCAAGTTGGTGATGCTGTGCCCTAAATATTCCGTGTGCATTTTCCACTACTGTTCTGCAATGTACCATTTCATCGACGATCCAAAGTATAAGCTCTGAAGTTCTCATACAAGACACAGTTATGGTTGCCCATGCAGAAAGCATCCTGTTGCAGCATATGCCTAATACTGCTATTTCTTTATACCAGGACAACGGACTAAAGTGTGTGCTTCAGAAAGGAGCACATTCGTCTGATATGAGAACTTATAATCAGTCAGCTCTAGGCTGCTATTATTGTCAAACAAACAGTTTATGTCCTTCACAGCAATTTTCACTGCAGTACGCCTCAGGCTGTAACAGATTTCCTATTTTCTGACCGATGGGACTGCCTAGCTGCCCAATGTTCTTGGACAATAAAAACACAAAACTACCTTTTGCATATAATTGAATGACATGATCGTTATGGAACAGTGATGTTAAGCCCTATATCGACATCATTGATTGGAGAAATACTGGATGGATTTGCTAAGCCAATATTACCATGCTGTATGGTACTGGAGAACAGTGTAAATTGTATTATCGTTCATCATTTGACAAGACGTACATGTCCTATCAGGTATCTGTGAAATTCAATGTTGCCGTCATCATAGTTACACTTGGCGGCATATGTGATGACAAGTTATGGTAAGTTTACCATAATAGGTAATACCAGTAATTTAAGTCACTTTATGTTTCTGTCCCATAGTTATTCTGATGTATGCATAATCTGTTAATGTTTGCAAACGTTTCTGGCAGTTTGTTGCAGAACTTTGTAATTGATTGCATACATATTGCAACATGAAGCTCAGCCATAATAGAGTAATGGCACACCAGCCGATTTCGGTTACTTGTCAGGGAACTTTTGCGAATAATGGCACAAATATTTTGCTGCTAGAAACTAAGAGTCCCAGCCTTCTGAGAGTAAATTTTTGCTGCTTTTGGTGTGTCTGTTATTTTTCAAACGTTGGCTTTAAAGCCACAACATTTGTGGAACAGAATATGTTGTGCATAAAATGTCCATTCGCAATCATTTAACATTAGGAAGTTTTGGCCGTAGTGAAAATGCAGTTATTGACTGCATATTGTCATGTATTAATTTTCATGATGTAGCCACCAAACTATTGAAGTTGGTGATGTTCTACTGCATCACTCAATTTAACACTCAGCGAGTTCTAGTTTGAAGATCTGCTTTGATGCAATACATCAGCACAGTTCTGTTTGTTTTGAACTTCATACTGATGGTGCATGTATGTTGCAGGCGTCAGATTAAGACCAAGCAACGGCGAAGAGAGCGTTGGATGCAGGCAGACAAACCAAGCCTGATACGAGGATGGAACATATTAGGTATCTCTAAACCTTTTTAAAATTCTATTTATTATTGTTGTTTTCTTGTTAACCACTTTTGTTTTCTTTAGTCCCATTTCTACAAATTTTTACAATTTTGTAGCCAGTAGTGATATTTTATTTGTGAATTCTCTAGCTTGTTAACTTGATTACAGTCAGTAGAGTGTAAAGTGAGACTTTCTTGAAACCATGAGACTTTTTGGTGGATGCCACTCTGACAGTGTTAAGGCATGTTTGATACAGCTGCTTAACTTAAGCTGATGGCACATTGACCACATTTTCTGGCACCAGAAACAGGCGCCAGTTGTCTGGTGCCAGAAACCATGACACACTTAGCAGGCAAATGATACCAGCAGACGAAGAAACCAAAATCTATTCTGATTTTGAGGATTTTGTAAATGATGATGTTATAGCCCCAGTTTTAGTTTGTTGAAAAAAAATTTTAAAAAACAATGTAAACTAAATGCCGCTCCATTTGTGTTTACCAACAAACAAGCAGTGTTGTCGTCTCCTCAGACTGACCAAGCACAGTTCAGCTTTCCAGCCAGTTTTCAGCCCAAAATTGAGCATGCTCTAACTGCCGCTGGTTTCTGGCACCAGAAAAATCTGGCGCCAGAAAAGTATGACAGACTGGCCAGTTTCCTGTACCAGTTGATTGGTACCAGAAACAGGCACCTGAAACTGACCAGTGTGTCATCACTATTAATCTCTTAAACTTGGTTGTTGTCATCATCGAATGTTAGAAGTTTAAACTAAGATATTATTGTTATTTCCATTAAACTGTGTATACTGTACTTGACACTTGTAATGACTACTGCATGAAAAATCTACATGGTACTGTTGATAGTTTAATTGGTTATGTTTTATAATGTGATGCAGCTTACGAAGCACGATGGAACAGGTATAGATTGCTGGTGCTAGCATAGTAGTTCATATTTGTGTCTAATAGATAGTCTCCTTATCAGGTTTTACGTATGTCTTTTTATTTTATATGTTAGATGCTACTATAAACATGTATAACACCCGGTATTTCATAAATGATGCAGTACTCGTCAGTTACTGTTGGTGAGCTTTTGTAATTTGAGTAATCTATCCGTCACATTTGGAAACTATTTTTTTCATAAAATTATAATTAGAACAATGATTATTATAATAAAAGCAGACTGCATTTGATTTGCTACAATGTGGGGGCATTGCGTTATTTTAAAGAAATTTATTATCGACTTCCAACATTGTTCTTTATAATGATTATTGTGAAATGGTTTCTAATACTAATTACCAGGTATTATCTACTGTAATTTGTATCGGACATCAGCTGTGTGTCATGTTAACACATTTTGTCTTTAGTATTCAACAGTGCTCTCAGGGCATTAAGAAAGGAGTCCTCCCTGTATAAATTATTCTTCAAGCAATTGATGAACAAAACCCCATTTACTGGTAGTTTTTTGTGAGTCGAGATTTTTGGTGTTACAGTCCATGTGCCATACATAGCTGTGCTTTGACACAGTTCATTGGGCTGCAGGAAAAATCCAGTCTGTAAAAGTACTGACCTAAGATTATTCACAGAAAATAATTTTCCGGAGAACTGGCTTATCTTAAAAGTAACTCTGAAAAATTGATCAGATGATGATAAGTCTGTCCTGACTTTCAAAACACTGCTCTTAAGTATGGCAGGTTTTTGGTGTAAATGGAAAATAGTAGTGATGTCATATCATGCTTGTATGATTTGCAGGTCGCAGTATCATTCCCTACCCAGGTATCCATCTCAAGAGGTAAGTGGTCTTGGTCTCAGTAATGTTGTATGTTTTTTTTTTTGTGGTAGTTGTCAACAGTGTAGAAAGATATTAAACACTCTTAGTTGGACTAAAATTTGGGATGGTAGGGTTCAGCTAACCTTGGTTTATCTGGAAAATGTGCATCAAACTGGTATATGTACTGTACGTATTGTGTATTTTAGACAAGAGATGGTTTGCGACTGTTTATTGGCATAGCAGAATGGTGCATCATGTTAGAAAAATGCTTTTAAAAGGATGACTTTGAAAACGGATACTGTTAAAGGCGAGGTCGCACGACAAAACGATACTGGCTAAATGTGTGTAGAATGTAGCACTAATTAATAATGCGCTGATCCAATGAAATGAAAGCATCGCTTTGAAGTGATTTTCAGAGAAATATGTTGTGCCAGCTGAACGCTCCAGAACGTGCCACAATAACTGATGACGTCACTTTCAGGATGCTTTGTTGACTAACTGATATTCACATCGAAAACACAGAAAATCCGTCGGTTTTATTCAAAATAATGTTGGGTTTATAATACAAGTAATGACACGTAGGTGATATGAGAAATTACGTCATTGTTTATTGGTTCACTTCTAGAGTTGTGCAATTAGTAAAAATGGGAAAGTCGAGTACTTTGAACCTGATTTTTGGTATTAAGATTTATAAGCAACCAGAATAATTATGAATATTGACAAATTAGCATTTGATTAAGCCAATTCGCACTTTATAACAGTTATGTAAAATGATGCGACTTTGGACTTTAATGAATGACTCATTAGAGAGATACGGATTGTGCAAATGAAAGCAGCAGCTGAACATTGAAGAGCAGTGCCATTTAAGCCTGCTAAATGAAAACTACTGAAGTAGTGGTAGTGATGTTGGCGCAGTGGTATTGGTAGTACTAGTATAGTAGTTGCTGCTGCTGTTGTTGTTGTTAGTAGTATTCTTGTGGGCATCGTTGTAGTTTGGTGCTGGTCGCATGCGAGCATATTCTCCTCCACGTCGCTCTGATTCCTCGGAGGTCAGTCTCGTTGCAGTCACGTGCTCGTACATGGTGGCCAAGAACTTGGAATATTCGGGGAATTTGTTGAACCTAAAAAAACTTGGGGAGTTATCAGGGAATTCTGTGCAACCTCGTGGAAAATTATAACCAATAAAACAGTGTCACCCCATTGTGATATCCGGTATGCTCGAAAAAATACGCTTGCAGCACCCCAGACACTGCTGTTGGAGCTTACCGTGCTCTCACAGATTACCATTATTAACATTAATTTTTTTATGATAACCCATGGAAAAGTAAGTTTATGGGTCCGGAAAAGCCTGGAAAACTTGGAGAAATTTTTTCTCCTATTTTGTGACCACCACACTGTATTAGACAGCACTGCTGAAGTCTGTGTCAGAGATGCTGGCTTTTGTGACAGTTGTTACTGTAGCATCTCGCATGGTCTCTATGTCTGTCTCATTTTTTCTGTCTCTCTGACACTCACGAGTCCACCTTGCCAAAGCCAATGAACGGAATGACTGAGAGAACCATTTTATTGCTTGGCCTTGACAACTAACATCATAGCATACAGGGCTTAGATTCGGGGTCAGAACCCTTAGTCACTATTTGCACTGCAAGTGTGGTTAGATGGTGTGAATGACTTCAGTTTTTGTTTATGTTTGCAAGTAACACAACACCAGTCTTATGGTTCAGATGGTTGAATTTAAAGGATTAAGGGGTGTGTCAAGCTCTTTAGGGAAAACTGTTATCACTTGCCATATATGGTATCAACTGCCACTCAACACAGGTGAATGCACTCTGCGTATAATCCTATCCAAGCAGATCGGTACTTGATTCAATTACTGTAGAGAAATGGAAGGCTGAGTCGACCTCGGTGCTTTTTTGCCAAGATGGTAAGTACTCACTCACCCTTTGCAGACAGTCAGCCGTCCATGTGTGATAACCATTCGATAGAGACCCAACTGTGAGTCAAACTGACAATTTGCTGATCGTCTGTCCAATGTCGTTATGCCCCCAAACCACCTTAACTGTGTCGGAATAATTTGATTGTAATTTTGTTTTTTACAGTTCCAGTACGGTCGCATGCGAGCTTTTCCACGCCGCCGTTCAGACTCTTCCGAGGTGAGCATCTGCATTGCCATCCGTTGCTGATACATTACTTTTAGTTTTTTATATATACTCGTAGTTTTGGTTTTTACACACAACAGCAGCTATTGCTGTAGCTCGTCATAGCCATCGCAATTCTGTCTGTCCGTTCGTCATGTCGGCTGCTTGGAAGACTAGTTTCAGGATCCGTAAAACTTTTCCATAAATTCGAAAGGGGTCACCCCAAGCGAGGGTGCTAAATAACAGGGGGTAGGAAAACTTGCGATATTTAGTCAGTATGGCGACGCGAGACTGGTCAAGCCTTATGTCAAGTGTAAACTAAACACTATAGATATTTAATGTCAATTGCTGGGATCGGTGAGCTTAGATTTAGTTTGCACCAGGCCTTTAAACATGCACGACTATTGTGCATTCCCCTTTGTGTTAGCTGGGCTTTTCTTGTTTCATAGAACTTTTCATTGTCTTTGAAGTAATGGCATATGCACTGGGCGACTTCACTTTTTGACTTAGACTTTCGGTGAGACTTCCGCTGAGCCTAAACTTTGGTTTAAGTAGGTACTTAGACCGAAGTTTTGGTCTAACTCAACTGACTTAGACCAAACTTTGGTTTAATGACCAACTTAAGTACCTACTTAGACCAAGTTTAGTTGAACTAACTTGGCTAAAGTCGGTTTGATTTGCATGGAAGAGATAGCTTTAGCTCTTAGGCCTTAACTTTCGCTGAGCCTGAATCCACTTCAACTTTTTGACTTTAACTGAGCGAAAACATGGTGAATATTTACAGTCCTATACATACGGATAGTTTAGTAAATTAAAACAGTTTGGTACAAAAAAAAGAATAAATGTTATAATAAATGCACAATGACGTAAGACGTTATATAATTACGTCATTTGCATGCGCGGCACAATTAAATAAGCAAGTCCAAGCATAACTGGTTGATTTACATCCTGTTTGGTTTACCTGTTTTCCACCATTTTTAATCGTTTTGGTCTAAGTCAGTAATCTTAGACCAAAGTTTAGTTGAGCTTTGGTCTAAGTACAGACTTTAGCATTTAGCTTTCGCTCAGCGAAAAGGCTGAGCAAAAGTCTAAGTCAAAAAGTGTAGTCGCCCATTGTCTCTGGTATGCAACTCGGTGCTGCAATTGTATTATTGCGTTATGAGTTTCGGTGCTAACTTATGGGTGGCTTGGTGACTGGGGTTGGATTCATGATTGGAAGGTCGGTCCGCTATCAGGTAACGTCACTAGACAAGTTGTTGACACATGTCACCAAACAGTTCAGTTTAGTACTGGCCACAGGGCATGATGCTCTGCAGCTAGGAAGATAACTGTAGTTAACTGGCCTTGTATCAAAGACAGTGGTCTATCCGTCTACATTTTGCAGGCTCAGTGGCCTAAGACAGGGAGATAAGCACTTCGGCTAGCACCTATACTGACATATAAAAGTGAGAAATGCTCTGTACATATAAATGTATACAACTCTTACCCCTTCCTTAGAGTGTACTAATTTGTCTGTTTTGTGTGTATTTACTGCAGTTCAGCTATGGCTACATGAGAGCATTCCCACGTTCTCCTTCAGCCACTTCACAGGTGAGCATCTACAAATTGCTGTTTTTATTTTGTTATGCATAGTTTGCAGCTAAATTGCAGCTAAACCTTTGTATACCGTAGGACAGCTGTTGCTTACGACTGCATTGCAGATAATTTGAGTCATTCATTGCAAATTGCAGTAAGTAGCATTGTTGAGATCTGTAGTATGTGTGTTTAATCATAAAGCATGAAGAGTATTTGGTGGTGATATGTGTGTGTTAGGAGATGCGTCAATATGGGCTTGATCGCAGTCTTGGTTCCATGCATCCGATCTCACCTCCAGTGTCGTACACATCCTCAAGGCGTCCTTCCATATCGATGGTCTCTTCTTCAGTTGACAGTCGACGATCGAGTTATGGTCGTCCACGATCGGTTGGTTGCATGAATTATTAATTGTGTGATTTAGCTGCAGTGATTTTTAAGTCACGTACAGCGATGGCCCAATTTTATTAGATAAATCTGGTTGGAGGCCATATCTGTTACGTGGTCTTTGGCAAGTTGTGAGCAGAAAAAAGTTAGAGATTTGTGTGCAACCAGGTCTCTCTTCTTGTTGATGACTCTCCAAAAAATTGTTCACAAACTCAATTTGAGTATAGAATCTCCTCTTTTTATCTTAGAGGAGGTTCAGGTGGTTGTCATTTTTTGGTACGGTTGATGCTGTGCTGTGGCTGCTTGAGCTAATTGATTGGGTGGCTGATCGACTCTGTGCTTGGGTGGTCAAGTGACACCTTAGCTGCATTTTTCATCAGCGAACGGGGCGGGGCTGTTCACTGCTGCTGACGTCATGTTCATTTACATATTCATGCAAAACGATATTAAACGAACATGGTCTAACGCATAAAGATAATTGAATATTTTAATCTAGTTAACGTTACACACCATAAAAATTATTGGACTAAATATTATATTGTACACTATTTTTTGAAAAATGAAAACTTACTCCATAGCTACACGTAAACTTTTTTGATACTTACTATAACTTATGTTTAACATTTTACTTAAATACTTTATAAATTTACCACTCGACCTTTTGTCCATCTGTAGATATTGTACATTTTTGGAAATTTATATTTTACAAAGTAGTGTAGCGACATATTAAGTGTAATGTGCATGCCACCGAGTAGCAAATTTCTTCCAGAGTCTGCCGGTGAAAAATTGTGACAATTGGTCAATATTTAGTGAAGATATGGAAAAAGTACGATAGCTTACTTTTTTGGCCCACCCTGTATATCTCTTTAACTGCAGCAGATTAGAAACTGAAACTTTCTGTGTAGGTAGAATATAGTGGGAAGTTGATACATAGGTTGCATAATTTATTGCCTTTGGCTGAAGTGGTGCTGAGAACTTTGTTGGTTTAGGAACTTTGCTTTTAGCCAGCAAATTTATGCTTTTCTTAGCCCTTCAGTTCTATTGATTATGTAACACTAAATGCATCCAGCATGTAAAGAGCAATTCTCCAAAGTTCCCATCAGTTTACATTTGTCCCCGCAACGCCAGCAGTAACTCCATAAAAATTGGCTGGTGATACAGAGTTGGTAATTAATTTGCAAAGTGGATTTTTGTTAACTGCGACATTAAACGTTTTTGCAAAAAAATCCATACTATTAATAATTTAAATGCAGTTTACTTATTTAACCATTTTGGCACCATTGAATGTTGATATTTGCTTGCATAGCATGAGTTTTGGTCAGCAGTAAACCTGAAAATTAACCGTGTCGATGTTTATTGTGACAGTTTAGTCGAGGGAGCTATGAGCAGTCCAGGTATTCCGAGCATCACAGCAGGATGCCGTGGGATCGACAGTATGCCGATCATCGGTGACCTCGTCATTCATTGCATCGTGGTAGCACTCAATCACTGGTTGATGATGATGTTTCCACTGATCGATTTTCACAAACAAACGTTGTACACAGCATCGGATTATTATAACAGTGCTTTCTGAGTTGTTCCTTACCTTACCTCCGGGGTGGACAGGCTCTTACACCTGCCCAGCGCTGAGGCCATATCAGCTCGGCCCAATGTGCGTCTTCGAATGTAACCACACGGTTACAGGCAGCGGCTATAAAGCCGTAGTTGGCTGTGAAGCTGAAACCAGCTCAAAAGCACTGGTAACGTGTAGCAATCTGCTGTCACGGGTTTGGTCAGCTCTTAGTTAGCTTTTCACCTCCAGATTTTAGAAATCTTTCGGGTCATCGGTGCAAAGCCCCACCACCACATGAAGGTGGCTGACCACGGTTGGGTTCTGAGTTGTTCATGTGTATGACCTCAGTCAGGATGGTGGTGGGTTTTAGTTAAGTATTTAGAGCCTGGCATGGCAACGGCATTTTCTTTGTCTCTGTTTGCTCAAAACAACATATATTTACTAGCACAGACTGTCACATTTCTGCTGGCGTTAATTTTCCTCTTACTGTCGCTTATTGATTTCATTAATCTTACCATAACTCGTAGGCTAAATATTCATGCACTCTGTTTTTGGTATAATATGTGACTTACAAGCTACACAGTTTTTTAGGCCGCCCGGAACGGTAGTTTCCAGAAGGCCTTATGTTTTACTGCTGTTTCTTTTTTAATTTTTTTTCAACGCGAGATCTCCGAGGTCTGTGAGCCAATCTTCGCAAAATTTTGCCACATGTTCGGAAGCATGTTAAGTTTATAAATGCCGGTCCAAAAGTTTGGGGTTCTGCCACCCAAAAAATTTTGGGGGCAAAAAACATGCTAAATTTGGCGCAATTTCGGACCCCTTCCCACTTTGAGCGCGAATGTCTCCGAAACGGATGGAGATGTTTACAGTTTGAAAACCTGGTGCACTACAGCGTTCCCTCCCGTGTTCAATGAAATAAGTTTGCTGAACTTTGGTCTACTAATTATTGCGGAGATTTAGAGGTGCAATTATACCCACAAAATCGACTTATTCGGAAGACCATATTTCGGCCCCTAGGGGGTGCTGCGCCCTGAAATTTGTACACGCACCACAGAATGGCCAACTCTTGCTAGCCCATACCCCAAAGGGGATGGGGGTTCCCCCAACAGTTTTTTAATGGGGCGTCAAAAATAGGCTTAAAATTTAGCGTATGAGCCACTAGAACTTTGGCGCTAAGGGGATTAGCCTAATGAAACTTTACCACGTGATGTGCCGCTGAATGGGAGTGTTAACCCGTGTATAAAATTTGGGGGCACCGCTCCCTTAAAATTTGGGAAGGCAAAAAACCTCCAAAATTCGGCGTGATTTAGGACAACTTCCGACTTTGACTGCAAATGTCTCTGGAAGTGATTGACATATCGACAAGTGGTGAATGGCATTGTCAACTACCATTTCTTCTGCGTTGAACAAAAAAATGATGAACTTTGGTCCATTAACCACAAAGCTGTGTTTGCTCATTTCGACCTACCCAACATCGACAGTGCGTGAATTTTTGGACAACTTTCAACTTTGACTGCGAATATCTCTAGAATGGATAAAGATATCGACAAGCAGTAAACGGCGTTTTCAATTACCGTCTATTCCACGTTAAATACAAGAAATTCGGTGGACTTGGATTCACTAACCTCAAAGTTGTGTTTGCTCATTTCGACCTACATAACATCGATAGTTCATGCTTTTTCAAACAACTTTAGAGTTTGATCGCATATATCTCGAGAATGGATAGAGATATTGATAAACGGAAAACGGCGTTTACAACTACGATTGATTTCATGTCGAATGCAGAAAAATTGATGATCTTGGGTTTACAAACAGGAAAGTTTTGTTGTCTCATTTCGAACCACTTACTTTTAGCATTGCGCTTGTTATACATGTATATGACAATGCAGTTGCGTCCGGGTCATGTGACTACTGCGAACGAAATTTCAACCTCTTAACTGTCCCCCAATCGGACTTACGGCGCCGGGCGGCCTTACTAGTTTAAATATGTAGATATGTCAAGGTGTTGTTAGCACTTTTATTGACTGCTCTGTGGTAGGAAAGCGTAGCCCTGTTAGCTTGCTGTCAGTCAAATTGCAACTGATTGATTTGCCCAGTGCATGTTACAGTAGACCTGTAGCCTAATACTGGTGAATATATCAGTATAATTGTTTCTCCTGTTGTGTCCTGTGATGATATGATAACGACACCGTGGCATTGTCCTAGTCTCCATGTTGCTCTCCAATGTTGTTATTATTTGATATTTGAACCTCGCGATAAGTGGTCACTTTTTAGCTGCTTGAATCATAAATGCATAAGTTTCATACAGTCTAATATCAGTAGGGACCTGTTCATTCTGATATAGCAGGAGCCTAATGATGTCTACAAAATGTCTACGTATGTCATAGTGCTCTGGACAGTTAGTGTCAATATGAATTTTGTGGGGATGTAAAAATACGAAAAAAATCTGGAATTTTTTTTATGTTTTTGAAACAAATTTTGCAGGTTAAAGCAAAAAAATTATTCTCGTTGTACAGAAGCGTCAAACTGAGAATGGACAGGCTACATGTAAGTTTTCAGACATTATTTTTCTGGTTGTGAGTGACATTGTTGTTATAGGTCTAAAGTAATTGTTTTTGTGACAACATAGTCATGGAATGATCAAATACAACGCCGCTGTTACTGTGTCTCAAAAAAAACCGGACCCCTATTACGTTTTGAAATAACTCCAACAAACTGTGCCTAATAATAATAATGATTAGCTGAGAAAAATCATCAAAAGGTACTCAATATCGTAGTGTGTTACGGGCTTACGATATTTCATAAAACGGGGAAAGATGTGAATGAACTGAAGCAGTGCTTGGTGGAGGTCTGGTCTGGCCTACGGCAGAACGTTGTCGATGACGCAATCGACGAATGGAGAAGACGTCTCCGGGCCTGTGTCAGGGATGTTAACGAGACCAGATTATGGCGAGAACGAGAACAATTGAATGAGAACGAGAACGAGAACGAGACCAAGAACCACCAGAACGAGAACATTAGAATAGTTAAGTTTTACGTATAATTTCCTGACCAATGTCCTAATTGCCAGAAAATATGACACACAAAATCATCAATTACAATACATTCAAGTTAGCAACAGCAGCACCGTTAACTAATTAGCACACGACTGGTGACAACAATCCAGGAATACTGAATGAGGACTTAGCGAAAAAAAAATTAGCACCCAGATGTTCAACTCAGCACCGACAGAAATTCCAGAAGTACCACAAAAGCACATAGCATCACAATCAGCAAAAACTGATTTATGATCATGAGACCCAATTGCTGCAGAATA
>Ga0209367_1002249_pt1 | contig 25302 bp, 14 predicted proteins | sample WorMetLIZISLAND2_FD_187412 | JGI IMG/M metagenome (GOLD analysis project Ga0209367, IMG submission 187412) | Marine gutless worms symbiont microbial communities from Max Planck institute for Marine Microbiology, Germany - Olavius geniculatus... ... | reverse complement strand
TTGAACTGCTGGAGAATGAGATGGAAAGATATCGCTTCGATATACTAGGATTGGCTGAAATGCGATGGACTGCATCAGGAGAGATGCATGGCTGTAAGGTTATCTGGTCAGGGAATGAACAGAAGCTTGACAAGCCATCTCGGCAAAGTGCTAATGATGTTCCTAACAGAAAGACTGAGGTCACAGATAGAAGAACACATGGCGGACGAACAAGCAGGATTTCGCAAAGACAGGAGTACAGTACAGCAGATCCTACTGCTATTACTATGACAAAATAAACTATCACTACTACAACCACCACCACTAGTACTAGCTTAAATTCCTGTTTAACCAGCCAATCACCTCAGATTTTTGCCAGTTAAGGCTGGAAAGGCAAAAATAAAATAATGATTGTCGTCGAAGCACAACTTCTTCAGTGCTGGATGACGTCAGCATCATAAAATATTTTAAAAGACCGAGTAAAAAAAGCAGCAGAGACCTTGTAGTGACTAGGATGTCGAAACATGCGACCACATTCCTGGCACGTGAACCGGTTCAGGTTCTTGTGAATCAACATGTGATAGTTGAGACTGTGCTGCCGGGTGAATGTGGTGTTGCAGATCAGGCAGACAAATGGCTTTATGCCTGCAACAAAAAACAACCACTGCTAATACTATGCCACATCCCCCAAAAACGTCCCAGTGGTATTGTTTAAATGACTCTATGAAAAACAAGCCAATTTTAATAACTGTTGGCATGCAACGTCATGAAGAAACTTGACGCAAATTTTTCTATTTTTGCCCACCTCACCTCAGTTACTGCAGCTAACTACCTTGTGAAGTGCAGAAGTTTGGCCATGTACATAAATGCATTTACACTGTGTAGCACATGCATTGGCTCAGTTATACTGTTTGAAGATGGTGTTTACCGTAGACAACAAACAGTTGATTATGACTGTAAGGCAGCTAAAAAGTTAGTTTAAAAATAATTTTTCGATAGAAAAATTGGATGTGCAGAGGGTTTGACTACTTGCGTTCAGATATTTACAAATAGAAAAGTTCTGTGAAAAAGAGTTCCATGCAGTGGAGCAACTGCATACAGCACAGAGGTCTGGCAACATTATCATAAAGTGGATATGATCACTGTCAAATAAGCAACAACTTTTTGATCATTTTGTGGTCTTGCAATCATTTTCTCATGCCCAAAAAATGTGTCTGTGAGGGGGTCCATTTCTGACCCCATTGGGGAGTTTTCAGCATTCCCAAACCCCATGGCTCACACAGAGAGGGCTCACTGTCCAATCCAAAACTCCACCACCCCACTCTCAGCCATCATCAATTTTCCGCCCTTCATGCCTCAAGTCAGCCCTCCCAGCTCACATTCCTGCCTACAGCTGTGTACTACTACTGTCATTCTGCAGCAGAACTGACATCTAATTCTACAACACTGCAGTAAGTAAGTAAAATGTAAATTCAGAGCACTCAACACTGTGTCTCAAAAAATGGGACCCATTCATTACGGAACGTAACTTGAAAATGTATCAACAGATTCTGATAATTTTTGGTAGGAATATGCCAGACACAACTGGCCATCGACTGACCATTGAAGTTCCCACCTCACTGAATGTCTGTTTCTACACTACCTGGGAAAATCGAAACAAACGAATTCTTACATTTTTATTCAACAAAGTACAATTATTTGATCAAAACACAGTTAGCGCATTTTGTCAAAATTTATAACACTCTGGCTGACAGTTTATCTAGTTGTCTAATTGTGCAACTGCTGACAGTAAATATTTGAAATATTGGCCATTTGTGTGAACACGGTCACGGGTGCCCAGATGCATTCTCTGTTCATCGAGAGCAGTGTTGACAATTGACAATGTTCTGCTCCAGACTTCAAACAGTCTCTTCTTGAGTTCACTGACATTCCTAAACAACGTCCGATAGAGTCACTAGTGCAGGACACCCCAAACATTGTTCAACAGCCTGAGGTCAAGACTGTTGGGGAGAGAAGTTAGTTGATGTTTTTAGTTCATTTCAAAGTATTTTTGCTGTTCTGTTTTCAACACGTAGCGCAGAAACAGACGTTCGATGAGATGGAAACTTGAACAGCCATTTGACGGACAGTAGTGTCAGGAACATTCGTACCAAAAATTAATAAAGTCTGATATCTACTTCCAAATTACAATCGATATCGTTGGGGTCTCTTTTTGAGACACTGTGTAGTTGGAAGCCCATCCAAACAGAGACAAGCAAAGATATGTAACACAGCATGTAATGCTTCAATGCCTGGTCACATCGTAAACTAAAGTCCTTCCCAAGCCATGAAGCCCATAGGCCAGTGCTGATCTCTGTTTCTTTAGCCTTCAGCCACACACCACCTTTCTCTGGTACTCATTGTGTCTACCCACAAAGGGATGGCCAGGCTGAGCTGACCTGGGTGGCTTAACCACCTTCTAACAGTCATCCATCCAAGTACTAACTGGGCCTGGCATTGACTAACTTTGTTAAGATGTTACCAACTGAGCCAAACCACCACTCAAAAACATAAAGGAATAGAAAAATCAAACATGGATGTGAAGTTTCTGAAAGCAGGACCAACTAGTGCATTAAACAACAGCAAACATGTCTGCAACCTGCATGACTGCGGTAGTGATAAAGTAGGGTTGCGGTTGCAGTGAAGACTTTTGATCGACAAATCTTGCACATGAGCGGAGCGTTGTCACGTTTGTTGCCTCGCAGCTCACGAATGTACTTCATTGCCAGCCGCTGGCAACAAGCACACCGACAACTACTGCCTGATTCTTTCTGAGACTTTGGCGCTTTATAAATCATTTACTTACTTACTTACTGACTTACTTACAACCACTAAATACAACTACTACAGCCACTCAACAACTACTACTATCACCACTGCTACGGCCAGCACTCCTACTACTGCTCGTAGCTCACAAATTTAATTTACTGCCAGCCTCTATCAACACACAACGAATGCTACATCCACTCAACAACCACTACAACTACTGCTACTTGCTCATAGTTAGTGATGTATTTCACTGACAGTCACTGTCATCGCATACACGCACGACTACTACAATTACTACTACTACAACTACAACTACTACTGAAGCAGCAACTCCTACTATTAACACTAATTTACCAGCAACACCGGTGTGAACAAAAACAACATTAATTCCACAACTAATATGATAACTACTACTACAACTACCAAGGGTGCGTAATGGCAAATGGGGAAGGAGAAGAGGAATGTGTCGCAAGCATCAAATTATTATTATTTTTCTTCTGACCCTCTGTAAATATAGCCCTAAAAAGTCCAAAAATTAAAATAGCAATGGACCTGAAGTAATCATCAGTCCAGCTGATCCTCAACCTAAAAACTGTCATGCAACTGTTAAACTGTTGCGGGACAACTAAAAAGCACTAAAACAATAAATTGCATCGTTATTATTATTATTGATTACTGTTACTATACCCTTTCGAGCTCAGTGGTGGTGTTGCATCGCATGCGTCGTCGCAGTGGGAATCTTGAAGGTGCCCCAACAAACTCAGAATACGTCGTTTCATCCACCGAGCCTAGAGCTGCAATGCAACAATCTTTTGCTCAGCAGAACTGAAATAACGCAAGAAGCAGAAAACTATGGCAATGCTGCTATGCTGTGTGCGATGATACAAAATCCACAAAAATCAAGACTAATACAAAAAATCTAATCGATCCCTTCCTGTGCCATACCCTACACTTCTCCCCAACCCAAAAAATCTGGTCAAAATGCACTCGTAACTTTTGCAAAAAACAGACAGACCAAAAAACCATCTCGACAAGAACAGTGGTCCACTGCAGACATAAAAATCAAATCGCTATCAACAGGAAAGCGCACCGTTGGAAGCATCTTGTTGGGCAAAGTCCTGTGTAATGTCTATCTCATTGGCTGCATCATCCGAGATGTTTTTCTCACTGAGCACGCTCCGAGCGACCCGCAAAATGGGTATGATCAAGCGGTTGGTGATCGGCGGTGCACGTTTCTTGCGCAGCTGTACGACAACATTGACTCCCATGCTGTCAATGTCATCAACAATGTGGTATTCCTCGCTGCCGGCGTACTTACGACCCGACGTCCGTGACAACGACTCATCCCTGACCAACGGAGCACCAGGACGATTGTCATCACCCGACAACAGGTGGTCCATGAACGAGTAGGAATGCTCCGCCAGCTGGAAAGATGCCGGATCATCAGGACCTTCAGCCCGACCTTGTGGTGTCGACTCATCAACATCGTCCAGGGGTTCAGACTTGATAACAGGCTCCTCATCAATCAGCGGGGTGATGTGAACGACCGGTACTTCGAGCACCGGGTTGAGATCCTCCTTCTGGTCATCGGCCTCTGGTGGATCATCTTCGTCTGACAACGGGGCACCCAGCTCCAGATCCAGATCATTTGATGGATAGATTTCAGGCACACTCGACGACTTTGATGGACTGGTTACTGAAGGAGGACACTTTGACACTGCTTTCCTGCGCCGACCGCGTCCACCCACTGGAGAATACAACACATCACGCACAGTAACATTAACAAATGGTGATAATAAACGTAATAGACATGTTAACGTTTGTGGTGTTGTCAATCATGGCCCTAAAACTGGCACTTCAAGCGTTCACCCGGTTCATTCCGAGTCATGTGATGAATGCAGAACAATGCTACCTAAATTAGCAGCTATTATGCTCATCATTTGTTACAAATCAGTCTGAATGCTCATACTTGTTCTACCGACCCATGGAGGCAAGAAGGCTGAGTGGACATAACAGCCAACGTTACTTAAAAACTCAAAAATGTGAGCTATGTGCGAAAGCCTATAGCATTTCCGGTTCAGTAGTTATAGCCGAAAATTGGGGTGTTCACGCTAAGTTAATATACAAATACCAAATTCTCTATCTGGATCATAAACGATAGTAGCGTGGCGCCAAGGTCTAACCTAGGCCATATCTCGTTCCACCCGTGTGATGGTCGGATGGACAGACGGAGAGACAGACAGACAGACGGATGGACAGAATTGCGATGGCTAAGACGCAATGAAAGCAGTAGCTGCTTTCGCGCGTAAAAACTCAAAAATGTGAGCCAATATATTCCACAAGTAGTGGTACCATTGTAATCACATCATCACACTCACCAGGCATGTTGTTGTACTTTCTCATCTTGACTGTCTGTGCACTGAACGTGAAGTCTTTATCAACTACAGCACACAAAATGCATCAGTATTCGTTCAATGACAACCATCTCCATCCACCTCTCTTATTCTGCCCCAATTTTGCACCCTCAAAATGCATTTTCAATGGGATAACAATAATTCTGCACCTGTTGCGACAACTAGTAACTGTTCAGTTCTGCCAATTAAAATTTGCACTGCAAACTGCAGCCAAAATGTTACAGAATGCGAAATGATTACTACCTACAGTTTACAAAAACTCAAAGAGCCTAGATTACATGTACAGATACTCCAGTAACACCATCTTCCGTAACTGACCCGAAAGTTATGACTTTCTCCTACCACAAAAATAACTCATCAACAGCGATGCCACTTAATCCACTATTACTTAGACACTCTGTGAGTCTTGTAAATGACCAGAGGCAGAATGCTGATCTCGTGAGAAGTGGACACTCAACAGTACAGTACAGTAAGAGAACAATATTTTTGGAATATGTTTGCAGATGCCATTAGAGTCATTGCGACATGCAATGCACAGTGTGTATTGCTACATGAGTTCTTATTCACAGCAACAAGCCAAGGCCACATGACGAACCTCTAGAGCGGGAGACCAGCTCTCGCAGGTGGTCCAGAAGATGTTCTTTCACAGCAGTGCGCGCCTTCAGCTCGCTGCCGAAGCTAGTGAAAATGGCTGCACACTGGTCTGGCATCAGCGCGCACGTGTATGCAAAGTTGCGTGTGAGTTCGTTGGCTGCTGGCTCAGCAAACAGCGCTACAAGCTGCTTGTCATTGAGCCCCCAGATCTGATCAAGGTGCATGAACTGCTTCCTACGCCGACCTCGAGGCATCAACACTGGACGAGCCTAAAAATGCACCGCACTGTCGACAATTAGTGAGTGAGTCAGTCAATCAATAAATCATTAAACGAATCAATTAAATATGTTTATTACAGAGGTATCTGATGTAGTCTCAACATCCAATGGGTCTTGATGCATGTCAAGTACAGAAAAATACAGTAAACTAGAAATACGTTCTGTGAAACGAGGTATCTGTCCCATTGCCACGCTCTAGAGCCTAGCAGCTGCGTTTCAGTGTCTGATGCTCTTGTGAGCCTGCAGCCAATTTTGTCTTTGAATAAAAACGGTTGGTTGCCATGACAACAAGGGTCTTCAGCGGAGAAATTTACATGACACCATTGCATAGCCCGGGCCCGAAAACAGGGGGGGGTAGGTGCAAATAGCGCACAATTATCTTTCACAGGGGACAAGTTATAGTCAATTTTGTCCCAAAATTCGTTGCCATGGCAACAAGGGTCAGCAGGGAAAAATTTAAATGACACCATCGGATAGCCTGGGCCCGAAAATAGGGATAGGTGAAAACAGCGTGCAATTATCTATTACGGGAACCGAGTTATACCACTCTGAAATCTCCATTGGCTGTAATGCAAAATTTTGCAACTTTTGAATGTTTGCTATGGCAACAGGGGTTGATAAGGGGTAAATTTAAATAACACTGTTGGATTGCAAGACCCTGAAAATAAGCGGTAGGTAAACACAGTGCACAATTTTCTTTTACGGGGACCGAGTTATACCGTTTTGAAGTCCCCATAGGCCGTATGCAATTTTTTAAAAATTGGGGCAAAATAGGGGAAGGAGTTGTCAGATTTTTATCCCAAACAAACCTGATCTTACTTTTCGAGCCCCGAATCACTGTTCAAAATTTCATCAAAATTGAATCAAAACTGCGGCCGTAGGAGTGTTTACAGACAGAATGACAGACAGGCGCAAGTGATTTTATAATCTGTCCCATGCTATGCTATAGCAATGGAACAGATAATAATAAGGTCTTGGTCTTTGTCTTGACATGTAACTATTGATCTTGACCTTTGTCTTGAAATAAAGTCTTGGTCTTCGTCTCAAAAAAAACTACTGGACTACTGGTCTCAGTATTGCCTTTACAACACTGCACTTACCTGGGCAGGAGAGAAAATGAGAACAGAAGACTGAATAAAAAAGCCAAAATACACAGATGTACAAAAACACTAAGAACAAAGTGAACTACGTCAACTTTGATTGAAAGTCAACTGAAACTGTACAACACTAATACTGCACACAGACCATGTACAGTGAAACACTGCATCAAAAGATAGTGAACAGGAACCATGCAGTTTCGTTTGGTGATGATCTGTATCGAAATTGGAATCCACCAGGATTCTCCGATACCAATAATCCAGAAATTCTTTTAATTACCCGGTACACCACACGCAGCAAAATAATAAAATATCTAATGAGGACATTTCTATTTCCAGAAGACTGAACAATAACAAAGAAAAAAGACAAATATCAATTCAGAACATCACTGTGACCTCCTGTACTTGTTGTCTTCCACGTGACGTTGCACGTTGTGATTTCCTACCACGTGTTGAACCGGTGACAGCTTTCTGCTGGATCGTGAAATTCTTGTAATAGAATTCACTTTCAGCACTCGTCCCATCTCCTGGTGTGTCTATGTCTTCATCACTAGAGTCTGCCGGCTCTTCTTTGATGTGCGTAAGAGCCACAGATGGCTGCACTGCTTCACTTGTTGCTGGCTTGAACCTTTGTGTACCTGATGAACAATAAGCATCAGACAGTTAGAATTCTATGACACTACCAGCTATTGCAAACTCTGGTAGTTGAACAATTGCTACTAGTACATGCTGCATCTTACTGAAAAATATTCTGCAGCCAGATATGTAGCACGGGTAGTTGGATACCCTATCAGGTTGCTAGAACTAAAACCTCCACTTCATCAGACTAGCACTTGTTATCTGAAGTTCAGCAAGACACTGTTGCTGAGGGGACCTGTGGTCTAGTTTTCTGAGTTTTTCTCCCTTGCACATTTCACAATCTTAGTATACTTTAGCTCAATCCAAGAATATACATAATATTTTTTATACATTACATACAGCCTGGTGCATTTCGGTGCAACAGATCTTTCAACTGTGACCGGCAGGAAAGCATTCATCCACGGTGCACTAACATTCATGATGATGTCAACACCAAAAAAAAACATTTTAACTTCTGCTATGCTTCAAAGATGCTTGTAAATGTTAAAATCTCCTGAGTTCACTTATCCTACAAGGCCATTATAAAAGAGTGGCATAAGACTGGCAGAATAGCCTAAGTGAATCCGACGTGTAAGTTAAGGAGTAGAAATCGAGGCACAGTTCCTGCGTTGATAACTGGAGTCAATAATCACAATAACTATTATAGATGATTCTTTCTTGCTAAAATTATACACTGCAGAACACAACAGTCATTCTATGAACACCAACACCAGATGCAGCAATATTTAGCCTATTCACAGAACTACCGAAGTTATTGCTCATCTGTTCACTGTTTCGTTCTTTTACTCGCTATTTTCTCTGTCTGGTATCCTACCTGAATTATGGAACTTTCGTTCCCACGTACTTTCGCTCCATGGAACTTTCGCTCTCGAGAACTTTCGTTCCCAGGAGCAAAAGTGACGCGGAACTTTCGCTCCCAGAAACTTTCGTTCCTACAGTCAACGTAACGTGGTTTCACTCCCCAACACAAATTATGATTATTTAATTGATAAACTAATGGAAATTAAGGCGTTATAGCTTGTTCGTATCTTTGTACAGCTTCACTGAGGTAAAAGATGGCAGGATCTAGCAAATCATTTTATTAATTAATTTATCTTAAATTTACTAAGTTCTCCAAATTCTTCCTCAAATTATATTTGTTTAGAAATTTTTCCTTAAGTTATGTTTTTGTCTTACCATTATTTTAAATTCAAGTCTCTTCCCTAAACCCATTTTTAGTCTTTCGGAAAACCTTTATAGACCAGCTGTAGCACGTCTTCCCTAGCGACAGCTGAGCTTTCTTGTTTTGGACGTTGAGCATTTACACCAAATGGCGGGGTACTTTGATTTCATCTGCTTCTATTAAGCTTGAAAGCCTATAATGTTAACTTTGAGTAAGAAGCGAAAGTTCCACCTCATTTTCGCTGAGGGGAGCGAAAGTTCCAGGGAACGAAAGTTCCCGGGAACGAGAGTTCCAGGGAACGAAAGTTCCACGTATGGCTCCTGGGAGCGAAAGTACGTGGAAACAAAAGTTCCTGTTACCATCCTACCCTACATGCTCCAAGCGCACAGTGATTTTTTCTGCCGCGTAGCTCACTACAAAGAAAGAAGCAGACGAACTGCAGCCGACAGACTTTGTGCGTCGAATACGGTATCCATCATTCTAAGATCGCACATTCTGACTACAGTATTACCAATTTGTTCACATTTTACGGTACATACACAAAAGTATAATACCCGTAGCTGAGTTTCTGTGACTGTCAGCAGACGTACGCGATATTCTACCACCACAAATACGATACGACGCCATATTAGCGTGTTGTCTTCACTCTTCCGCTCGCCCGGCAGGTGCGCGAGTAGATAAATAAGTAATGACGAATTCGGTTACAATGGTTAAAAATACTGCATTTTGTAGAAGACAGAAGAAAAGTCTGAAAGAACGTGAAAAAGATAATTTTGTTTGTGCATTTAGTATTTACAAGTTTTAGCTGAAAGTCAAAACTTATGATTTGCAGCGTTGGCAAACCTCAGGGTAATAAACTTATTTAACACAAGCGAAAATACTATGCATGCGTATTATTTATTATGTGTTGTTAATGTCATTAATTATACAAATTGCAGTATGCATGCAGTTTTAGTTGTGCATTTGACCACATATTGATTTTTTTAAAGAAATAATTTCAGGCCTTAAGATGCGGATGGCTAGGAGTCATAAATAGTCGTTTATTAATGATAAACTCGAGCTTAGCATGGTGCGGTTGCACTCTGTGGTTGCACTCGTAGTAAAATTCATAACACCATGTAAATAATCTTTACGGCTACGCGACTTTCCTAAACCTGCTTCCAACTATAGGCCGACAGTTAGTTGAATGGACGATGCAGAATGCGGAAGTAAACAAATAATGTAAACAAAAGAAATGATTCAAGGTATTATTTTTGGAAATTTATCATGTTGTCATGTGCGATTGTGTCAGTGAGTTTTAACTGATTATTTAAAGTCTTTTATGGAGATTTGTTTTCGTTAACTGGTGACGTTGTAAGGTGAATAATACATAATACATTTTTTTAAAAAAAAACTGTTCAGTTTATGTACAGTGTAAGGATGACATCGTGGTTGTAGATATAAAACAGCACAAATCACAATTTAAAAATTTAAACTTCACCATTACACAGTCAGCAAAGTTCTTCTGACATTGTGTAATGGTGATGTTTGAACAGTTTTTTTACATAAACATTTGCAGTTTTATTGCTGTTGGAAGTAATCTGGAGCTGAATAAAATTTGGCAGTAGAATAACCACTACAACTACTACCACAACTATTGCTATTTTTAGTCCGCCCGGAAGCGATAGCTTGTGGAGCGGACTTAAGTTTTAGCCCAGATGTTTTATTTATTTATTTATTTTTATTTCTTTCGACGCGAGATGCATGGGCCGACCGGCGTGAAATTTTGCACGGTGGTCAGTACTAGGCCCAATTTTATAATGCTGGTCCAAAATTTTGGGGGCACACCTCAAAAAAATTTCAGGGGCCAAAAACATGCAAAATTTAGCCCAATTTCGAACGACTTTGAAGTTTAGCGGCGAATATCTCCAAAACGGATGAAGATATTCAAAATCGGATTTTTGTTCCATCTACTGCGATTCCTCCTGCATTAGGCAAAACAAGTTCGGTGAAGTTTGGTCCAGTGACCTTGGAGATCTTGATATGAAATCGTACCCACCTAAAGCGCATTTTTCGGAAAACCATATTTTAGCCCCTAGGGAATGCTGCGCCCCAAAATTTTTACACGCGCTAGAGAATGCCTAAGTCTTACTAGCGCACCCCCCACCGGGGACGGGGCCCCCCTTACAACTTTTTTAAAGGTGAGTCAAAAATTGGTTTTAAATGTAGCGTATTAGCCGCAAGAACTTTGGAGCCAAAAGGAGTAGCTTGATGAAACTTTGCGACGTGATGTGCTGCTACATGGGGGTGATAACGCAGGTACAACTTTTAGGGGGCACCACCCCCTTAAAATTTGGGAGTGCAGAAAACGTTCAAAATTTTGTATGTTTTACGACAACTTTCGAGTTTGACCGCAAATATCTTTGGACTGTATAGAGATATCGACAAGCGGTAAACGGCGTTATCAAATACAGTTAATTCCGCGTTGAATAAAAAATTTTTTGTGAACTTTGGTCCACTAACACCAGAGATTATGCGGCTAATGTTTACCTACCCTAAGTCAATGGTGCGAGTTTTGCGTATGCTAATGTAATTGTGTGCGGGCCACGTGACTTTGCTACCGAGGGAATTTCACCCCTCTAAATTTTCCCCAATCGGACTTAGGACGCCGGGCAGACTCACGTTGGGCTTTGCCCCAAATTTCTAGTTATTTCTACTTCGATTATAAGTAACTCTTACTTTGCTATTACCATACTCTTCCCTTACCATAACTTACCTTACCTCTATTGCTACCATACCGTACGCCTACACTACCACTATCCTACCCCTACCCCTATTTTTACTACTACTACTACTACTACTGTGACAGAAGTAACATTTTTGACAAACCACAATAATAATTTAAATTGGCCCACCACTAGCGTTCACGTTGTCTGCTGGCATCGTCATGAATACTACCAACTTCTGCTAAATTTACCAACTCATAATCCGTCTGTTTTTGTCTCCAAACTTTAGTTTTTGCCAGTGTTTTATTTATTTTATTGTGCGCAAAGTAAATTTAAAATTGGTTTTATCTTGGAACACGGGCTACTTCGCTTAGTTCTATGGGTTTACTATCATTATTTACATTCAAAGCGGATGGGTGTTCTGTCTCGTTTTAAGCAGCTGTCGTATTAGAATATTCTGTCGTTAACTTTTAGAATGTCATACTAATCTGACGTCTGATTAGTTAATTATAGCAGTGTTAGAAAATGTAGAAATGTTTTTTGTTGGTAGATAATAACAATTTTTCCTATATTTAATGTATGATTTTTGTGGGGTGCGTAAATGTGCTTTCGAATAATTGCGCATGCACACTGCCCATATCAATGTAAATCAAATTCGAAAACACCCAAAATGATGCAAAGATCTTCGATATACCTTTTACATAAGCCAAGATCTAACCCATCATGTCCCAAATTTTGTTGCCATGGCAACGAGAGTTGCTCGAGAAAAATTTGGTTCACAGCATTCAATGGCCCATCTTTGAAAACCTCCCTATTGACGCATAAATCTTGCAGATGTCTTTTACACAGATGGAGTTGTAGTCAATTTTGTTCCAAATTTTGTTGCCATGGCAATGGGGTTCAGCAGGGGAAAAATTTAATTGACACCATCGGATAGCCGGGGCTTGAAAATAGGGGGCAGGTGCAATCAGCGTGCAATTATCTTTCACAGGGGCCGAGTTGTAGTTAATTTTGTCGCAAAATTCGTTGCCATGGCAACGGGGGTCGGCAGGGGAGAAATTTAAATAACACCATCGGATAGCCCAGGGTTGAAAATAGGGGTGCAGATGCAAACAGCGCCCAATTATCTTTTAAGGGGCTGAGTTATGGCCCATTTTGTCCCAAATTTCGTTGCCATGGCAACGGGGGTCAATCAGGGGTAAACATAAATGACATCATTAAATTGGCTGACCCCGAAAATCATACCCTAGAACCAAAAATTATAACTATCTTATACATAGCCGGAGTTATGATGGTTTAAAGCATTGTCTAATTTTCCCCATGTGCCATTGTAATTATTCATATTTTTGTGAAAAAATAGGTTAAAATGTACAATTTAAATTTTGTAACCCCCAAAAGGCACTTTCTTGCGCGAAACCGCGTCATATGAGCCATTGTGCATTAAAATCAGTTCAGTCATTTTTCCTTTAGAGGACGGCAAGAAAAAAAGGGAAGGAAAGGAAAGGAAAGGAAAAGGAAGGAAAGGCACAAAAAGTCACGCAGAAGTTATATTTCACCTATTTGTGGGGAAGCTTTCTGCAAACGGATTTTCACCAAATTTTGCACGTCAGGAGATATGCCAGGTGTAATCATCTGTGCAAATTTTGGTGTGGAAAAATAAGGAGTTTGGGATATACAGGGAGTCAAGTTTAGGGTTCTCCCATCGAAATGGGTGGTCACCCTTACAACCGTGTTGCACTACCGCGCAGCCTGTGATAAGGCGGTGTCAGTTTAGTCGTTTGTTTGGTGCATTTCGCATCCATATGCAGCCTTGCCTTGTCAAATCTCGTTTACTGATTCTGCCCTAACTTTTTCTGAAGGTGTGCACACAGCTATATTGTAAAACCTTTTGAAGAAGTTGGGTACAGCATAAACGCCAGGTCCTGTATACAGGCTGGGGTCAAGACAAGTTGTAGTCATGAGAGCCAGAATGACCTCTTCGAGGTTTTACAGTAATGCCATTCATAAGTACTGTAGATTGTATATTGTGTTTGTAAAGTGGATGTATTTTGTTGTGGAATTTCAAGCAGATTACCAGTACTGAGAGTGGTAATTTGTCATCATAGCTGCTGAGATGGCTGTGTTTGCGGAGCGATACATTGCCGTGGAGTTTGCAACTCAGACGCCATTTAAGACTAAGCAACGGATTCGCAGCCTGATCACTGACAATGGAGGCATTATCTCATTTAGCATTACTCGCAAGGTTATTTCTGGCAGCATCACTGTTGAGTGTTGATGGTGGTTGATAGCGCTAACAGCAGCTTCAAACATTCATCCAGTTTATTCAACTTTTCTAAAGGAAGGAGGTTTTTTGAGGATGACCACTTCTCTGTTAAACCAAGAAATGTCACAGAATTTGACAGCAGTCAATTGTCAGGAAAAAATCCTGTCAGAGAAACTGTTTATTGTTTATTACCTCCGCCAAGCATGTTTTTGCCAGTTTTTGTTTGTCTGTCTGTCTGTCTGTCTGTGTGTGTGTCTGTGTGTTAGCAACATAACTCAAAAAGTTATGGACGGATCTTTCTGAAATTTTGTGGGTATGTCGGGCATGGCATAAGCTACAGGTGATTCAATTTTGGGGGCAATCCGGCAGGAATCCTGCATTCTGGATCACTTTGAAGTTTTCGTTACCATTGCGTAAAGGGGGCATACGGGAACCGCTGGCAAATCGGCAGTGTATTCAATCACGGTTTTTTAGGTCACGTAGAACTAGGTCACTTGGAAAATGCAACTATAGTTTGAAATGCGTAGGTGAAATCTACATTACAATCTGACAAGCCCTTGGCGGAGGTGTGAAGGCTACGACTGCTTTTCTAGTATAAGATCTCCTATTACTAACTACGGGCTGCCTAGTTATTACTATATGCTGCAAAATATTAGTGTTGCCCCATATGTAATGGTAACAATAAACAGTTTTCCTGACATGATTTTTGTTATACAACAAGCTGAAGGAAGTGGAGTTTGGGCCTCGATGTATGAGCTACTAGGTATAGATATAAACTTTTAAGATGTCATATGGAATGCATCAAAATGCCTTACAAAAAGAAATGTTGAACAATTTTGCTGCTCCAGTACCCCAGTAGTAATATCAGCAACAGTTTTGCACTTCGCTGTGTTATTGGGTAAAGGTGAATTTGGTGTATTTGTGTTTAATTGTATTTACAGTGTTGTTTGCTGGTGACAAGTAATGACGCAGAGCGAGCGAAAGACTCATTCAGATGTCGTGCTGCACTCAAGTACAAAATTCCCGTTGTTTCCGTCGACTTTCTGTATGCTTGCGTGGACCAAGGCCATTGGCTGAACCCGGAATCATTCTATGTGATTGGTGAAACAAAAAGTGACTTACTGCATCGTGGACTCATTTCGTCCTCCAGTGAGTGGTGTCTGTGTGTTTTTTGCTTTTGTTTTGTATACAGAGGTTTATTGTATTTATGTTCGTGTTGAATAATGAGTTAGGTTTACCTAGAAAATTGTCTTAATGAGCTGTCTTGTTTATGTTCTCAACTTTAACTGAGCAGTTTGTTTTCACTTTTCTTTTTTTTTGGAAAGAAAGGTCCTGCAGCTTAGAACTCACTGCCACTATCTGTCTGAGACTTATCCCCAATACCTTCCTATTTTTGTAGCCATCTAGAAACTGAACTGTTTAGCAGAAGGGCCTTTGGTGTAAGCGTAGCATTTTTGTTATAGTTTGCTACAAGAATAGGCAAACAGAAATTCCAGCTATAACATGAAGTGAAGTTTATGAACTGTAAAAAGTAGTGCTGCAGCAGCTTGCAACAGTTTGATTTTGTAGTGTTATAGCAGCAGTTGCAATTAGGAGTAGATCTGATGTAGTATTGAATTAATGTGTTGAACAATGTAGAGCCGGTGAAAGAATCGGGAAAGTCGAAACGTCAGAGAAGAAGCACTCAGATAAGGTTGAACGTCATCAAATGCTGGACGGATGCAGATGGGGATGCTCCTCAGTTCACAACCATAGATCAGTTTGAAATTGCCAAGTCTCTTGTTTTAAAGGTAAGCTGATGTACAGTAACTAAATAAGTAAACGTAAAAGTGACACAGCAGTGCTGTGTTGACTGTCTCCAATGAGACGGCATAATTTTTGCTTGGACATATTTGAAAGTTAGCTGAACATATTAAGTTATTGCTGCTTATTGCTAGGGACAATAGAAAATCACGGCAATACGGAAATCATGGAAATCATGGTGATCACCGTGATTTTCATCAAATGTCGTGATTTTGCCAAAATGCCGTGCTTTGCCATGTTTTTAGCCAAAATGCCGTGATTTTTACGTTTTTTCACAAGAACGTTTTGTTTTTTAATCAGCATACTTGAAGTTTGTTGTATGATTTTAACACAAGAATATTTAATCTTGACTTTGCAACCAAAGTCCGTGTGCTTTGTTACTTTCTAGCTTAATATGTGAGCATGACGTCATCATAAAAATATTTATTTTAGTGCTCTGCAGTGACAAAATTTTCCCTTTAAAATTTTCCACTGCATGTATTGATGGTTGTTAATGCTAGATGTTGAGTTTTATAGACTGTGCAATGGTCTTAGGGCCCGTGATTTGATGCCATTTCTTTGCCGTCATTTTGCCGTGATTTTTGCCATTTTCACCAAAGTTTGTCGTGCTTTTTTGCCATTTATTGCCGTGATTTTCTATTGTCCCTACTTACTGCTATATGTCGGTTGTCCAGCAGGTCTTTCCATTCCACGATGACTGTGAAACTGGCGTATTCTTAAACTTCCTCGCTTTTTGACTTTCTTTACGTACTTTATTATAAATCAATTTTAATGCTGTTCAGTGGAGTTTTAACAGGATCTATTTACTTTGCTTGGCCTCTGTGCAATGATGGCTTGCCCCGAATATAAGTTAACGTAGGATAACTACCAGTACTGAAAACATACAGCATTGCTTTTTTCTGACTGAGCTTTTGCCATATACAGCTAGTCTTTTGCTGATAGTATGCTTGGAAGACAGGGTAGGTGTGCACAGTGATGGATGGATAGATGGACATTGCACAAACAGGGAGGCAAGTAAATATTTTATTGAGACAGAATACCGTCTGAACAATGGCGTAATTAGCGCTAGTGCTGCTACTCGCTATCGCTGGTACTACTGCTGCTGCTCATCTGTTTTTGACATTGTTGTTGCGTTCGTTGCAAACTAGCAGCATTGTTGGGTTTGTGCTACAGAAGCAGAACAAGAATGAGTTTTGTGTAATTGAACTTCATGTTGCAACGTCCGATGATGCAAAGACGAGTTGTGGTTATTTCTGTGGAATTTTTGTCCATGTCCTTGATGTCACATTGTCGACAACGAAGGTCAGATTTGTTGTTGATTTTTACGCGCAACAGCAATCTTCGCAATTCATCGCAATTCTGTCTGTCTGTCCATCCGTCTGTCTGTCTGTCTGTCACACGGTTGGATCAGTCAAAAATGATGCAAGCAAGCTAGGATCACCAAATCTTCACCATCGGGTGTCTGGAAGACTCTAGTTTCAGGAACTGTAAAGCTTTTTCATAAATTCGAAGGGGTCACCTCGAACGTGGGCGTTAAATGAGGGGTGTATGCAAAATTTGCTATATCCAGCCGATAAGACGTTAGCAGAGCGATAGGTGGCGACCTCTGGTGAGTACAGGTAAATAAAACACTATAGACATTGTAGCCGCAGGTCGTCTGGTGCATGGTGCCCTCTGGTGAATGACTTAGACTTTGTTTTATTGTGTTTCAAACACGCACCGCTGCTGTTGTGCATTTCTGTTTGCATTGGCAGATCACTTGTTTAACTATTCGTCATTACATTGTGCAGGCTTGTTAAACAAAATTGGCATTTTTATACTTGTTTTATAAATTTGAATTCAAGCATAATCTTTTGAACAATATGCTACTACAGTTTTCTAGCACAAGAGTTCTGCCCATTATTATGACATGACTGTAAAACTGTGTTAGGGTTAAACTATGTGCTCTACTGTAAAGCAAAAATGTTGCATTGTTGTCTTACAGTCTTTGTGAACAGAAAGTAACTGAGAACGTTTGGGATTGCTGAAGCATGTTTTATTCATGAGCTAAGATTTGCTGTTGCCAGATAAATAGATATTAATCATAATTGTACATTTATTGCTTGCATTTACCAGGGCAAGAAAGAGTTCAGATGTGGTGCTACTGTTGAAGAGGGTCTTGCTATCTATTCACGTTTGGTTCAGTTGTATTTTGATTCACCAAATCATTTTGCGAGGGCTCCAAGGCCTTATCCTATGGGCATTGGATCAGCAAAGTGTCAGAAGGTCTGATGATCCAATTGCTGTTTCTTATTTCTGCATATGTTATTATATTATCTTTATATTATCTGTATTTACATCGTACCTCAAAAAAGCATGTGGTGGGATATTCTACATATACCCCACTTTCCTGCTAATTGTATGCAGAATGCATAAGTGAAAGAATTTGTAAGATCCGTTAGCATTTGGCAAAGATATCAACACTGAAAACTGGCACGGTTTTGTGAGACACGGTGTAGTGTTGCTAGATGTTAGTACTATAGTGGCAAAAGTTTTTCTAAATGAGTCAGAATTTGTAACTATGTGTCGCTGTATAACGCTGTGAAATACAACAGTCATGTTTGACGTTTTTGCTTCCAGAGTATTTCTGGTTTCTGTGGTTTTGTTTGTCATATCATATCATATCACTGCAAAATAGGTTATCATGATGTAGTTGCTAAAATTACTGTAAGAACATGCCAGATATGATGGCTGAAACACACGTAAAACTAAGAAATAAAATCCTAAAAATAGAACAATAAAACAAAATGCAGATAATTTGGACAGTCATGTGTTGTAATATCGACGGAATGGCAATTTTAGTTGGCTGGCAGTGCGTTCCACAACCTGGCAGCAGTGACAAGAAAAGCTGATCACCAAGTGTCTAGTGGAACAACTAATACTGCAGTATACGCAAAGTGTAATCTTTGTCTTTAACACATGTCGGATATGCTCATGAAGTCACTGGACAGGTAGTCTGGACCAAGCCATGTAGATGGTGATATGTCGATACACACAAATATTATTTTGTGAACTCTGATCGCTCAGGAATGGACAGCCAGTGTAGTCATCATCATAGATGGCTTCACGTGATCATGTTGGCTATTAATGCCTGTATGTTACTGTGTGTTTAGATGTGTATGTCGGATGTTAACGTGATGGATGCGGAGGTTGACAAATCTGTGATGGAGCTCGTGGATCATATTTGGACTGAAGCAACCGGACACCTGGATGACATTCTGTCCACGCCTGCGAGTAATATCACCTCGGAACAGGTGAAACGTTTACAGGAGTTCATTTAACAGAATGATAATTATACACAGTCAGTGTCTCAAGAAAATGTCAGCTGTTAAGCTTTTGTGCATCAAATATCGACTTATTTGCAAAACATTTTTACTAGTGTACTCTGCAGTAAATTTGCAGCTAAGCCATTATTAAATGTCTCATGAATCTTCAAACACTGTCTTATGACTATAGTCAGGTGTGACTTACACGGTAATTTATAGTACGTTGATATTCTGTGTTTGTCAACATATTTGGGATATGTTGGGATCTTTAACGATTAGTGTATTTCAGTTCTTCACTGATTTGGACCACTGGAAGAAGTTCTCTGTTTTTCGTTCTTGCTGTTTAATTTTCATTCTGATTCACCTTTGATTTTTGAAGTTATTCCAAATTTTAGTTTTGATGAATACTAGCAATTTCAGTTTCAATCTTTACTGTTGACAATAACCAGAAATGTCCGAATTGCTATATCATATACTCCATATGTGTGTAGTTATTCTTGCAAGTGATCGGTTGATCATGGTTGGTGATAATTGGTTATTTTTGCACATGATTGGTTGCTTGCAGGCAGAGAAGGTGGATACATTGGTTGTTCTTGCATGTGATTGGTTGTTTGCAGGTGGAGAAGGCGGAGTCGGTGCTGGTGGAAATAAAGCGACTGATAGACAAGCAGGTTGCTAGCAAGTTGTCATCGGATGAGTTTCAGGTAGAAGTTGCAAGACTGAGTGATGAATTCTACACACATCTTCCACATGACAACAAGCACAGAGTCGTCATCAACAGCAAACGTCTTATCGCTAGTAAACAACAACTCTGCCAGGTTGCCATTTACTTTATCAGTTTATCATTACCCACAGGATTACCAGTGATTATTTGTCTGGAAAATTCAAAAAACCTGGAAATTTTAGGGTATATACCAGTTGTCCGGGTAAAGTTAGGGAATTGATTGACAGTTGGGGATGTGTAAAGATTTTCCCCTGCTTTTTCACCGAGGGCTTTGCGCTTGAATCCCTCTATGAGCTTCACCTGTGGACCCCATCATAGCCTTACACACTACACTCGCTACGGTCCCACCTTCTTGGCTAATCCTGGATCTACCACTAACAACTATTTATTGCCCACTTTCTTTGGGTCAGCACTAATACGACAACAATAATAGCATAAAATTTCAGATTGTGCATTTTTGGCGCATTGCCTTGTGTTATTATATGCTGTTTTATTATGGTACTCTACTTACTGTTTGTTCATTTTACGTCGGTAACTGCAACAGGTTGACCAGTGCCACAAAGTATAACGTAAATGTTGGGCAATTTTACATTTTGCTGGATAAAGGTTACTCTGTATGTTGTCATTACAGAACATTAATGCATATTCATTGATGTATATATTGTGTATAGCTGGTATCAGACATGGTGTCAGTGAGTGAATCAACTGGCTGGTCTCGACAGTGTCCAACAGTGTCTAAATATAGAGCACTGCGATGTAAGCTGGTTCCCATTACACCAGATATGCAGCATGAGTACGACACTGTCATGGACTTCATGAAATGTGAACCAGTAGAAAGGTAGCTAAACTCTTTCCACTTTATCTGTGCCAAAAAAGCAATGTTTTTGCTTGGATTGGTTGGTTTTCCATCAGCTTAATTTTTCTAAAATTTGCGAGGTAATTTCGAGCACAGAGGAGGGTAGGTAAAGTTAAACTTTACTTTGTTTTACTGTGCTAAGGAAGCTACGAGGGTCGTTCGATAAATAAGTCACAAAACAGCGTCATTCTGTTAGTTTTTCAAATATTGATAATCCGAAATATGTGTTTTGTAGGGAATTTAATTCTGAGTAGCTGCTGTGAGTTTTATGACGATGAAGCGACTGTGACGTCATTTATAAACATTAAATACGGCAACGCTGCCACTGAAATTTTCCCATAACGAACAGCATGCCGTTACTGCATTTTTGTGGGCAAAATAATTTAATGCAAATCAGATTTATTCTGAGATGCATCCAGTATTCGACGACAAATGCTTTTCAGAGCTAACAGTTCACGTTAGGTGTAAGAAAATGTTAAGTGGTCAGAAATTTGTATCATATACCGAGGTGCAGTCAGTTGTTCTTTAGTGGCATGGACAGCAGCCAGCATCGTTCTTTGCATCGGGCATTCCAAACTTTGCTGACAGATAGGACAAATGTTTGAGCGAACTCAGATGATATGCTGAAAATGAAAACTTTAGCATTTAAACAGATGGCATTAACTTGTTACGTTTATTAAGTTTTTTCCGTTCTTATGCTGTTTGTTCCTTGCAAGTTATGATAGATTACTTATGGGGAAAATAATGCACGTGTAGACTGTGTTTTGTAAATAGATGACGTCACAATAATGACGTCATCATCAAAAACAATTTTCACACCCGTTCAGAATAAAATTTCCCACAAAACATATATTTCGGATTTTTTAGATTTGGAAAACTGACAGAATGATGCTGTTTTGTAACTTATTTATCGAACGACCATTGTAGTTTTTGGCCTGAATTGTTTTTTCACCAGCGTAATTATGCAGAAGATTATTGAGTAGTTTTGTGCAATTTTCAAAGTGTATGGTACACTTGATGCGATGTAATTTGTTAATGGCCTGTCCAGTAGGCAGTAATGCAGTCGGTAAGGCAGAAAATATCTGCAACAATGTGCCATGTTCAAATCTCTTTTAGTCGATTACTAAGGCAATTCGTCCAGTGTCAAGTATGGGAGTGTCTTTGCCTTCATGTTGCATTACTAGTATTGCAGATATTGCTATTTTTGTTGCTGTTAATCTTATGAGCACTGATATTAGTTACAATTTAACCGAGAAATTTTAAACAGTGAGTGAGTGAGTAATGTTTAACGTCCCACCTGACACAGTATAGGTCATTTTGGGGACGGTCTTTCCAGGCAGAATGCACACATAAACGCAAAATAACGGAACGAAAAAATTCTATCTTTACAGAAAAAAAACACAATATGGAAGCCTAAAATTGTAAGAACTGATCATTTTGACCGTGCATATGTAAGAGAAATGACAGTTCTAATAATCTTTCCTGTTATCCTTCAGACAGTCATCAATGTCAGAATGCTGTCTACTGGAGGACAGGGGTAGTTTTTAACACATTAATCCAGATTAGGCTTCGTCCTCAATGGTGACATTTTTGGAAAACTTTTATGGGCTAATGACCCAATAATCTTACCCATTCAGCAGCATCAAAATACTGAAGCGATGCTGAAACGCAAAGTGATGGAGATATTGTGTTGCAGTGTGGTGAATATATTTCAAGTCACTCGTGCCGCGGAGTACATTGACTTCAGGTCTGACGTCGGCAATGTTCGTCTTCTCTCACATGCATCTCGTGTTGAGAACTTTGTCGGCATTCTCTCCAGGTTTCATCTAACTGCATTTTTGTTGTTTTCACAGCTGCTGCGTGCATGAAGAATTTTGTCCACATTATCTCAGTTAGAGAATTGATCTGTTGCCTGGAGAGGACGAATTTTGAACATTTGTATTATCAGATTAAGAAACTGTGCTTTGTGCATAATATGCTGTGTTCGGACAATAGCATTATAGTCACTGTGATGAGATTGTTTATGCAGTCCAATGAATATATCAAACTGTGTCAATTTGCTGATGTTACTCCACATAGTAACATTTCTTGTATAAGACATCGTGTCAACCTGAAATTTATTTCAGCTTGTGAGTAGGCCTAACTGTATGTACATGGTGTTTCATAAAAAAGGACCCCTTTTTGTTCTTTTCATAATTCACTCAGGTGATGATCAATTTACACAAAATTTGTACCAGTTTAGCTGGAAAAAATACTAATTTAAAATATTGCAACAAAATATGGTAGATGATTAAATATTCTTTGCTAGACCTGACGTAATACTGGCGTCCTAATGTGTCATGGGTACAAACTGGATAGTCTCAACTGGTGCTGTCAGTTGCTACCCTGCTTCGATGGTGAGCTTAATCTGGTTCGCTAATGAAAAATGTTTATCGTGTCAGCACTAAACAACATGGGGACATGAAATCAGGCGTCTTGCGATTCAAAAATGCAACCATTTTGCAAGCTCGGTGTGCTAGTGCACTGTCTTGCTCGAACGTGTAAAAGTCCAACTATTTCCACAAACACGTAAATGTCATCGCTTTGCATGTTTTTGTAACTGTAACTGTAAAACTTCAACAATTTGTCATGAATGAACCAGATTTTTCACCATTGGAGCAGGGTAGCAACTGACTGCACCAGTTGAGACTATCCAGTTTGTACTCGTGACACATTATGACGTCAGCATTACGTCAGGTCTAGTAAAGAATATTTAATCAACTGTGATATTTTGTTGCAATATTTTGAATTAGTATTTTTTCAGCTACAACTGGTACACATTTTGTGTAAATTGGTCATCATTTGAGTGAATTATGAAAAGAACAAAAAGGGTTTTTTTATAAAACACCGTGTACTACTGACCGTATGATGTGTTTTTTTACTATTTTTAATTGTATGCATTTTTGCGAAAATAAACTCATATTGTCACTTGAAGTGTAGTGAATTTTGTCATCATTCTTTCCACGTTTGATTTAACCATAATTTTTATGTTGTTGTGAAGAAGTTCGTTACCATTTTCTTTTTAATTGTCATTATTTACCTGTACTTTTGTTTTGCCGCAGCTGTTGGAGGTTTGAGATGCTGTGTTGTATTGATATTTTGGCGCTACAACAATATTTTGCATTTGTTAAACATTTCTCTCATGTTTTCAGTTTCTACTCTTTCACCAGCTGCACCTTTAGTTGGGATCGAACAATCTTACTGTGAATATCTGGAGAAATTTTTCTTGGTTAAAGCGGTGCAAAATTGTTCGGATTGGTCTAGACTTGTCAGAAGTAAACTGCAGAGTTTTTGACAACTGTACATATTATCGGTGTGTGTTATTTCTTGGCACATTTTTATCATATTCTTTTCTGTATTGTAGTTTGTTTATTCATATTTGCAACTGTTGCTGTTTTGTAGGGGTCTGCTGCCCCCAAAAGTGGTTGTCGAAGACATTGGGGGCACAAGAACGGATGCTGGAATGCTCGGATATGGCATCTATTTTGCCGACTTAGCAAGGTCTGTTTTTATCATTTTTGCATCATTTTACATCTGATGCTGTTTGTTAATAGATCATTAACATCGATGTGAACATTGCATGCCATTTTTTGCAGAAACGAATTATAAATTATGAGTACTTGTTAGTCTCATTGCAGGAGATTATGTTATATGTTTATTTATCTGTCTGTTGGTTTGCTGTATTTGTTAGCAATATTGTGCAAAAAATACAGGCGAATTGGGCTCAGAATTTCAGGGAGTGTTAGACTTTGCCTAACTTAGAGATAATTAGATGTTGTTGGTGATCTGGATCAGCATCTGGATCCAAGGTGGAACTTAAGGATTCTTTGCCTTTGCCAGATATGGCAAACCATCAAATATAATGCTGTGATTTTGGCAAAGGCATCAGAAAAAATTGACATGAGTTGGTGGAGGTCTGTGCTCTCACAGTGCGCTTTTAGTTTAAAGAATTATGAAAAGATTTTCACGGAATTATTTGTATGATGAGGCATGGCTGAAGGAATGATAAATCCGACTTCTATGGCAAACTTTTTTTAAAGATTGTTCATTTATCAGTAACATGTATACTGTATAGTAGTATTTACTGCTATTTGACAGCAATATCAGCCAGCACATTAATGTCAGGACAAAAAAGGCAGCGGGATGAGTCTGAATAAATTAGTAGCTGTGTTGCAGTTTGAAACTAGAAAGCAGTCATAGCCCGCAGTTACCTCCACCAAGGCAAAGCTATTCGCCAGGTGGCATCATCATCTTCAGTTTTGCAGCGGTTCCCTTATGCCCCCTTTAACACAATGGTAACGAAAATTTCAAAGTGATCCAGAATCCAGGATTTCTGCCAGATCACGCCCAAAATGGAATCACTGGTAGTGTATGCCATGCCCGACATACCCTCAAAATTTCAGAAAGATCCATCCATAACTTTTTTAGTTATCTTGCTGACTTACAGACAAACAAACAAAAACCGGCAAAAACATTACCTCCTTGGCGGGGGACGCTGAAATCGCGAGACCTGACAATGCGGCACCAGATCGCAGGGGTAGACATAGCGAGACCTGACAACGTGAGACCTAGCTGTGCAAATTGGTGCTAATTGAACACCTACATGTATGACTACTATGCACGACGCCCTATGAAC
>Ga0209367_1002248_pt1 | contig 25304 bp, 14 predicted proteins | sample WorMetLIZISLAND2_FD_187412 | JGI IMG/M metagenome (GOLD analysis project Ga0209367, IMG submission 187412) | Marine gutless worms symbiont microbial communities from Max Planck institute for Marine Microbiology, Germany - Olavius geniculatus... ... | reverse complement strand
CGTTTTCATGGCAACAAAATTTGGGACATAATGGGTTAGAACTTGGCTTTCGTAAGAGGCATATCGAAAATCTTTGCGTCAGATGGGGTGTTTTAGAGGTCTGTTTATTTTGGTCGCGTGCGCAATTATACGAAAGCACACATATGCACCCCCGCAAAAATCATACGATAAATATACGAAAAATCTTTATGTATCTACCAACAAAAAACATTTCTATATTTTCTAACATTGCTATAATTAACTAATCAGACGTTAGATTAGTATAACATTCTAAAAGTTAATAAATCTTAAAAAATCTTTATGTATCTACCAACAAAAATCATTTCTAGATTTTCTAACACTGCTATAATTAACTAATCAGACGTTAGATTAGTATAACATTCTAAAAGTTAACAACAGAATCTTCTAATTCGAGAGCTGTTTAAAGCGAGATAGGATACCCGTCTGCTTTGAACGCAAATTGATAGTAAACCCATAGAACTAAGCGAAGTAACCTGTATTCCAAGACAAAACTAATTTTAAATTTACTTTACGCACAATAAAATAAATAAAATACTGGCGAAAAGTAGAGTTGGGAAACCAAAGAGACGGATTTTTAGTCGTTAAATTTAGTTTTGCACATACACATATTGATTTGACACGTGTAGTATTTTTTTCTGAGATGTACTCGTGACGTACTACACGCCTAGCGTCATCTCGTACCCTGATTTAAATACGTGACAGTGTCATGGCATGGTTTATAGACCTTCTGTGTCTACCAGGAATATAAGTTCTACCATCTTCCCAAACCCACAATAACCACACTGGCAAAAAAGATCACAAACCTTCTTGCCATTTGAGCTTGCTACTGGCAGTTAAAATAAGTCGTAACTAATTCACCCTAGTCAAAATTGGCTGCAAAAACCACATAATAAAGCTCCACTGCAAAGTACAAGATTGTTTATAAACAAATTCTATTAATAGCAACAGCACGAGCACCTGCGCATAGTGAGGCGCGGAAAATAAAAATCGTACGATGGTAATCTGCAGCAAATTCGAGTGTAGGCCCCCCTAGTATAATTTCTATATCACGTATAACCATCAACGTTACACCATGTAAAGCAGATTATAGTTATAGACAGATAGACAGATATGCAGACAGTCTTAGACCGACATTCAGACGACATTTATCATCTGGCAAATAGGAAGTCGTACACTGGCTCTCGTTTGGCGCCGAACTTAATGACCTTGAATGTCCTTGAACGCCAAAATAGGGGATTTTTATGGATTTTTTGGCAATTTCGGGCTGCGACACAAGTCTGTATCATTCACAAGGTGTCGCCACGCTACTATGGTTATGTGATCCAGATACAGAATTTGGTATTTGTATATTAACTTGGCGTGAACACCCCAATTTTCAGCTATACTACTGAACCGGAACTGCCATAGGCTTTCGCGCGTTTCGTGAACATTAGCTCAAATTTCTTGTCAGTTTTATTGTCACTACAGTAAAATTGCAGTTATATTGCAATTTTAATTTTATTACGGTTATTGTGGTTATGGCACGTAACATATAGGACCAAATTCGTCTGTTTTAAAGTTATGGTCTGCATTAGGCCTATTTTGTTATATGCGAGGGTCGTTCCATAAATAAGTTTACAAAATGGCACTATTTCATTTTTAAAATAAATAAAAATCCGAAATATACGTTTCGTTGGGGTTATTCTGTATACATGAAATTTTTTTTAGATGATGACGTTATTATTGTGACGTCATCTGCTAATAGAACACAGTGTATTTGTGCATTATTTTCACCAACAGTAGGCCTACCCTATCGAACTCACAAGTGACAAACAGCACAGAAAAGAAAAAAATAAACAAACTTAATAAGTTAATGTCACCTCTTGAAACATTAAACATTATTGCTTTGTTTTTCAACATTATCATCCCAGTTCGTTCAAACATTTGTCCCATCTGTCAACAAATATTTGAATGCCCGATGCAAAGAACGATGCTGGCTGCTGTCCCACCCACTAACGAACGACTGATTGCACCTCTGCATTTTATACAAATTTCTGTCCACCATTTTCTTACATCAAGCGCGTGCTGTTCGCATTGTAAAACACTCGTCGCCATATACTGGATGCATTTCAGACTGAATCTGATTTGCATTAAGTCTGTTTTGCCCACAAAACAAACGAAATAGCACTCTGTTCATTACGGGACAATTTTAATGGCAACGTCGCCTTAATTAATGGTTATAAATGACGTCACAGTGACGTCACACTAACAAAACTCACGCCTGGTACTAAGAATTAACTTTTCTAGTTTCTACAAACGTATATTTCGGATTTTTCCTAGTTTAAAAATTAACGAAATGGCGCCATTTTGTAAACTTATTTATGGAACGACCCTTGTAGGCTATTTATTATCCAGTTTTCGTTTTCGGCTTCATGCTGCTGGCATCGTTAATCTCGGCCCAGCCAAATTTTCATAATTTCGGTTTTGTTTTTGGTCTCACGTTTTCAGATTTTGGCCTGGTAATATTTTGGGTTCATTGACTGTCCGCTGTTAATGTAGTCACCATTTTCATTTATTGCAATTTTACAAAACTTACAGTGCAAAAACAAATATGAACCGTCCAGAAAAAAACACTAGGCCCTAAACGTACACGTACGAGTACATGCACAGCGGCATTCACGAGTACTGAGAAATGACAACATGAATTAAGTTGGATATCATCATAAAAGAACTTGAAAAAATAAAAACAGAAAAATAATTATGACAACGCAAAAGCAAAAGTATAAATCTAAAAACATAATAAGATGATTGCATAAAATGAGTTTAAATAATTAATACTTAAAAAGCGAAAAAGTTTTTTTTCTAAAACCACAAATACAGAAACAGAACGATAGTTGATAACATAAGGGATTTGAAAAAATCTAAGTCGCTTCGACTTAGAGAAAGAACTAAAATCTTAAGCACTTTATAAAATTGCTCACTTCAACATAAACCTATATTAGGTTGAATAATAATTGTCTTGCAGTCAAATGGTATTTGCGACCATGCATCTTCTTGGCAAAGCTACTCGACAAAGCCTAATGAGATGTGTGATTATCAAGTTTTCGAAATTTAGGTTTTTGTGTTTATTTCCTATTGTTAGTGACTGACTGTTTCATCAGCTGTTTTGTAACATTTAGCCATTCATAGTTGCATTCTAATGAATATCATTGTTATCTTATTTTACATGAAGTGGTCAGAACGGCATAGCCTATACTTGACAGCACGGAGGTGTTTCTACCTATACATTAATATGGCCTCATGGGATATTTTCATTACAAAGTACTGAATAATACTGACGCCAAGCGATAAGTCGTCAAAGAGAATGCAGTAGAAGTGTAAAAGAAAAGGTGGTAGGAGGGAACTTTAACAAAAGCATGGGGCTGATCCACTACACCATCCCCCGTGCCTTTATGTGATTTGAGATTTGCCAATCACTGTTATTGGGCAGTTGATGCTGTAGATAAATTTGTGTCTGCACACAGTTTCTGCACAATGTGATTTTTTGTCCAAATGTTTATTACTTTGTTTAAGTTACAGTTTAGTTTTTGAAAATATTTTTCCATTTTTTTAGTTTTGATGTTCGTTATTTTAGTTTTAGTTTTAGTTATCGTTACGAAATTCGTTTTTCGTTATTGTCAACGAAAAATCACATTGGTTCTGTACCATAGTTCTTGCGCTGCTGCTGCTGCTGCTAGGACACCAGTAGGCCTATAACGTTAAAGTGCTGCAATGCTGGCTTCCATCTACCGTTGATTTGTCTTCTTCGAATGTTCGTTAAATTATCAACATCTAACCAGGTTTGATGAATCTGCATGTTGGGTCATTGTTTTAAGAACAAATTTTTATAAACATTTTCTGAATCTATTATACTTGGAACAGTGTTAACCTACCTATGAACAATTCGTCAACTAAGAACAGTAAATCAAATTTTATGTAAAGAGTAATTGTAGCTAAGTGAATATATAGGCTAGTTTATTAGATGATAGAAAATAATAAAATGCGTTTTAACGTTTTTTTCATGTTTCACACAAATTCCTAAAAGTGTTATGGCCATGCACGGGAAAGCGAGAAGTGAGTATGAAACGCGGAGCCATCACCGCATGGAACTAGGGACCAAGGTCGGGGTTTGGTGGACGAAGACCTTTTCCATAATTCTCTGCACTTTTTGCAGTTATAACGGGTTTTTTTTGAATAGCAAAAACTACGGTAATTGACTGCAAAAGTTTACTAACTAAAACTGTTGTAAATTTTAAATTAAAAAAAACATTTTCAGTACAGAACAAAAAGTTTATGGCCAAATTTACCAATAGCCACAGAAAAACCAACTACATGTATATGGCCGTGACAAAAAGCTCTGCTAACGCTACGAGACTTGAATGCAGTAGTGCGTGATGGCCTGCATTCGTTGTGAATAATTTTACAAGTATATATCTGTCCCGGTGCACGGCACAGAGATGGAAACGTCGGGCCTATGAGCGAAAAGTAAATGCATTCATTCATATGCATTATAACGTAGGCCTATAAATAAGCCTTCAGCTGAGTTAACAGTTGCCAAACTGCAAGTACTGACAACGATAAAAACAGAGCTGAGCAAATTACTGGCGCAAATGTAATTCAATTACAAATTACAAATTACTTTGGAATCAGAAACCAAATTACAAATTAGATAATTTCAATTATTTCAATTACAAATTACATGCAATTGCTGATCTTGTTTCCCAATTAGTATTAGTATTATAAATGATAAATACATTCATAGGTTTAACAAACTAGCAGCAGTACACTGGTAATGCGGTCACTATTCATTATCAGACCAAAAGCACCAGGAGCAAGCAGCAACACACGAATTACCTGTTAATGCCAACTACTGTGTACACTATTTACAAACACAACTTATATTTAGTAATGTAAGTTACATCATGTAAATCACACGAAGACCTATGTCACTTTAAAGGCTGGGAAAAGAGCAATTGTAGAAAAGTTGTATGATTTGACAACTATCGGCGATGCAGACTGTTTAGTGTTCATCCCACGATTAGTGAAATGGAAGGTTTGCTATTTACGGTCTACATTAGTTACAAAAACAACTTGTGCAAAAACGGTTATAGCTGAAAATGTAAATCACATGGCAAAATGTAGTTGAGTAAATAAGAAAGATCGACATGGTGCTTAATATAAAACTAATAGATGTTACCACTTAAAAATTTCAAATGTAATTGAAAACTGTAATGTAATTTTAAATTACAAATTACATGACCATGTAATTGAACATTAATACCATATGTAATTAAATTACAAATTACAATTGTGCTACCCCACAGTGAGAAAATTCCGTCCGCTTGTAATTATCACAATCACAACCAATCAATGAAGCAATCAACAATAACCAAATTTTTGCATAGCGCCTTCTACAACTGTAGCCTGTAGGTCCTATTGGATGGCAGTGCTCAGCAGTAAAAGATTAGGCCTAAAATAATATGCAAAAATTTTATAGCAAAATCTTCTACTGTATTATCTCACATATTAATGCTGATGATGATGGGAAAAAGTAGAGAAACAAAAAAGAACAGAAATAGATAACGATGATGATGATGGTGATGAAAGTGATGACAGAGGAGAACTATGAGTCGTGACGTCACTGTTAGCAAGTAAAGCGACCACTGCAGTCATGTGGACGACGACGAAAGTGAAAGTAGCCGACAACTCGCTGAAGGTCAGAACGCGTCATCTGTACGACGTCATGTCGAGCAGACTGTCCAGCTGCTGCAGCCGCAAGTTATCCCTGCGACGCTCCACTGATGCGGCTCTTGTTGTTCCCAGCACCCCAATGACGACTTCGTCGGCTTGTGCTAACGACTGCTGCAGATGTGAATGGCTGAAGCTCGTTTGTACCAAGGCATTTCTCATCATTGTCAACCTACTGTTCCTCGTAAGTACAAAAACTACAAACGATAATTGTAATGCAGTTAGGGTGGGGACGGGGTCGCCGACCTACGCTCATGTAGGCCTAGTTGGGATACATTTGGACTAAATGTGTATACTTTGTTAGCTATAGGACTTTGTTTCACTGTCGTATACGTGACTGCATTGGCCTACTGAGTTGTCGAGTTATGCGTTTTGCCAAGGAGCAAATGCGTCAACTGCTACTTTATTAAAATCTGTGTAAATTATTAAATAGGGCAGTTACCGGTATTTATCACAAACAGTTAAGCCACTATCTGGATTGGTATAAGTGCAATTTAAAAATACATTATAGACATTAATGGTTTTTTGAAATTCCACGGTTGCCGACGATCGGGCCTACCCTGTCGTTCGCTTGTTCACGCGTGACTGCCCTAGCGGAGTTAACAATCCGTTGTACCACTGCGGACATAGTGTTAGAGATAACAGTGCGAGCGCGCGACCGTGGAGTACATGGATTATTATACGTTAGAGTGATGCGAGTGCAATCCGCTTGAATCTCGTACAATCTTTATTATAACACGGGTCTCGATCGTCCTCAGTTAACTTTGCCACGACATGTCCGATAGTAGTAGTAGTAGTTGTTGGTATTGTTGTCGTAGTAGTAGTGACTCGTCCTTGGTACATCTCAGATAACATCTGTAACAATGACTCACGTAGCCTATTGATCAATGGCGAAGACTGACTTTTAGTGCCAGTTCTAACAGTCTTTATGATAGAACATTTGCTCCAAAAGTCATTTAAGACTGGCTATGGCGCAGACAAACGTCTTTGGTTGTTTTTTTGATTCATGATGTCGATGTCAGAGGCAGATCAGATGCAATTGATTGCATTTTACATCGTAGTCATATTTTTCTCAGCTACTACTTTTTGTCAAGCATTTTGACATTTTGTGGAAAATATTGATTTTCGACGTTTATCAAATGCTTTTAAGTTACATAAATTATTAATAGGCACCACTATCCTGATTTCTAAGCCCGAGGTGCACGAGCCGTTATGTGATAAAGCCGCCGGGAAGGGGTGGGGCGGTTGACATTTTCGGCTGGTGGAGTTTGTTCGAAATGGTGGCGTTAATCGATTTAAACACTGCATGGACCCAAGTGCGTTATGCCTCTGACTGAATGCTATGGGTCTGGAAGAAAAAAAACAGTTGAATCTTTAACCCCCTAAACGTTTAGCTCAAAGCTGCTAACCATTCATGTCAACAGGTGCCGACCTTTCAATTCAAACCCAAGTGGTTGCGCACAGAAACGGCTTAGCCGTCTGCGGACGTGGTCACTCATCCGAGTACTAACCGAGTCAGGCGTCGAGCAACTTGGTCTATAGGCCGGATTGTGGACGAACGGGCCGGGACACTGTTGGTCGGCAGTGGACGTGTGCGTGGTGGTTTTTATTGCCTCGAGATGAGCCGAGATTGATATGGACAGTCCATCTGACGTGACGTGGCGTGTCGACGTCGATCTTCAGGGAGCGATATCGGCGACGATTTCCAGCCACCGATATCGCTATCCGCCGCGCACCGATAACACACGCACACAACCGAGCTGGGCATAGTGCTGGGTCGAGTACTAAGCAGCCTAGTCGAGTCGAATACTCACGTCCAGAATTCTATCATTCATTCATTCATCCGTCTATCCAGTTATAATAAAATAACGTACAAATCGTCGTTTTACAGTAGTAGGCTAAGTAGAATAAGTTGAAGTATAGTTGTCAATAAAAAAACAGTTGGTATAATCAAATCCTCACAATAAAGCTTTTGTTTTTAAAGAATGATGTGCGACCAGAAAGTTGGAAGTTGTGGCTTCATTCACGGAGACTGTAGTAATGCTGTTCGCGCTCAAGAGGAAGCAGCGGATGTAGCAGCTGCTGACTGTTGCCGGTGATCTGTGCGACAAGTTTGCAAACGGCGTCATCACAGATACTGGCGAAATAGCACTCGAGTATAGGTCATTAATGAATAAACGGCTAAGTAAAACATCTTCATTATTTTGCTGCAGTCAGTTTCTGTATTAAAAGATAAAAACGTAAAATAAAAGTAAATAAAATTTTCACTGCAATTACATAAAATTGGTTAAATAATTTTGCATAACAAGCTATAAGTATATAAGTACCGGTACGAAAGTTTTTTTAAATCACTAAATGAAATACGTAACTCATAAAATTGTCATGTCTAATCGTAAAAACTAATACAACTTCTACATTCTAGCAGGTCACATATAAACATGCAGTTGCCGCAAGTGCGCCACGTTTCATGTATTATGAGTAATGCTTAATTGGCACATAAGTATTTTTTACTTACATAATTTGTTAAACAAATACTTGAGTACTCGTTACGCTACTCACTAAGTACTCACTCGAGCGAAAAATTACTCGCATAGCGCAGCTTTAACCTGGATCCTCGTAAGGGCCTATAGTTCGATCCACTCGGTGTGTTGTTAGTTTGCTAATCCTTGTAGCAAATCCTCCAAATCCAACCAGGGGGCTTAGGGTGCGCTGTATGCTCCTTTAATAGACTTGGGGTTTTAACCCCCAACTTAAGTCAATTTTAAAACATGCTGGGAATTTCCGGAACTAAAACATATTTAGGAGCAACCTAGAGAAAAAGTGATATTCACAACGTTACCAGTAAGCTAACTTAATCAAATTGTGAGTGACGTTCGAAATGTCAACGAAAGCGTCCCCAAAGAGATAGCAAGAAACATTGCATAAATGTAAAAAAAACGTTCGAAGAAAAATAAAAAAACGTTAAAATAAGTAAAAACGTGACAAGAATAAAAAACGTTAAAAAACGTTGAATAATAAACGTCTGTCATAATTTGTTCAACCTGTTGCCTAATGCCTAATGATGTAAGTGCAATATACCTTAAACTACACTTTAAATAGAGAAAACTTTATTTAATTTCACTTCAAGCTTGTGGTTACAAAGCCATAGCATTAAACTATATAAGTATACTAATTAAAAACTTTTTATTTAATATATTTGGACTAACTAAATAAAACACATCAATATAACCTATTACTTCTTTTCTGTGGTTCCAAAAGTACTTCTTGAAGCTCTTGATGGGATTTTCAGTGCACGTTTTTATAAAATAAAAACGTTGAGCAAAATAAAAAAAACGTTAAAAACGTAAAAAACGCGGAAAAAAATTAAAAAACGTAAAAAAACGTTTTTTTTACATCTATGAAACACTGTATAATTAAAATAGCCAAAAAGTAGCAGTTAGGGTGCACTGAACTAAACATTTATAGATGAAATGTCTGATAGTAGGTCTATACATTTTGGCAATGAAATTACAGGATATCGAATTGGATTCGTTTTGTCGAATCGATTTAAATAGATTCGGATCGATAATTCCTAGCTCTCGCTCTTGGAGAAGGCGTGGCTGGTCGCGCAGTGCACGTAATGGCGAATTGATTGATAGCAGCAAACACTTGAACGGCTTGCGTCAACAACTCAGCTAAATGGATTTCTAGGGCTGTGCGATCTGAGTAATTTACTGCTCGAGTACTCGAGTAATCGACGATTTTATCGACATCTCGAGTGTCATCATTCTTAGTTCGCTAAAGCAAAGACAAATAACAACGAAATAAAACAAAACTGCGGCGGGTACAACCAGGCAGACACGCACTTGCAGTTGCGCTGGGTCATAGTCACTGCGAAATAACGCACACGAACATCAACTACAAGAGAGAGCAGAAATGGACAGGCATGTCACTGCACAGCTCTAACTAACTGGTTGGATGTGTCAACAGATAATGGCATCACGTCTCTATTACGTCACGCCTTTTTCTCTTTTTCTTTTCCGGGGTGTCACGCATTTACACCCAGTTCTAGAAATCACTATGGGCGACTTACTCTTTCATCCCTCTGGAGAGATAACAAGGGGGTTGATTTGTTAACTTTTGTCGTTCATTGTAGACCTAAGTAATTTGTGATCTTGACCGTATCGTGGCTCTCTGACAATGCTTTGCGGTCAGAAAAACAGCTGGAGATTCAAAGTTCAGCCCTTGACCTTTATTGCACAGATTCTCATATACTATAGTAAAAAGGCAATGCAACAAAATCTATTAATCACTAACATGAAGTGGCATAGAAAGGTAAACGGACCCATACTCTAACGAGCGTAGGGGCCAGAGCTGATCCCGGTGTCTAGGCAGTCAGCCCGCAGGTGACATAGTCATAAACCCGGTGGTAGGCTGCCATTACCTTCCAGCAAGCCCGCGGTTATCTTCCATATCCCATATAAATGGGTTACTACTCATTTAACCGACCCCGAAGGGATGGGAGGCTGAGTTGGCCTTGTTGGTTGACTGATAGAGGATGCTTTGCCCACAAAGTGGTCAAACGGCAGTTCACCAGTCTAGCGCAGAATAGGGAAAGTTCGCCGGTACACCGGCTAGGACCTACGTTCTAACCACTATGCTACGCCACCAACACGAGGTGGCATACGCCCTTTTAAATGAAACAAAAAGCACAGCTGTCGCTAGAGAAAGCCGACCGTACCGCCTACGTCCGAATCCCAGAGTCTGATTTCCAATCGCAAGAAACGATTTCTCAGCAGTTACAGTTTCATACACGCTATGTTAACAGAACGCTGCTCTCGAAAGCTACCATCAACGCTAGTATAAAAATCGTCGCACTTGGTCATCTCGTCTGGCGATATAAATAGTTACAGTCTCAATTAACCAATATAACTATCGGACGGAGGTTGTGCAAATTTTTCTCACAATAAAAACGTTTTGCTAGAGGAGACGCGCTACAGCTTATGCAATTTCTGTTGCAGTACTGACTTTCAAGGTCATCCAAGTTCAATGATTTTATGTCATATGAAAGCCAATATCCTTTTAGTAATTAATACTAGGTCTAACCTTGCCCCTATCCCTCACCGTTTCCGAGATAATGGCCAGTTTAAATTTTTTACCCCCTTTATTCAACCCTTAATTTAAAAATGTTCCTTTTGCTAAAATTTTGCATTTCCAAGTTTAAGGCACATGGCTAATTATTTGAGTAAAAAGTTTTCTCCTACAATCTAACGCTTAGCCACAATACATTTGTTACAGACGATGACAGACAGACAGACGGACGGACGTGCTGGCGGACGACGGACGACAACCGTACCAATAGGTCAACCGTTACTTAAGTACGGTCAGCTAACAAAAACTATCGACTTTCGATAACCTAGAAAGTGAGTAATACAACAGGAACTGCACAGGATGTAGAGCGTCTTTCCTACGACAGTTGAGCTTTCTTGTTTTTACTACCATACTGGGCGGGAAATTCGGAATAAAGTGATTGTCATATTCCACCAAGCCGTGACCTTGACTGCGTCGTTACACTACCTTGTGAAATGTACAGCTGATCGGCTTGAGTCTGGTGGCCGTCGGTTCGTCGCTGTACTTCAGTACCAACCGTCTGCCGTACGTTACCAGTCTACTACTACGTGACAACCCCGAGGTGTCGTCGTCGTCACCTGTCGTCGTTGCTGATCTTCCCTTTATCTTCGTGTCGGTCGGAGTTCTGTTGAGCGTCGTAATAGTATTTATTGTTGTTGTCGTTGCAGCAGTTGTAACTTGTAGTAGAAGTAGTAGTAGTCGTTTAGTTTTGTTGAGCGTGGTCAGTTTCCTCGGGTGTTGCGGAGCGTGCAGTGACAGCGTCTGCTTCATGGCGTTCGTAAGTACCTCGGCGTTACGACGACAATTAGGCGCCATGCGGGTATCTATGTACACAGTGGCGCAGGTACGCGCCTCCACTTTTTTAGAGGGACGGAACGCGTTCACTATTTTATCTAAATCTGTGTAAAATATTGTTCTGCATAATACGCCTGAAAGCAAAGCGCAAAAAGCGTAGACATTTAAGAAGATATTGCCAAACGCCACTACGTTCCATGCAGGCGCCCCAATTTTTTTGAGAGACTACTGATGTGCATCTTACGGTATGATCTTACGCTTTGATTATTATCGTCATAAGTTAATACACATAACAGTTACGCTTTAATCAAAACTTTATCATCATCGTCATCGTCGTCGTCGTAGCAGCAGCAGCAGCAGTAGTAGTAGTAGTATAGTTGTTTTTGTTGTGGTATAGAGTCCGAAGCATTGTGTTTGTATGTGTATTTGCAGTATTCGCTGATCGTTCTTTTACTGATTGCCAACGAAGTAGCAGCAGGAATCCTCTTGATCTGCTTCAAAGCCGACGTATGAGTTTACATTTTGCTATAATGCGCGAAGAGTTTGTCGGTTTGTTTTTGTCGATCATACCCCTCTGACGTTTTCTGTATTGCACGGTCGCGGACCCCGACCGCGGCGTTTGAATCCTTGAGCATTAGATATAATATGTACCCTTACCTTTTCTCTCATTTTCTTTACTGGCATTCTGAAGGGGTTGAGTTGCCGGGTAACAGAGTGGACCCGCCTGTAGGGCGAAAACATGCATGTCATCGGCGGTTACTTACGAGGAATTTCAAGTGTTTTGTTGTATTTTGTCAGATCATGAACAGGTTGCAGGACGGAATGCAATATCAGCTACTGCACGAGTACAACAGGACAACATAGAACTACGACGACAACGACAACAACTACTAGTAGCAGTAGTAGTAGTACTACAACATAAGTACAACAGGACAGCACAGTCAGATAACAAGACATCGTTAGAAACATTAGAGTTAACACGTGCTTGGGATCACCTTCAAAGCCAGGTAAGTCAACGACATTAATTCACTGGCGGCTTATTGGCACGAGCTACTGATGCTGCAACGCATTATGCGGCCATCCATTGCTCGCGCCAGTTATTGCGAATTTAAGCACGATTTTGCACGTATTTTTTTCACACTGTTAAATTACGCATGTATCAATCTTAGTACAAAAATACTATTGCAAATAGTAAGTCATCGAACTTATCTAAAAGAACTCGCGTTGTTTATCAAAAGCTACGAAAAATGTTAACTAAAACCCATTGCTTTGGCAACAGACTACATAACAGTTAATTAAACGTTGAGTATGCGCATGTAGCCTACTCGGAAGTTTACCGTACCCGGAGATTGGGCGCTGGCGGCCTCAACTACGAAACGTCGATAAACATCACGGTTCTCCGCGAGACGGACGCTGTCCACCAGCCTTTTGCCGGACCACTGCGTAATATCGTCGAGCCTACTTCTTCCGATTGAATTCTCTAAACATTTTGGATAGCATCGAAAAGACGCTGTATTATAAATTTTGCGAAGATAACTCAAAAATTAATTGGTTTTACAATCTCAAAGGCTAAAAAGTAAGCGGTGTTCAGAATCTTTACAGGAACTAAGTCTGACACATGCTGCTGGCCTAAGCAATGCCATAATAAAGTAGCTGACCATTACGTTTTCCTTTGATCACTGTGCTACAGGATGAGATGTGGAAGTGAAATGTTTATTGTTAGTGGCAGTGTTGTGGAGTGCTGGGTCCGCAAGATTACATGAACAGTTCGTGGTTCAACTGGACTCAAGACAGCGACGGACTGTTCGTTCCAATGTCCCCTCTAGTGTGTAGTCATAATGAAATACTACGGTTTTCTTAACCACAACATACCGAAATTACCGTTAGTACCACACTTACTGCCGCTACTACGGTTGTTGTTACCATTACAGTTACTTTTACTACTGCAGTTACTCTCATACCAATACAGTGTTGGTTCGTTCCAATGTCGTGCTGCGTGCCGATGACGCTACAGTCGGCGGAGGTCGTCAGTCGCCTGAACAGTGAACAGCGAGACAACAACAACAACAACAACAACTACTACTACTACTACTACTACAAACAGCGAGACAACTATTGTCAAGTTCACGCCATTCTCTATCCGAAGAGTCTGAACACCAGCCAGTACTTGAACACAAAGGTCAGTATAGTGGTAGTGGTGGTGGTAGTAGCTAGTAGTAGTAGTATGGTTCTCAAAAACGTCTTCAATGGTATCACGTGCGACTGGCGTTTCTTCAACCAGAGTGATCTGCTGTAGCAGCATACCCCACGCAATGCCGGGAGACCGCAGCTTTGGGTAATTACGAGCGTAATTTGCAAGCAAAGTTGTCGCCACGCCTAGTGCCGACATGTATGCGGCCGTCGGCTTAGTTGTGTGTTCACCCCTCTGCACTACTAGTATGCAGTGGGCACATTCGCCAGCACGTGATCCGCCAGCTGTAAGCATAAGCTGGGCATTTGTACAACAAGAGCTGCGCTAACTTTGGTGCAAAAAATTTTTTTTAAATATTTTATTTCGGGTTCAATCAAATCACATTCTATAGCGCCGTTTGTCGCGAAGGAATCAAAGGCGCATAATAGCAGAAACCGAGCTGAGTGTTTACATTTATTACAGGCAGTGTCAAACGGTTTAGGTTTTAGTTGCTAACAATAATTTGTACGTATTCACTGCTACTTTGTCGTAATCATTTAGGCCATTGTGTTGAACAGTGATGTGCGCGTCAGTTCACATGGTATGACTACGGCATAAAATGTGCACCGTAGACCTACTTGGCACATGGAAATAATAATCACGTTTATGCATTTACCACAAAGGTAGCGCAAATAAAAAAAGATAAAAGCTTAATTAAAATGTGTACTGTAGTGAATCAACATACTGTAGTTAACGTACTCCGGGTCCGGTTACCGAACTGTATGCGGGCAGGTAAACCATTTTGATATGTAATCAGCCACGCATGTTGATATGAATTTGCCTTCTACCCTTCGTGGAATGGTAAAATAAGTATCAGCTTTTAGGCTGAATAATAATGAATGCCTTAATTGGCGATAGATAATATTATAAATTTATAATAGCCGTCGCTTTAGGCGGATCTGTGGTTCAACTTGATTGGCATGGTCCTAAGATCGTCGGCCTCCAGGCGTTCTACATTCGTCAAATGAACCGCGTGAACTTTCGCGCCGTGATGACAGCACCGTAAACACGTTATCGTGGCTATTACTATTTATATTACTATTACAGTAATAAATGCCCGTATTAAATTATGCCTAAACGCTAATGCGTGCATTACGAACTTAACGACGTATGATCATATGGACGCGCGTAGAAGCCGACCGGCAGACATTCAGCCGCATACATTGTATAGTCGATATTAATTAGCAGCTAATGAGTGTCTGGTGACCTGCTGGAAAGCACTTCTGACGTGACACTATCACTATGTTGGCGCGCTAGCAGGCTGCTAATTTGAACGTGACCTAACCATCACATCATCATCATAGTCGTCGTCGTTGGTGGTAATTAACTCTCAGTAGTATTCAACGTCGTCACGTTGCGACAAGCTGTACACAAGAATGATGATGATGACGATGATGATGATGATGTTAGAATCTGCAGCCAGAGCAACGTGTCTGACGATCTCTCCTGCTACTTAACGACATATCGAATCACGCCAATTATCATAGACCCACATCGCTGTTACAGCAGCAGCAGCAGAAAAAAATATGCAGTTCAGATAATCTGTCACTGGACATCCTGACAACCAATCCGCTGTAGGTGATCCTTACGCGCTTTGAGAGACTGTTCTCTCGTGACACACGTCACGTCGCAATCAGCAGCAGCGCAGCAGTGGTGGTGGTGGGAGAATCACGTCAATTACCGACTGATACGTCAGCGCTGCTGCTTTTGCTGCTGCTGCAGCTGCCGTCATGACTGAGGGTGGCGGCATGCTGTGAAAAGTGTCGTGGTGGCCACTGCGGCAGAAAAATGTCGTTCGTCAGTTACATGACATCGTGTGCTGCAGCTTGCTTTCAAATGTGTTTTCACGCCCAACACCTTCTCAAATCGACGGCGATTGGGGCTATGTCGCAGACCCCACTTGGGAAGCTTACGGCGCTCCCTCAAAGTTCAAACGGGGGCGCTGAAAATGCAGGACCAGAAAAATGCAAGACTGGAAAATGACAGACTTGAAAATGGCTTAATACTGTTTTGAAGACATAGGTATACTGCTAGAATTGCGATGCCAGTAACACACTTGGGGCACAGTTTGACCCTATTGAACCGTTCTTACTTCTAGACTGCAATAAACGATGTGCAATGTGAACAAGCATGTGATAAATAGGTGGAGACAAAGTACGTCACGCTTGATTAGAGTGACAATATGGGATAAATTTGGTTATAAGTCATGAATTAACGAGCGGTAAATAGAGGCATGTGCAGGCGTCGAATAATCTGACAGACCTACTTAATTTAACAGAGATGGAAGAAAGTGCTCACTATACGATTCCGAAAGATTGCGATTATATGTATTGTATATAAATAACCTGTGTATTTGCAAATATGCTGTAAAGACTCATAGGTTTAGTTAGTTTATTTCAACACTAGACCTATCAAGATAGGAGACAAACTTATTAGTAGCCTACAGACGTAGCTTACCAATCCACTAAATAAAATACCATATTGGGCCTACAGTAAGCTTCATAACCGCATGCTTCGTTACGTTAGTGTTTGTGATATTGTGCATGAACTACGACATCGTTTTTGTTGTAAGTGTCCTAAACTGTGTATGCTTCAATGTAATAAATAAGCGTAAATTAAAAGGCTGAGTTGCAGCATGAAATTTTAATTTAATGTTCGTGGCAGCTACCTTTATTTAACTGTGTCTTTTGAAGTCTAACACGCATTGTCAGTCCGTCAAATTCCAGCCCTGTATTCTCCATTTTCCAGTCCTGCATTTTCAGGCGACTCCCTCAAACAACTGGACTGGATTTAGCAGAGAGCCCCTTAAAAGAGACAGAAGAATTTTTTTAAAAAGAGAAGATAATGTGAGAGCTGGCGAGACTTGCTCTAACTGGTTAACTGCTTGGAGGGATAGACGCTGTTTTGTCACATGCACATCTATTTTTCCTTTTTTTCCTGGTGCTACGAAACGCACTAACCTACCAAACTGCATGAAACCTAGCTTGCTGTATTCTACTATTGTAGACCTACTATTACTACTACAGTAGTAGTAGTAGTAGGCTACTACTACTAAGGTAACAACTAATACTTCACTGTAGTAGCATTTCTTGTGCCGTCTCATCACAGTTTGACCACTGCTTTAAGTACATTATAGAAAACGGAGCGGATGGAGCGGATTATGAAACAAACGACCGAAGCGTACCGTGTACGCTAGCGCAGCAATGCGCGCGGAGCTGGAACGGAGTGGTGGTAAGCGCCATGCTGAAATCTGTTGAACAGCTATAATTATTATGGCACGGATGTTCATTATTTGTATTTAACATGTGCTGTTATTGTTCAGGGTTGTCAGTTGGTCGTAGTCAACTGGATTGACAGCTATTCGCGTCAAGCTTTGCTCTGCCTCGTGTTCATCGCATTAATCCAGGTGCGTGCCGTCGCGTTAACGTTATTGTTACCTACACCGAAGATAACAGTTGTGTTTGTCTGTTTGTCTGGGTGGCTCAAAAAGTTTTGCACGAATTTCGAGAAGATTTCGGACAAAAGTTGATTCACGACCTAGTGCGAAACTAATTAGACCGTGGTGGTATACGCGGTGTTTCATAAAAAGACCTCCTTTTATTTTTGTCATAATTTACTCAAATAACGATCAATTTACACAAAATTTTTACTAGGTGTAGCTGAAGAAATACTTATTCAGAATATTTTAATAAACTATGTCAGTTGATTAAATATTCTTTGCTAGTCGTGACGTAATGCTGACGTCATAATGTGTTGTGAGTACAAGCTTGCTTGCCTAAACTGGTACTGTCAGTTGGTACCCTGCTTCGATAGTGAACTTAACTTGGTTCGCTAACAAAAGATGTTTATCATGTCAGCACTGAACAACATGGGGACATGAAATCAGGTGTCTTGCGATCCAGAAACGCAACCACTTTGCACGCTAGGTGTGCTAGTGCACTGTCTTGCTCGAACATGTGAAAGTCCAACTATCCCCACAGACACGTGAATGCGATCGTTTTGCATGTTTTTGTGGCTGCAACTGAAAAACTTCAAAAATATGTCATCAACGAACTAGATTTTTCACCATCGAAGCAGGGTAGCAACTGACAGTACCAGTTTAGACTAGCAAGCTTGTACCAATGACACATTATGACGTCAACGTTACATCACGACTAACAAAAATGTTTCATCAACTGCCATATTTTGTTAAAATATTTTGAATTATTATTTTTTCAGCTATAACTGGTAAAATATCTAGTGAATTGACCATTATTTAAGTAAATCATGAAAAAAGGGGTCTTTTATGAAACACCGTGTAAAGAGATTATGATGACATTTTACGTGGTATGAAGAGAGTGACCTAAGAACAACCTTTCAAACTAGTGACGATCCGATCACGATTTTGATGCGGGATTTCTGAAGCTGATCATAATATACGCGCGTCCGTTGTGGTCGCCAGGTTGCGACAATATTTTCTGCAGAGGTCGTGCAGTTCCGTCGCTAATTATATAGTTAATATAAGCCTAATTACTTTTGCCGATGCATCGAATGCGTTTGTTGACTGTCATTTGAAAACCAAAAATTGCTGGTTGTAATGATCGAACTCTGTCTTCTTTAGTTTCGAAGTTAAAATTTTATTGTCTCAGTTTAATTTGTACATATTGAACACGCTCTATACTTTTAAACTTACGGCGGTTAAACCGCTAACAAACGCAACTGCAGATACGACACTATCAGATACGACCATCAGCGACTGTGGAATAAATGCATTAAACCACTGTCTGGTGTTCTAAACGGATTTCGATGAAATTTCGAGAAAGGGTTGATCATAACCCAATGTGAAACTGATTAAGTTGTAGTGGTGATCTGAAAGCAAATTGGTGAATAATAATTACGGTTAATAAGTTCGTTTAGCACTCACTTATTTTACTTCAGTCTGCGGTTTAACATACATTAATATTTTATGCAACTGTTGCGTGCATTGTTTACAGTATGATTGAAGTCTGCGGTCATCAATTTTAGTCTCCAGCTCCTGTTACATTTGCATCACTGCAGGCACTGTTATTACAATCTTTATTTGCCAAAATGTTGTAGCAAGTATAAAAATAAGTTAAATAACCTTAACCAAAAACTAAATTATCAGTACATAAACCCTTATCGAAGACGACTTAATTAATCTGATTTATTTGATGTGATTGGCAGTGCGGAGGAATCGTGTTTGCGTGTTCGCTGATCGCGTGGTTACGCCAACGAGTCAACGACGACTACTGGTGGTGCTACGACGACGAGTTTGTCGAATGATTATGATCTTGACCTTTGACCTTAATCTCAACCAATGGCGTATTTAAGGGGGGCATCGCACCCCCCCTTTGGCCCGACCATGACATTTTTTACAAGCTGCTTTATATGAAAAAGTGCGTTTTTGACATTTTCTAGCAAGAATTGCAAAATTCAACAATGTTTGATGATCTTTTTTCATACCGATACAATATGCGATTAAAATCGCCATGTGAGATTGCATCTGATATGACACCGGCGTCGCCGAACGCTTTTGAAAACCAGCTGCAAATCATATAGGCCTATAATATTTCGCGGCGGCCGGGTTTAGTGTCCATGGGTGAGTGACACGGCACTATATATGAAACCAACATCAAGGCAGTCGGTGGCTGGCTGGCGCACGCCATGGGCGGTGGTTAATTAATATTTTAAAATGTCAGATCTGAGTTCAACCCAAGATGAACAGGCCTACAACTTGCATAGGTTACAACAAATAACATATAAGTATATCCAAATGAGATATGCCTATTATTGCATGTAACGCGACTATGGCAGTGCTCTTAAGATGCGTTCCTTTGCCCCATGGCGACTGTGACACGCCTTATTCTCAGATAGCACAAGCTGCAGCGGCATCGCAGCGTGCCAGAGATCATAGATCCTATGTGCGAGGTTATCAGAACTCATCAGTATGAGAATCCCAGGAACCAAGCTCCGTATGCCAATGTCATGATATTATAATGCCATTAAGCGACGAAATGCCCTATTTCACTGGAGAGATAGACAGTTTGGATACGCCCGCCCACCCGCTGTCTTGTACGACATTTGCTGCCAGCCCGCCACTCGCACACGGAACAGCTAAAAGTCAAAGAAGGGATAGACAAAACGTAAGTTACGTAACTATGAGCTCAGCTTAGTCATTAGCGAGTGGAGACGACAATGGCAACGCGTCGGACCGCATACGTAATACGATGTCAAACGCCAAAGACACGGCACACCACTTGCGAGCGACGACATTGGCGACGATCAACGGATCAAGCATTCTGACGACGACAGACCGGGTTTGACACGGCCCACTTATTATTGTACTGTAGTCCTATTGTGCCTATTGTGAAGTTTACTGCCTTTTGTATAACTCATATTAATCCGTGACGACGTTTTGCAGCTTGCTAAACTCTATTTGTTTGCTAAAACAACGCAAATATCTGTGATTTTCTGCGTTTCCAAATTTCAGAAAAATAGGCGAATTTGCGGCTTCCATTAAACGTTTAAAAGCAAAAAGTGTTTCAGCTTCAGGTGGGCTTCGCCCCTCTAAGCCCCGATTAGGGGCTCTGCCCCTGGACCCCGCTGTGGGCTCCGCCCCCAAACCCCCGTTATAGGCTCGCGCCAAATTCTAAATACGCCACTGATCTCAACAGTAAATTGACCTTGACTTTATTTATTCAGTTGACGATCTTGACCTCTGACTTTGAGCTATCAATCATTTGCGTCAATCGTATGGACTTTAAGCATTGAATATGATCAAGGCTGAACGTTAACTTTGATCTTTGACCTTGACCTTTGACCTTAAAAACTTGAGCTAACGTGTTTGGTAATTAAATGAAGAAAGCCCAGAGCGCAAGTTAAAACACGGCTTGATGTGGCGTCAAATAACGAAGTTCGTGTGAACGATTCATAGTGCAGTGTCTAAAGCCATTTGTGGCGATATAGCTCGTTTTAAACTGCTGTGACCTTGGCTGGCCATACGCGTATCGCCCATGAAAATCGCCTAGTGCTAGCATATGGTGCGGCCGTCCGCCTGACCTTCAACCGTTTGAGCTTTGACCATTTGGCCTGCAAACTGGCACACCGGTTTCCCCTGCCCACAAGAAGCGTTCAGACCAATTTGAGTTATTTTATGCTTTATCGTTTTCAAGTAAAGAGCTTTGGCTGACAGACATACAAAAGACGGACGGGCAAGACACGTAGTGCGGCCAACTAGAAGAAGTTAGGACGGCTGTACAACAAAGCTTCAGCACGTAAGTGTGCGTGTATTCTCGCGTTAAAGTAGTAATAAACAGCACTCTTATAATCGCGTGTGGCAGTAACTACAGAGTGGTCCAATGAGGCTCTTAAGTTTTTGTCGTAACTGCATCAAATATTGACCTGTTGTAAGAAATCTTTTACCAACATACTGTAGTCTATACTTTGCAATAAAATTTAGATTCTATTCCCCAAACGCATCGCTACACTACTTTGTGAGAAAAGTCAGCTTTATATTAAGAAAGTTACAGTTACAAGCTAACTTTCAGTATATTTTTAAAATGAGTGTGTAGGCTTTATTTCACGACGCGTTTAGCACCTGGAAATGTTTAACATTAATGTCTTTTTCAAGCTTAAAAGGAATTCGGTTAGTGAAAAAAATTAATATTTGATATTTTCATAACATTTGATGAAATTATGACCGTATGATAATTGGTGGCTTATTTTGGAGTTTGGACCACTTGATGTGCGTGCATTTGTGCGGCAAACTAGACTAACTAGTAAACGGTTTTTTTATCATGCATGAGTGTAGAACGCGCACAATATATTGTAGCTAACTGACTAAACTAATAAAGCAAAATATGCCGTTCAACTCCCACACATTTTGTGTGAGTTTTACACGAATTTTCCTTTAACCCACGCTTTTCCGCCCCCGTTGGAACACGCATGCTCTCATGCGTAGTTTTTCTGTGAACTACGCATAAATTTGCCTCATTATCAACACGCGTCTCTCCGCAACGATCGCGGAAATTTGTTTGAACCAGGCGGGCTAATTTCTGAACTAAAAATACGCGAAAATACCTTAACGGTCGATCGGGCTTTTTACAGATTCTTTTGGGGAGCAGAGACTATACTTTCGCAGACCACGTACTTATTTTGGGAAGGGGAGGAGAAAGGAAACATACTTGTCAGAGAAAAGTCGAGATATATCGTACGTGTTTTATTTGTGCTAGCATCTAGATAATTACTAGTTCAAGTGCTGCCATTGATTTCTATTTGCTGTCGCATTCTGTAGACCTGTTGGCCTATGCTTGCATTGTTCATGCATGCTTTGATGCTTATTATTATTAGTAATAGCATCTGTGCGTTCATATGCTTCTGATATTAGTCCAGTAGGCCTAGGCCTAATGCGTCTCGGTAAATCTGCACTAAGACTAAAGAGTTAAGCTCGGATTATATAAGTACCTTTATTGTGCTTGGAACTCACAACAAGAGACGTCATTACATCAGATAATTGGAACGGCAAATTAATCATCATTATCATCAGCCTGTGCGTGTTCATTCGGTTCGCCTCTCTTCGATCTTCAGCGGCTAGACTACATTCTGAGTCAAAAACATGTTATCACAACTTTCGTCCATATATTCGCTAAATATTATTTTTCGGTACTTTTCAAAAAATTAGCATTTTTACAGTGTGCTAATAAGTTTTCTAAAAATTGATTAATTGTTTATCGACAAAAATACTAAAAAGTTTGCTGGCATGGTTTTGACTCATGGTGCAGATGCATTGAAAAACTTTTTAAAAAGTTTTTTTAGTTGTTTGTTTCACAGATTTTAAATTTTAAAGTTTTTGAAACAATTGTGGGTTTTAATGTAGCAATGTAGCAGGAAAACCAAGCACAAAAATACGGTTTAGGAAAAACATCCTATACGATATTTATTCTGTCACACAGTTTTCTGTACATTACAGCAGGGTGCAATAACCGAATTAGCGAAAAATACATTATTTATACAGCAAAATTCAATAACGAGTAAATTTTCTTACGCCTATACTAATTGTAAGATTTAATTAGCTTAAACCTATAAATTGTCTGCGATGACCAGAAAGTATAAATCACACCATAAATTGCACACCAAAAAATTACCTGATGATATTAAAGCCATAAGATAATGTCATTCTTTAGAAAATTTAGACTTACGTTCAAGAAGTTGTTATTGCAGTCGTTGGAATAGATGCAGCACTTTAAATTGTTTTTGTTTGCACCTTTTCTGTCCATCTATAGTCTGTCATTATTTTGTTATATCGTTGTTTATTGTGTTAATGGTGGCCAGCGTTGATGGGCGTTTGCCTTTTCTGGCAACCCGCCATTGTAGTTGTTTATTATTGTTGAAATTGTTATCTGCTAAAACTTTCTCTTTATCTCTTTCTATTAAATATAGACTTTTTATGTTACAAAAACGTAACAAAACTTAGCTTAAAACACAATTTTCCAGCCCTACGACGCCTGGCACTTGCCAGTTAAATTGATAGCAGAAAAAGCAAGCCACAAAAACGATGCGCGGAATAGGAGATTTGTCATCAGTTTGATTCGATTATCGAACGTCGTTACCGGCGAGTATTCGTTTCGGTTGATATGACACCCGGTGATCAGGGGGTGGCTCTGCAAATGCACATCTGGACCGGAGACCCTTCGTGAATACTTGAACAACGAGATGTAATAAACGCCAAGCCACGAACGCCCAGATATTTCATTAAGTATGTAAATCGAGTGGAGCAGACAGCGGCGTTGAGCAACAGTTACGTGGCCGAGACACACACATTGTGTTGTAGTAACGCGACACGTGTGACTTGACGACGACGACGACGACGACGACAAAATCGAATTTCGTCGCAATTGCAATGTATCTCTGCACGGTTAGCGAGTGACAGCGACGTCCCCATAGCGTGGAAAAACAAAATCAGCTCGCTAACGACGCTGTCTGCGACTTGCAGAGACAATGCCAACAACATTAAGCCCCAAACTCCGCTTGCTCCGATCTGTGGACGATTTGCTGAACAACACAAGTCGCACAACCAGCTGTACACGTCAATATGCTGTAGTTTTGTTGTTTTTTGATTTTTTATGGACTCACTTGTTGTGGATGCAACAATAACCATGTCTTTTAACGGTTTGGCCGCACTTTCGAATGCAAGGTTGCTGCCTTCAGCCATATCACCCATGTGTGCAAATTATCGTATAGTATTTTGGCATTGATTGTCAAAGGCGCCTGCATCACAGGGGTAGCGGAGGTATTTGCCTTTGCCCTTGTTGCACGGAGACAGCGCGGGAGCAGAGAAATGTCCTCCGTTCATCTGCATAATAATGATAAATCGATGCTTTTCCTTTCTTATAATACTGCTAGAATTTTTTTTCAGTGTTAGTGTATTTTATGCAGAAATAATAATTTGTATGTTCTTTGGTTCGTTTTGCGCTGAACATTTTATTTGCTGGCAAAAATAAACGTTTTTATACTGCAGTAATTACTAATTAAATTAAGGTATATAAGCGTCGACGCACGGTCTGAAATAGGGTAAAAAGGGAGAATGTGAAAATGCGGGTAATATGAACATCGTTTTTTTTATTTATAATATTTATTTATTTGTTCTATGTATATTCAATTGTATTTATGCTTGTAGCGCACTGTTGACGTCGTGTTTGATGTGCTGCGCAGATAAAAAAAATAAAAGTTTTGCAGAAAACTTTTTTTATATCATGGTCAGCCTTTTGCGAACTTGTTTTTGTGAACTTTCTTACTAATTAGTCCGCCCGTAAGCGATAGCTTGCGGAAGCGGACTTAAGTTTTGCTGTGGTTTATTTTTTTAGTCCGCCCGAAAAAGATAGTTTTCGGAAGGACTTCTGTTTTGCTGTGGTTTCTTTCTTTTTTTTCTCGCCGCGTAATCTCCGAGCTCCGTGGGCCGATCGCCGCGAAATTTTGCACGATGCTCCTAAGTATGCTCAATTTTATAATCCCGGGCCGAAATTTTGGGGAGCGTCCCCCAAAAAATTTTAAGGGCCGAAAACATGCAAAATTTGGCCCGATTTCGGTCGACTTCAAAGTTTGGCGGCCAATTTCTTCGGAACGGATGAAGATATTCAAAATCGGTGAGTTATTTGTTCGACACCGATTCCTCCCGCGTTAGGCGAAACAAGTTTGGTGAAGTTTGGTCCAGTAACCTTGGAGATCTCGATGTTGAATTAAACCCACCGAAAGCGCATTTTTCGGAAAAACATATTTCGGCCCCTAGGGGGTGCTGCGCCCCCAAATTTTTACACGCGCTAGAGAATGACCAAGTCTTACTAGCGCACCCCCAACGGGGACGGCGGCCCCCCTTATAACTTTTTTC
>Ga0209367_1002247_pt1 | contig 25305 bp, 22 predicted proteins | sample WorMetLIZISLAND2_FD_187412 | JGI IMG/M metagenome (GOLD analysis project Ga0209367, IMG submission 187412) | Marine gutless worms symbiont microbial communities from Max Planck institute for Marine Microbiology, Germany - Olavius geniculatus... ... | reverse complement strand
GATCCCCACTATCGATATGATGATTATCCTCATTATGAGGCTTTCCGGAATCCGGCTACGCAGAACCAAATCATGGGGACTCGAAGACATCGCCTTAAATTAATCCTTTAAATGGTAGATAGACCCGAAATATTTTGTAAAGCCAACCGCCGGCACGATGCTCCGGTCAAACATGGCCCCGTCAACGACGCCATTGGAAATCATCTCCGCGGCTTTTGAAAAAGGGGCCTGAATCGAGGTCATACCAAGCGCCTCAACAACCCGCGTTGCGGCGACTCCGCCCCCACGCACCTTGATGCCTTTATTGCCGTCCATTGATTTTACCTGGTGCTTATTGGTGAATAATTGCCCCGGACCGTGGGTAAAGAGACTCAGCAATTTGACGTCGCCAAGTTCGCTATTTTCCGCAAAAAACCGGTTGTAGATGCGCCAGTAGGCAACCGAAGTCACCTCGGCCGAATCACCATTGCCCGGCAGTTCAACGAACGCATATTGCTTGAAACGACCAGGTGAATAGGATTGGTTACCGAACGCGATGTCAACCTGCCCTTTCTTCGCTACGTCAAACTGCGCGGGCACGGAGCCCACCGTTTTTTTCATGATGCGCACCTTGACTCTGCCCTGGGTGACTTTTTTGATTTCCTCGGCCCAGGGAACAAAGGCCTCTGTCATTAACGGGTTCGCAGCTGGGAACCAAGACGACATCCGCAGCGTCTTGGCCAAGATAGGGGTCGCCTGAAAAAAAACCATCGCCAAAATAACAAGAACAACTTGGTAAATAACGTAATTTCTTCTCATCATTAATTCCTCCCTTTATAGGTTTAAGTTGGCCTGGCGCCGATTAGACGGCAGCCGCTTTCTCTCAATAAATCCCAACCCGGCAGAGCCGGAATTGAAGATTGAAGATTGAAGATTGAAGAATTATGGTTCGCCTTCGGCGTTTCTATTATATTTGTCACCCATTGCTAAAAGTCCTGTGCAAACATGATTTGATTTCAATAAATAGACACTAAGACAGAACAGTTCTAACGATTTCAGAAAATAGCATTACGCCGGTTTCAATGGTATCATCGTTGAAATCATAGGTCGGCTGATGCAGCGACCTACCATTTTTCGCACCACCTTGTCCTAGCCAAAAATAGCAGCCCGGGCGCTTTTGCAGCATAAAAGAAAAGTCCTCGCTTGCCATGCTGGGACTCAGACCGTCACTTTCATCGAGTTGGGCTAACCCGAGTTTGGCGGCAGCTTGCCTGACGACCTCTGTCGATGTCGCATCATTTTCCGTGGTGGGATAGACTTCGTGCAGCTCGACTTCAGCCGTCGCACCAAAGGCGCTGGCAATGCCCCGGATGAGAGGTGGTACGTCGCGGTAGAAGGCCTGGATTGTCTCCGCATCCAACATTCGGCAACCACCTTCCATCAGCACAGTTTCCGGCAATACCGCGACGGCGGAACCCGCTGTAATGCGCGTAAGTGATACGACCGCGGCCCTTTGGGCGTTAGTCTGTTGGGCAATGTATGAGTTGAGCCCTAATTGGATATGGGCGGCAATCGTCATCTGGGGCGTTGCTTGATGAGGCATCGCGCCATGACCGCCCCGTCCTTTAATTTTGATCGACAAATAATGGGACGATGCCATAATCGGTCCTTTCAGACTCCCAATCACGCCCGCGGCCAGTTCAGGCCAGTTGTGCAAGGCAAAAATTTCCTCCATGGGAAAGCGATCAAATAATCCTTCTTCAATCATACGTCTGGCACCGGCATGGCCTTCTTCAGCCGGTTGAAAAATAAGATATACGACGCCATCAAAATCTCTCGCGTTGGAGAGCAGCTCAGCAGCGCCAAGCAAGATGGCCATATGACCATCATGACCACAACCATGCATTGCATGATCCACTACCGAGCAATGAGCAAAATCATTTTCCTCTTTCATCGGCAGGGCGTCCATATCCGCACGCAAGCCGATTGCACGTTCCGATTCGCCCTTACCTCTGATTTCTGCAACAATGCCGGTTTCTGCAATTCCATCGACAAATGGAATGTTAAGTTCTTTCAGACGAGCGCAGATGTATTTGGCAGTATTAAATTCTTGATAAGCGATTTCTGGGTGGGCATGAAACCAAAGCCTGTCCTGCTTTAATTGCCTCAGGATTTTGCCTGGAATTGACTTTCGCGTTACGCCGACACTTGTAAGCATAGTTCCATCATTCCTTAGATCTGGGGGGACTTTTCTATTTTCGATTGGTAATTACCAAAGATAATTACTAATGTCAAGTAAAATTATGAAATTTTTTGAATTTATCATATAATATTGATTTTATAGTGAATCTATAAATACTTGAATGGATACCATCATATTTATGATGTAAATAAAAAAGTACTTTGCCCCTTGACCCGTACCAAGGTACGGGTCTTATATTATTACAGGAGGCAAAAATGGAACAGTTGACTATTGGCCAATTGGCAAAAAAAGCAAATGTGAATCTGGAGACAATTCGTTATTACGAACGCCGGGGACTACTCCCCAAACCCCCTCGAAATAAAAGTGGGCACAGACAATATCCAACCGAAGCTTTGAAACGAACGGATTCCATCAAGCGTTGTCAGGCCATTGGATTTTCTCTCAATGAGATCGCTGAAATCTTTGAACTGAGAATTACATCGAATTCGACTTGTGCAGATATGAAGTTACGCGTGGGCAAAAAGCTGACCGATGTTGACAGGAAGATTCAAGAGCTGGTCCATATTCGCGATGCCCTTAACCGCTTGTTGAAAAAATGCACAGGCAAGGGTCCGATTGGTCGCTGCCCAATATTGGAAGAGCTTTATCAATAGGCTGTTAAGGAGGTTTCAACATGAATAACAAACGCAAAATCGAAATATTCAGTGCCGGTTGCCCTGTTTGCCAGGAAGCGATCGCAATAATTCAGGACAATGCCTGCGCTTCTTGTGAAGTAACCATCCTTGATATGAATGATCCGGCGGTGTCCATTCGGGCCAAGAGTCTTGGGATTAAATCTGTGCCGGCGGTTGTAATTGATGGCAAACTTGCTGACTGTTGCGAAGGGCGCGGTCCTGATGTTGAGGTTCTTAAGGCTGCTGGACTTGGTGTGCCTTTACCGTAGACATGCCGATGTATGATTGCCTGAATAATCGGGAGACCACCAATGGATAAAATCTCATCTCAGCCGTCCAAAAAAGCCATGTTCACGGCGTTGGCCGGGACTGTATTGGTTGCGTTATGTTGCTTTACGCCGATTCTGGTCATTTTGCTTGGAGCAATGGGATTGAGCGTATTCACGCCATATCTGGATTTCGTGTTGTTGCCAGCTTTGTGTATCATGATTGCGTTGTCCATAGTTTCCTTTTTGCGATGGCGTAAATCCGCTGCAAATAAATCATCACATCAGGGCTGAGGGTGCAGAAAGGAAAAATTTGTTATGTCAGAACAACTATATGATCAATTCCGCCGACTGAGTCCGAAAGTAACGGGCGGGCTTATTAGAATGCGTTCAGATACTTTCAGGGATTCAGCTGTTTCTGCCAAATATAAGATTCTGGCAGCACTGGCCATCGTGGTTGCCACCAAATGTGAACCGTGTATATTAGGCTACACAAAAATGGCCCATGAAGCCGGCGCATCAGAAAGTGAACTTATTGAGTTCTTAAACGTTGCTATCGTTGAATCCGGCTGTCCTGGTGAACAATGGGCCATGCTCGCCTTAAAAACCTATAACGAGATAGAGGACGGTATCACTGTTAATGCTGATATATGCTGTCATGATGAATACCTAAATCGAAAGGCTTGAGATCGGGAATCATAGAGACATAATATTGTAACATTGACAGTCGTATCAACCGGAAAATTATAATTTTATGGCCCCCCGCAGATCACCCATGGACTGTCCCATGAGATGGGCTTTCTGAACATTTTCGATCCAGATACGTTCTTCTACGGTTTTTCACTCATTCGAGGATGGACGAGATATCATGAAAATTCCAAGCATCAAATATCAAATCTCAAACAAATCCCAATGATCCAATTCCAAAAATCCAAACAAAAGATCCATCTGCCATTGCGCCCAATGGCATCATCCCCAGTTCACCGGATTTTACGTTGTGGTGAGCTTTAATTTTGGCGCATGCCTTGGTCATTGAATATTGAAATTTGAGATTTATTTGTAATTTGGTGCTTGAGATTTGAGATTTTTTTTATTGTAAAATTTTATTAATGCGATTGGTTTAGAATTTACTTTGACGTCGCCCTGGGGGGATGAGACGCTTCCTTGTAAATTATTTCAATTTGTTTTAAGCTTTTCTGTCTGTGACTAAAATAATCGACTGGCCTTTGAGGGCGGCCGAATCAGCCGCGACGGCGCTTGGCACACCCCCAGCCGCATGGAGAACAGCATGCCGGATTATATTACCACTTCGATTTTCGATATATTCAAGACCGGCCCCGGTCCTTCCAGCTCCCACACCATCGGCCCCATGAAGGCTGCTTTAAGCTTTCGCGAGGCGGTCAGGCAGAGGCTGGAGCGCTCGTCGGATCTTACCCGTGCGACCATCGATGTCTATCTTTACGGATCATTGAGCCTGACCGGCGAAGGTCACGGCACTCCGAAGGCCGTCCTGGGGGGACTTTTGGGTTGGGCACCGGAGAGCTGCGACTGTGATGAACTGCTGGCGCTGCTGGACAATCCCGCAACCGTTTACGAACTGCCATTCGAAACCGGCGCCATATCTTTTGGGGCTTCAAACATTCATTTCGAAGGAGCCGATCCGCTACTGCCCTTCCAGAACACACTGCGGTTCAAGCTGACAGCGGGTGATCAACTGCTGTTGGAAAGGGAGTATTATTCCATCGGGGGCGGCTTTATCCAGTGCCGGGGTGAGACCGAACCGGAGCGCCTGCTACCGCCCTATCCGTATCGCAACATGAATGATTTGCGCAAAATCATACGCAAATCGGGCCTATCCCTGCGCGAGGTTATCCTGCAAAATGAAGAAGCCCTGACCGGACAGCCGCAGGCTGCAATCCTGAAGGGAATCGACGGCCTGATCGCTGCCATGTGCCGTTCAGTGGAAATGGGGCTCGCCACCGACGGGCTTTTGCCGGGACCGATCGGCCTGATGCGCAAGGCACCGGTGCTTTTCAAAAACTCGGAGCGGATGAAGCGTGAAACCGGCCGCTCGCTGGCCCTGCTAAATGCTTACGCCCATGCGGCTTCGGAAGAAAATGCCGCCGGGCGCAGGATCGTCACGGCCCCCACTTCCGGCTCGGCCGGGGTGATCCCTGGCGTGATCTACCTGATGAAGCAGCACTTCGAGTTTACAGCAGAACAATTTCGGGACGGCATGCTGGCCGCGGCCGCCATCGCTTTTATCGCCAAGCAAAACGCCAGCATCGCCGGAGCGGAAGTCGGCTGCCAGGGTGAAATCGGAGTGGCCTCGTCCATGGCCGCAGCCCTGATTGCCAATGCCAGCGGTCTGCCCATGAAACAGGTGGAAAACGCGGCCGAAATTGCCCTCGAACACCAGCTGGGCACGACCTGCGACCCGGTGGGGGGATACGTCCAGATACCCTGTATCGAACGCAATGCCGTCGGGGCCGTCCAGGCCTTGAACGCCTTCATCCTGGCGGAAGCCGGTGATCCGGCCCGGCAGAAGGTCACCTTCGACGAGGTGGTCGATGCCATGATGGAAACCGGCCGGGACATGTGCACCAAATACAAGGAGACTTCCAAAGGCGGCCTGGCGGTGTGCTGCGTCGCGTGCTGACAGGGTTCATCGGTGAACGCTCCTACTGCTAAGCGGGAGATCTCAGGAAGCCCCCTCGAAAGTGGCACGATCGTTTATGAAACAATTACATCCAAAATCCGAAGCACGAAATTCGAAATGGTTCGACGAGCTCACCACCTTGAGCTCAGTAGAAAGGCAAATTTAAATGACTAAAATCCCAATGACAAAAACAAATCCCGATCCTATCGGAAATATAGCGATTAACGCCTTGATTCCTTCGATTTACATTATTCGCTCAAAGGAACGATCGGATGGCATTTGATCTGGATATCCGAAATGCCGTCGAAGGTTTCGACCACTCCTCTGATTTCATTGACAAAATTAATCTCATCACTGATAGCCGCCTCTGTCTCGATATAGGCGATTTTACTGTCTACACAGACTTCAATATCAGGACCTAAATCCATTAGTACTTTTTGAATATCGGCTGACAGAGCCAGATCTTCGATCATACGCTGAGACTCCGGGGTCGTTTTGAACCGCTCTTTTGAAACACAGTCGCATATTAGATCAACCGCATCATCAACCGTCAGCTGTTTGATGTGGACAACCAGATCATAGAGGCTGGGATCGGCCGTATCAATTCCGTATAATCGCTGACTCCAATTGCGCCGTTCTTCATCGTCTTTTTCAAGAATCCGGCGAGCTTCTTCAGCATTGATGTTTTTGCGTTCTGCTTCCAGACGGACGCGATCTTCCATGTCCGACAATACCCTTACCTTGAGCACATGCGGTACGTCTTTGACAAAAAAATGACCGGCCAGCCCATGATAAACGATGTTGTCTTCCTTTAAGCGCTTTACGAGCGCAGATTTGATGAAAGCGATGTATTTTTCTTCCTTGCGTCCCAAACGCTCCAGCATACTGGGCGCGTCATGAATGGCATGAACCAGTTTTAATTCAGGTATATTGTGTTCCTTGGAAACCTCAAGCAGCAGATCTCTTGAGATGCATTTATAACCAAGCTTGTCGGCAACCTTTTCGGCGATTTCCCTGCCGCGGCTGTAGGATCCTCTGGAAATGGTAATAACTGCCATATCTATCTCCTTCGCAAGTTAATAGTGGAAATTATGATCAGCGCACCGTTTATTTTGGCAGATCCCTTATGGTAGTGCTTGAGCGTGCGATAGTGACAACCAAACAGCACATATAAGGATCAGTCATAAAGTACCGGGTACGTTTAATCATTTCAGAAAAAAAGTCAGAAGGATAGTTAACTGAGGGGTGGGCTATGCTCGTGGCACAATATATGAACTTTACGGAGTATATCGTGGAATTGATCAACGTTTATGGTAGTTCGTTCGTGCATGCCGTTATAGTAACAATTTATGCGTTGACATTCAAGCTTAGATTGGCCTGATTTAAATCTTTGGTCTTCAATCTGAATAAATCAGACTTCAGCTTACGGCCCATTCTAACAGATCAAAATGCTAATATACCTTTCTCCTGAATCACATGGCTATTAATTACATCATGGTGCTTTTTAAATATCTATCTTGACCTCCTATTTGTTAGCGGAACGCGTCGCATCAAGGATGAAGGCATTGTACGTTCTGGTCACGCCGTCGTTGTCCTTTCTGGGCATGGTCAGGAACGTATGGGTTTTGTTCAGGGTGAATCCCCCTTCTTCAAAGAGTCGGGATAACTCAGCGGGATCAAAGCCGTTGTGCGGGACGACTTCCGGGGCGTGAAAGGTCCCGGGTTCGGTTTCCAGTTCGCCGATGGTCGCGCGGCCACCGGGTTTGATCAATTGGTGCAGATCTCCGATCAGGGCCGGGATGTCCTCCACATGATGCAGGGCCACGTTTGAGATGATCCAATCAATAGACTCCGGCGCAACGGCTTGCCCGACCAGCGTTGAAAGCGTTCCTTCATGGACTGTGACATGGCTTGCCCGGGCCTGGTCCTTGGTCCGCAGCACATCGAGCATGGCCGGTGAGGTGTCGACCATGACCAGTGAGGCGGCTTTTTGGGCGTAGCGGAGTCCGACAAGGCCTGTGCCGCAGCCGAGCTCCAGGATAGCGAGACCGCTGTGATCCGGTAAGATTTTGTCCAATTCGGCTGAAAATCGGTCGGCCAGGGCCATGACCTGAGGATTGGAATCCCATTTTTTGGCTTTTTCCGCGAATGTGTCGTTCATTGTTTCTCTCCTTGGGTTGTGTTTTTGTCAACCAGTTTTTGTTTGTTAGTCTAACTAACTATTATTGTAAAAAAAGGGTCGGCCACTAATCTGTTTTCTCTCGTCTTTCAATGGACCGGGCCAGAGCTAAGTAATCGCTGAAGGCCCGATTGAAAAGTTCAAGTTGTTCTTCCGTTTGGTCGCCGTAGTGGGAGGCGAAAAGTTTGAACATTTTCCGGTGCATCTCCTCGTGGCCTTTGTGGACAATGCGGCCTTGCTCCGCCAGGGTGATGAGGATCTCCTTACGGTTGTCAAGGGCCTTGGACTTTCGCAACAGGCCTTTCCGGGCAAGCTTTTTGACCCGTTCGGACATGGTGGCTTTGGTCACATTCATGGCCCTGGCCAGAGCGCTCAGATTCAGCCCCTGGTTGTCGCCCACGGCCTGGATGGTGTGGGCTTCGACCGGCGAAAGACGGTCGCCGGTACCGTAGTCCACGCCATCCTTATGCCCGGCATTGATCTGATCCACAATAGCCAGAACCCTATCCTGCATGCGGTCAAAAGAATCTTGAAGATCATCCATGGATCTATAGTAAGGATACCTAACAATAATGTCAAGCTAAAAATTCAAATTTCCGGCGGCTGATCAAAATCTTCCTGCGTTATCTGCCGTAATCTCCAAAAGGTAAGTTCAGCTGCCCCTACCTTTAAGTGACAAGAGGCTACCCACAAAAGACACATGACATTTGCGTCGGGTTGTGTTATGAGAACATATCGATAGACGCTCCACCCCATCGTAACCGCAGGCATTTTGCCGATTTCGGCTATGGCGTTTTTTAGCAATCGTCGCGAAAACTCACTCTGAATTGGAGGAGATATCGTGAAATATTGGCGCCAACCCCTTGATAAAGACCGTATTCAGGTCCCGCACGGCATCATCCATGTCATTGAAGAGCGTTGTAAAGGCTGCGGATTCTGTGTTGAATTCTGCCCGCGAGAAGTGTTTGTAATGGCACAGCGAACCAATTCTAAGGGTTATCATCCGCCTGAAATCACTGATAGCTCGCTATGTGCCGACTGCGGACTATGCCCTCTGCTCTGCCCCGATTTTGCCATTTACGTTGAAAGCAGCGAATTGCCTGTCAATGACGGCGAACAGACCGAATAACGGCACCAAGGTGAAATGATGAGCGACGAGGGTCTTTTAACAGGCGAGCATTTCCTGATGGGAGATTATGCCGCCGCAGAAGGGGCCATTCTGGCCGGCTGTCGTTTCTTTGCCGGCTACCCCATTACGCCCGCGACCGAGGTGGCTGAACGCATGTCCACCCGTTTGCCCCAGGTTGATGGCGTCTACATCCAAATGGAAGACGAACTCGCGTCCATGAATGCCATTCTCGGGGCCTCATGGGCCGGCGCCAAAACCATGACCTCCACCAGCGGCCCCGGATTTTCTTTGATGATGGAAAATTTGGGCCTGGGCATCATGCTGGAAACGCCGTGCGTGGTGGTCAACGTGCAGCGGGGAGGGCCATCCACCGGCCTGCCCACCCTGGTGGGGCAGCAGGACATGATGCAGGCCCGCTGGGGTTCGCATGGCGATTATGAAATTATCGCCCTATCTCCCAATTCACCTCAGGAACTCTTCGATCTGACCCTGCGTGCCTTTAATCTGGCCGAAAAATTTCGCACGCCCGTGTTGGTAATGACGGATGCCGAAGTCGGCCACATGACGGAAAAAGTCGTGATTCCATCGCCTGAGGAAGTTGAAATCATCAATCGCCCCATTGTTCAAAAAGGTGATATGGAACCCAGTCATTTTCGCATCTTTCGCGACATGGATGTGCAAAACGAATCGGACGTCCTTGTTTCCCCCATGGCGATTGCCGGCGAGGGGTACCGTTACCACGTCACCGGCCTCACCCACGATGAGCTCGGCTATCCGGCCATGAACGCCGACGCCAGCGAATGGAACATCAAACGGCTGGTCAAGAAAATTCAGGCGCATCGCGACGAAATCATCGAAATCGAGGAGCGCAATCTTGAAGACGCCGAGATCGTCGTCGTATCCTACGGAATTTCAGCGCGCACCTCCCTGTGGCCCATCGAGCAGGCCCGCAAGGAGGGCATTCGTGTCGGCTATCTGCGGCTGATCACCGTGTGGCCGTTTCCCGAGGAACGGATTCGCCAATTGGCCAAAGGCATCCGGGCGTTTGTGGTGCCGGAAATCAACATGGGCCAGATGATGCGCGAAGTCGAACGCTGTTCGGCCGGGTATGCCCCGGTATTCGGAGTTCACCGCCTGGGCGGAGATATTTTGGAGCCTCAAAAAGTCCTCAACGCCATTCGACTGGCCGCCGGGCGCAGCGAAGCGTCTCAAGATGATCTGATAACCCGGTCAGGGGAGTAATCGAGATTATGACTGAAGATCAGCTCGCCAATAACGAAAGGGTGGAATTATCCGGGCACGAACGCACCGGGCAGGGCGATTGGGTCACCGGCCTGCATCCCATGGACAGCCTGCTGCGGGGCGAGCGTTTGCCCCACATCTGGTGCCAGGGCTGCGGTTTGGGAACGGCCATGACGACGTTTATCGGTGCCCTGCAGTGGTTGGAAAAAAATCGAAATTGGGACCTGGACAAAGTGGCCGTGGTATCCGGTATCGGCTGCACCGGCCGCGTTGCCGGCTATCTTCGTTTGGATTCTTTTCACACCACCCACGGCCGAGCCATCCCGTTTGCCACCGGTCTCAAGCTGGCAAATCCGGAATTGAAAGTGGTCGTGTTCTCCGGTGACGGCGATATTGCCGGCATCGGCGGCAATCATTTTATCCATGCCACCCGGCGCAACCTGGATATTTCAATTATCTGCGTCAATAATTTCAACTATGGCATGACCGGCGGACAGGCCGGGCCGACCACGCCCCATGGCGCCCGGGCCGTCACGACCCAGTACGGCAATTTCGAGCACCCCTTTAACCTGCCTTACCTGGCGGCAGCCGGCGGCGCCTCGTTCGTGGCCCGCTGGACGGTCATTCACGCCCGGCGTCTGGAATGGACCCTGCGCGAGGCCATGCTTCACCGCGGATCCAGCTTTGTTGAAATTATCGCTCCCTGTTCCACGGCCTATGCCCGCTGGAACCCGGAAGGCAAAGGCCTGGACCCCGAGAACCTGCGCCGGCGGGGTTTGGAAGTCATGAAATACTACCAAAAGATCGGCCGCATCACGCATGACGCCCACCCGAAAGATGCCGCCATCAAAGTCGATGACCGGGGCGCCATTACCGAAATTGTGGAAGGCGTATTTATCGAAGAGCTCAAGCCGGAATTTCAGGACTCCATCGATCAACAGGCCCAGGTCGCCAAAAAGCGCTGGGCCGCCGTCAAAAAAGCACTGGACGAGCGGCCGCGGCTGTCCGGGCGGACCGATGGAATTTCACGAACCGAGGTGCAGTTGGGCGGTTTCGGCGGTCAAGGCATCGTTAGCGCCGGCCGGATCATCGGTCAGGCGGCAACCATTTATGACCGGCTTGAAGCCAGCTTTACCCAGAGCTACGGACCCGAGGCAAGGGGCGGCGCCGCCGGATCGCAAGTGGTCATAGACAGTAAGCCCATTCATCATCCGCACCTGATCGAACCGACGAGCGCCATTATCATGTCCCGGGAAGCCTATCGTAAATATGTGCCGGAAGTGGCCCGCGGCGGCACCCTGTTTATCGACGACGGTTTGGTGATCCTGGCGGATGACCATCGCCGGGATCTAAAAACCTACGGCATTCCGGCTACCCGCATCGCCGAGGAATTGGGCAACGTGCGCGCAGCAAATACAGTGATGCTGGGTCTTTGGGCCGCGGTGATCGAGGCGGTCAGCAAAGATGCCATGCAGCAATCCTTGGCGGATTCGGTGCCCCCCAAGACACTGGATGTCAATCGCAAAGCATTTGATGTCGGTTATGAAAAGGGTCTGGAATATATAAATGACTAAAATACGAAATTGCCTAAAATGACTAAAATTGATGAGACGCTTCAGGCTTCGCCTTCGGCTACGACCCGACAAGTCGCTCTATCTTTTTTATAAAACCGACAGTCCCGCCGGAAGCGGGATTAGATCATTTTAGATCATTTTAAATTTTAGCTCATTTTTTCAATTATTGTCTATAAGTAGAATTCGTGATCGGAGCAACATGAGACCAACCAACCTTTAATCAAAGGGATGGCTCTCGTGAGCAACAGCGTTCTCATTTTCGGTGGAAGCCCGGCGGGCCTGCAGGCGGCATTGGATTTGGCCGATGCCGGAGTTGAGGTCCATCTGGCTGAAACTTCGCCGTTTATTGAAAACGATCCAGCCGCCGGGATGCCCGCTTATCTGCTCAATGCCAGGGCCCTGGAAATCGCCAAACATCCGCGCGTCACCCTCTGGACCGGCACCGAACTGCAGCACGCTGAGCCCAGGGGAGATTCCTTCCATCTGCAGCTTCGACGGCATCCGCGCTTTGTGGATTTGAAAACCTGCACGGGATGCGGCGACTGCATCGAGGCCTGTCCGGTGACCGTCCCGGGCACCCGCCACAAGGCCGTCTATCGTCCCGACAACGCTCAACCCCAGTGTGCCGTCATTGATAAACAGGGGCTGGCACCCTGCTCCGGTGCCTGTCCGGCTGGGATTCATGTGCAGGGCTACCTGGCGCTGATCGCCGAAGGCCGTTTTCAGGAGGCTATCGATCTGGTCCGGCAGGAGATCCCCTTTCCGGGCATCTGCGGACGTATATGCACCCATCCCTGCGAGACTGAATGCCGCCGCACCGAAATCGATGAACCGGTGGCCATCCGCCAGCTCAAACGCTTTGTCGCCGATTGGGAAATAAATAATACCGATCCTCTCCCCGCCAAGACACCCGAAAAGCAAACCGGGAGCACAGACGCCCGGCGCATCGCCATTGTGGGAGCCGGTCCGGCCGGGTTGACGGCGGCGCATGGCTTGGCTCGAAAAAATTATGCGGTGACGGTTTTTGAAAAGCTTCCGGTTGCGGGCGGTATGATGGCTGTGGGCATCCCGGCCTTTCGCCTTCCCCGGGACATTCTCAGAAGTGAGATTGCCGCCATCGAGGCCTTGGGCGTTGACATCAAAACCGGTGTTGCCTTCGGCAGCGACATTACGCTGGAAGGGTTGAAATCCCAGGGCTTTGAGGTGGTTTTCCTGGCCACCGGCCTGCACGGCAGCCGCAGGCTCGGGGTTGCCGGCGAGGATCTGCCAGGCGTTGTTGACGGCGTTTTGTTTTTAAAAGACTTGGCACTCGGCCATCCTGTAGACCTGAGCGCCAAGGTTGTCGTAGTCGGGGGCGGTAATGTCGCCATGGACGTCGCCCTGTCCGCCCGCCGGTTGGGTTGTGATGAGGTGAAGATCGTTTGCCTGGAGACCCGCGAAGAAATGCCGGCCTGGGATTTCGAGATCGAAGAAGCCCTCGAAGCCGGTGTGGAAATTGTCAATTGCTTCGGTCCCAACCGTTTTATTGAAAAAAATGGATCAATTGCCGGAATTGAGTTCAAACGATGCACCTGCGTCTTTGACGACCAGTGTACATTCAATCCCCAGTATGATGAATCCGACCTGAACATCCTGGAAGCTGAAACCGTAATCATCGCCATCGGCCAGTCCGCGGTACCGGACATTGACCAAGTTGAGCCGCTTGCGCAGTCGCCCAGCGAACGAATTATGGCAGACCCGGTAACGCTGCAGACGAACGTTGCCTGGGTTTTTGCCGGCGGCGACAATGTCTATGGCCCCAAATCCGTCGTGGACGCCATCGCCAGCGGTAAACGGGCCGCGGAGAGCATTCATCGCTTTCTAAGCGGCCATGACCTGAAGGCGGGCCGCGTCGGCGCCGGTGTTGCGCCGAAGTCCGCTGCCGTAAGCCATGTCCCAATAAACGATCGCCGGGAACCCCCGAGTGAGGTTGACCAGCGATTGCCGATAGCGCGACGGCCCCTGACCGAAGACGAACAGCGACCCAAACCGCGGATGCCAATGCCGGAACTGCCGCTGGATCAACGGCTGCAAAGTTTTGCCGAAGTGGAATTCGGTTATTCAGCCGAACAGGCCGTTGCGGAGGCACGACGCTGCCTGGCGTGCGGCCCCTGCAGCGAGTGCATGGCCTGCGTCGAGGCCTGCAAACCGCAGGCCGTCATACATCGTCAGCACCCAACGGCCGTCGAGTTGAATGTCGACGCCATCATTTATGCCGGCGTGCCGCAGCGGTTTGAAGATCTGCCGGTGACCGCCGGCCGGGGTATTTACCGTGTCCCGCCGCAAGATCTGCTGTTGGGCTCGTCAATTGCGGCCCGGGCGGCATCCGATGGACGCATGGTTTGGCATCCACAACCCCAGAAGCCCGCGCCAGGATTTATCGGCGGACGCCGTCGAACCGGTGTATTAATTTGCCGCTGCGGCGACGCGATTGCCTCGACGGTCGATGTCGACGCGGTACGTCGACACGCGGCCACGTTGACGGATGTCGTTTGCGTCGAGATATTGCCGTTTTCCTGCACCCATGAGGCCGGCACCACCATCAGCGAAATGGTGTCTTGTCTCGATTTGAATTCAGTCGTACTGGCGGCCTGTGCCTGTTGTTCTTTGGATCAGGTCTGCTACAGCTGTACCTTCCAGCGTCTGCGCTGCAAGCAGAACTTCGGATCATTCGACCTTTCGCCGCCGATCACATCACCGATGCAGGCTGCCACAGGGAAACCTGATGGTCCCGCCTTGGTCGAGTTTGTCAACATTCGGGAACACTGCGCCTGGGTTCACCGGGATGATCCTGCGGCAGCCACCTCCAAGGCCGCCGACCTGATTGCAGCGGCGGTTGCCAAAATTCAAAATGCGTCATTAAAATCCTTGGAATCACCGCCGGTCGAGCGTTCCGTATTGATACTGGGCGGCGGTCAGGCGGCCGAAGTCTGCCGGGACTGTCTTCAGATGCAGCAGATCGCGGTCCGCCTAACCAATGCACACACATCTCGGATCCGCAGGGAAAGCGGCAGTTATGCCGTTCGGCAAAATGGACATACCCAAACCGCGGCCGCCATGGTGCTGGCTCCCCGGGAACCTTCGGAGGCTGAGGAACTAGTCAAAGCTTTTGGAACCGAATCGCATCAACCTCGACTTCGCTCTTCCTGGGGCGGGCTGGAGACTCAGCTGCCAGGGGTTTTCTATTGTGATCCCGCTGCCGATGGTGCCGTGGCCGGGGCGGCTGCGGCCGCCCGGGCGGCCGCGTGGCTGGGCCGCTGCAGAAGCCATGCAAAGCCCCATGCCGCGGTGGTCGAAGCCCATCTGTGCCGGGCCTGTCAGAGCTGTGTCGAAACCTGTGAATTCGGCGCGCCGCATATCGTGGGCCAGGCCGATCAGCGCAGCGCCTGGGTGGATCCCGACATCTGCGCCGGCTGCGGCACCTGTGCTGCGCAATGTCCTTCAGGTGCAATTACCGCCGGTTATGCCAGCGACCAGCAGCTGGCTGTAATGATCGCAACGATTTTGGCTGATGAAGCAAAGACTGATGAAGACAGATAAGATATTGGTGTTTACCTGCAACTGGAATGCCTATTACGGGCTCGAATCGGCCGGTATGAACCAACAGGCTTATTCGCCTGCGGTTTACCCCTTAAAAGTGATGTGCCTGGGACGCCTGGGTCCGGGAACCATCCTTAAGGCCTTTGAGCAGGGCGCATCCGGTGTTTTGCTGCTCGGTTGTCCACCCGGAGAATGCCACTATGACTTTGGCAATCGCCGTGCCGAGGAGACGTTTGCCCTTGCCAGCGACCTGATCCACGTATTGGGTTACTCCGACAATTGCCTGCAGATGGATCGGGTGGCCGTGGACCACGCTGAAACCTGGGTCGAAAAAGTACGGTCGTTTGTGGAAGGACTGAACAAAAATGAACTGCCGCCAGCAGAGCGGAGATTTGAGCTAGGTCCCTCGAAGGAAGCCTAGCTCACGTTTGCCGGCAGGCCGCAAATTTCGTAGTGGCGGGGTTTATCCCGGGTTTATCCCCGCCTCCATAGGTGCTCGGAAACATCATTATCGAAAGATGGTTGTAAAATCGGGGATCAACGCATCGCAGTGGTTCTTGCAGGAGGGGATAAACCCCTCCACTACTAACTGTACCCCACTGCCTGTCGGATAACATAAATAGCTTTCTTATTTTGACCGTTTTGAGCATTTGGACATTCGAATTTATAATTTGTTTCGTATTTCGAGATTCGTATTTCGTATTTTTTTAACGTCAGTTGATTTTCACCAATACCGTTGAACCTTTTCGGATCTACCTCTTGAATTGGAGGATTATGGCAAATCGTATCCTTGATATCATAGAGCAAAACCGTGCATGGTATTGTGTCGAGTGCGGCAAGTGCAGTGCGGTGTGCCCGATTACGCCTTGGGAAAACCGGGTCTACACGACCCCGCGGCTGCTGGTTGAAAAAGCCCTCAACGGCAATGCAGTCGATGTTTTCGATGATCCCTTGTTCTGGACTTGTCTGACCTGCAAGCGATGCAGCGAACTGTGCCCGTCCGATGTCTTTTTTTCCGAGTTTGTGCGAGATGCCCGCGAGCTGGCCAGAAACGACGGTCGTTCGGGGAGTTGCACCCACGGTGAAACCATCCAAACCTGGGCCCGGTTGATGATGGACCCCGACCTGGAACAAAGACGGCTCGAATGGCTAACCGACGAGTTAAAAATAGCCGATGATTCGGATACCTTGTACTTTACGGGATGCTTGCCGTACTACGATATCCTGTTCCGGGATTTGGGCATCGAGGGTCTGGAGATCGCCCGGGCGGCGGTCAGGATATTAAACGCTTGCGGGATTGAACCCAAGATTTTGCCGGATGAGCGCTGTTGTGGGCATGATCAAATCTGGGAAGGCGACCTGGAGGGATTTCGCGCTCTGGCACGTCTGAACCTGGAACGCATCAACGCCGCCGGAGTCAAGCGAATCGTATCGACCTGCCCCGAGTGTGTCCGGACCCTCGCTCTGGATTACCCCAAACTGGTGGGTGATCATGACCTGGAGGTGATGCACCTCAGCCAGTTTATTCATCTATTGATGCTTGATTCCCAATTAAACTTGGACTTGCCCGAAATCGCGGACACCGCGACCTACCAGGATGCCTGCCGCCTGAGCCGTCATTTGGGTGTGTACGAGGATCCGCGTGCACTAATTGCGGCCGCCGGGATGGATCTGGTTGAAATGGCGCACACCTGCCGCGCTGGCATTTGCTGCGGAGCATCGGGGTGGACTGCCTGTGGCAAGGTGAGCAAAAATATTCAAGTGCAGCGACTGCGGGAGGCCAAGGCCACCGGTGCGGATCTGTTGATAACCGCCTGCATAAAATGCCAGATCCATTTCAGATGTGCGCAGCAGGACCCGGCCCTGAAGAATGAGATCGACATTGAAGTTCGCGACCTCACGACGGTTTTGGCGGATCGACTGGAGCGGTCAAAATTGAACGATTCTCCCGCTGAACGGGAGGCCTCATGAAGTTCCCTGGAAGTTGGCTAGACCACTGGCGCAACTATTTAAATCCGAAATCCGAAGCACGAAACACGAAACAAATTCGAATGACATAAATACCAATGACAAAAAGAAATTCCGATCCAATACGAAAATTCGTTATCGGTTATTTTACGGATGCAATGAGTCTAAATTTAAACGACAGAGCGAAGCGATACAATAAATCTTCAATCTTCAATCTTCAATTTTCAATTCCGGCTTGCCCGGGTTGGGATTGAACTATCTGATACCCGAGGAGGGTGTCTCGTGACACACCAATCCACCGTGGCTGGAATTCTTGATCCGGATTTCCTGCAAAGCGTTGTCCGTCAGGCAACTTACCAGTGCCGGGCTGACGGCAGCTGTTTTTACCTCTGGGATCCGGACAAGGAGCGGCTATCACAGGTAGCCAGCCATAACCTGCAGCACATACCCTGGGAGGAGGGACTGCCGGAGCGGGTGATGAACGCCGGGGAAGCCATGGCCGAAACCGGTTCCGATCGTTCCGTATCTCTGGCGGCGCCATTGATTTGGCAGGATGCAGTACACGGGATTCTCATTGTTTTTGATGGGAATGTCGAGCGCAGGTTTCGGAAGCGCGACATGGCTCTGCTTCAATCCCTGGCGGATATGACGGCGTCGGTCGGCCAGCAAAACGAGCGGCTGGCGCGGATGACCGCCCAGTTTCGAACGCTGCATACGATCGATGTTGCGCTCACCTCCAGCCTGGAATCGGAGCGCGTATTGAATCTGATTCTTGATAAAGCCGCAGAGCTGGTCAACGCCGAGCACGGGTCACTGCGGCAGTTGGATCCGGAATCCGGAAAGCTGGTTCTCAAAGCCCATTACGGCGATGGCTGGACGCCCGAAAATCTGGCCTATACCCCCCGAATCGGACAGGGCATCGCCCGCTGGGTGGCGGAAAATCGGCGGCCTTACCTGAGTTCCGATGTTCGCAATGATCCGCTGAACATTGTGCTGTTTGAAGATATGCGGTCGAGCATCTCGGTGCCGCTGCAATATGGTCTGGAGGAGCCGACTCAGCCGGATTCGCTGCTGGGCGTTTTGCTGCTGGAAAGTTCTCGGGTGGCTGCCTTCGATCAACAAGATGTCGAACTTTTGGAGGCGTTGGCGCAGGAAGCCGTTATTGCGATCCAAAACGCAAGCCAACATCAAAGACTTCTGGCCGAGCAGGAAAAGCGGCTGGCTGCCGAAAAATGGGCGATGATGGGTCAAGCCGCCACCGCCCTGGCGCACCGGATCAACAATTTGATCGGAATTGTGCCGGTCAGCGCCCGGGAGACCCTACGCTCGCTGGCAAAATTGGAGATGGCTGATTCCGAACGCGCCTGGACTGAAGCCAATTTGGAGCGGATCGAGCGCAATGCGCGCTTTGTGCTCAAACTCAGTGATGCGCTTTTTAAACCATTTAAAAATTCCGGTCCCGCAGCGCGCCTGGATGTAAACCGTCTGTTGGAAGAAGCTCTTGAAGCTTCCGATCTGCCGGATAGAATTGCGGTGGTCCAAACCTTTGAAAAAGATTTGCCGCTCGTCAACTGCAGCTTGCTGCTGTTGGATATTTTTCTCGAGTTAATCGCCAATGCGGCGAAGGCCCTGGAAAACAGTGATCAGCGGCAACTGCAGGTGAACACATGGTCAGAATCGGACGATACCGGTCCTTGGATCATTGTTGAGATTAAAGACACGGGGCCGGGTATTTCGAGGGAGCAGATGAAACATTTGTGGAACATGTTCCAACAAAGTGAAAATGGACTTGGGTTCGGACTGTGGTGGTTGCGTACATTTATCGAACGTCAGGGGGGATCCATTCGATGCCTTAGCGAACCGGGTAAAGGAGCGACCTTTGTCCTGCGCCTGCCCGCAGCTGCCGGCCGGCATTCACCTACTTTAATCTAACCTAGTAATCCTGGTCATATGGACCAGGTCGAAGAAAGTTGGCTTTGCCGTGACTCTGCGTAGCGGAATGATGGAATAATGGAGTATTGGAATGATGGGTTTAGCGGATTTGGATCAATTTTTATATGGGTGGCACAGATCGGAAATTAAAATCCGACCATCATCCGTATTAGATACCCAATATTCCATTATTCAATTCCTCCTCCGGCGGATCTGCGACATTCCACTCGGAGTCTAAGGTAAACTCCATCCCTCTGGGGTGAAATCAATGCCGAGCCTGCCGCGGCGTAGCGTAGCGAAGACGGGTCCTCAGGGCCCTGAGATTTATTCGGTCGCGAGCCTATATCGAAGTAAAGAAAAATTTAAGCAAAAGCAAGCCGGGAGATACACATGCGGGGTAAAGTGCTGATCGTAGATGACTATTCGGATTGGCGCGATTTGCTGAGTGGTTTGATTGAGCGCGAAGGACATTTGGTCGAAGCGGCAGGCAACTGGGAGGCCGCTTTGGCCTATATCAATGAAAACAAAGATCTGGATCTGGTCATCCTGGATATCCGCCTGGTCGAGACGGAAGAAAACAACCAAGACGGCATGCGGTTGCTGGCTGAAATCCGTAAACGGCATTCCTTTACTCGGGTTATCATGGTCACCGGATACGGGACCATGGAGACCCAGCGCAAGGCCTTTAAAGAGTTTCAAGCCTTTGATTTTTTCCGCAAAGCCCAATTTGATTCGGATGAGTTCCGTCGATCGGTTCAAGACGCTGTTGAGCAATCGATCCGTGATCGGAAAAATTGGAAAGATGGAGAATTGATCCACGATCAAAACTTTGAATTATGGCAACGGGAGCAGGGGGATTGAGTCTCGCATTAGGCGCCTGGTGGTGGCAAATCGACGGGATATTGTGGATGATACCGAGTATTTTAGTGATACAAGGGTTTCAGGTGTCGGGTGTCGGGTTACGGGTGTCGGGTTTCGGGTTACGGGTTTCAGGTTTCGGGTTACGGGTTTCGGGTGTCGGGTTTCGGGTGGTGGGTGTCGGGTGTCGGGTTTCGGGTGTCAGCAAGAAGGGTTACGGGTTTCGGGTGTCAGGTTTCGGGTGTCAGAGGACCCGTCTTCGCTCTCCGAGCTTCGCCGCGGCACGCAGAGGACAGAGTCAAAAAGAAAGAAGTTGAGAAGGTGAGAGGGTGAGAAGGTGAGAAAGACGCTCGTAGCTCATAGATCAGAGGATAGGGTTCAGCGGGTTGTCGTTAGATGTCGGAAGACAGAGGGCAGAGGACAGAGGCTTTCGATTGCGGATTTTGGAATGCGGAATGCGGATTTTTGGATCCAAACCCGGAGAGCGCAGGGCAATGAGCGTGGAGCGTGGGGCGTGGAGCAGGGGGCAGAAGAAGCAATTGTTATTTGTTATTAGTTATTTGTTATTGGTTGTCGGATTTTGGCGATCTAAAAAAAGGACAGAGGTCAGATATCAAACTACTGGAAATGACGAATGACGAATGTCGAAGGGAGGAATCGCTTCAGGCTTGGGGCTTGCGGCTTCGCTCTTCGAGCTACAACCCCACACGTCGCCCTTCGGGCTACGACCCCACAAGACGACCCGACACCCGAAACCCGACACCTGACACATGAACACTGAAATCCAAAGTTCAGGCTTTTTACGATTTGGCAGAAAGGGCTTTGTTTACAGCAATCAAAAAAAGGAGAAGCACCTTGGCTAAAGAAGATTTGCGTATTGGGGTTTTTGTGTGCGATTGCGGTTCCAATATTGCCGGGTTCGCCGACACCGAGACCATCCGCGCGTTCGCTGAGTCCCTGCCGGATGTCGTTGTGTCGGTTCGCAACAAGTACACCTGCTCGGATCCGGGTCAGCAAGAGATCCAGCGCAGCATTTTCGAAAACCGGTTGAACCGCGTAGTGGTCGCATCATGTTCGCCTTCTTCGTATGAACCGATCTTTCGGCAGTGCATCCAGCTGGCGGGACTCAATCCGTATCTGCTGGAGATGGCCAACATCCGTGAACACTGCACCTGGGTCACCCGGGACCGGGAAGCGGCCACGGACAAAGCCAGAGACATTGTCAAAGTGGCGGTTGCACGGGCGAGGTGGCTTTATCCCCAGCAAGAGGAGCAAATTTCGGTCACGGACGCGGCCCTGGTTATCGGCGGCGGCGTGGCCGGTATGCAGGCGGCCCTGGATTTGGCCGAAGCGGGCCATCCGGTCTATCTGGTCGAAAAAAAGCCGTCTATTGGCGGGATTATGGCCCACCTTGACAAAGTTTACCCGGATATCGAGTGCAGCATCTGAATTCTGGGCCCCAAAATGATGGATGTCGGTCGACATCCCAAGATTGAACTTTTGACCTACTCGGAATTGGAAGACATATCCGGATATGTCGGCAATTTCAAGGCCCATATTCGCAAAAAAGCCCGATATGTCGATGAAGAGGCTTGTGTTACCTGCGGCGAATGCACCACCGTCTGCCCGGTGGTCGTCCCGGATGAATTTCAAATGGGCTTGAGCAGCCGCAAGGCGATCTACATTCCTTTTCCCCAGGCCGTGCCGTCGGCGTATATCATATCCGCAGCGGACTGTTTGGGTGACAATCCCATCGCCTGCGGCAAGTGTCTGGAAGTCTGCGAGAAGAAAAGCATTAACTTTGACCAGGAAGACGAACTGCGCGAGGTTGAGGTCGGGGCGATTGTCGTTGCCACCGGTATGGACGTGTATGACCCGACCGCCCTGGACGAATACGGGTATACGCGTTATGAGAATGTGGTCACCAGCATCGAGTTTGAGCGCCTGATCTCCACCGGCGGGCCATTGGAGGGCCATTTGGGCCGGCCCGGCGATTTGAAACGGCCTCACCGCATCGGGTTTGTTCAATGCGTAGGGTCTCGCACCCAGGACCAAAAGCGCGGCAATCCCTATTGCTCCACGATTTGCTGCATGAACACCATCAAGAGCGCCCAGTACCTGATGGACAACTACCCCGACACGGAAGTGACCGTTTTTTATGTTGACTTGCGCGCTTATGGCAAAGGTTTTGAAGAGCTTCTGATGCGAACCAGAGGCCATGGGGTGCGTTATGTTCGGGGACTGCCCGGTGAGGTGCTCGAGGATCCCCGGACCGGTAATTTGTTGGTGACGGTTGAAAATACCATCGAAAAACGTCTGGAGAACCATGAATTCGACATGCTGGTGTTGGCGGTCGGCGCGGCCCCGGCTGTCGATACCGAAGTTGTCCGGCAGATGACCAGCATCGCCAAATCACCGAGCGGTTTTCTGAAAGAAGCGCATGCGAAACTGCGGCCGGTAGATACACCGACAAAAGGCGTTTTTATTGCCGGTGCGGCAGAGAGCCCCAAAGATGTCCGCGAAAGCGTCACCCAGGCCAGTGCCGCCAGCTCCCATGCATCCATCCTCCTGGGCAAGGGCCGTTTTGCGGTGGAAGCCATTACCGCAGCAGTGTATGAGGAAGCCTGCACAAAATGCGGACAATGCGCTCAGGTGTGCCCCTTTGGTGCGATCACCTGGCAAAAGAAGCAGATTCCCCAGGTGATCAGTGCGGCCTGTGCCGGGTGCGGCACCTGCGCGGCTGAGTGCAAGTTCGGCGCCATCCAAATGCGCCATTTCTCGGACCAGGCGATCTATGCCCAAATCGATGCAATCCTGGAAGCGGATACCCGCAATAAAATCGTCACCTTTGCCTGCCATTGGTGCTCCTACGCCGGCGCCGACACGGCGGGCGTCAGCCGCATGGACTATCCGCCCAATGCCCGCATTATCCGGACCATGTGCTCCGGCCGTGTGAATCCGGAATTCGTGTGGTATGCGTTTAAAAAAGGTGCGCCGGTGGTCCTGGTGTCCGGCTGCCACTACGTGGACTGCCACTACCTTGACGCGAACCGCAGCACCATGCGGCGGGTCGACGGGTTGTGGAACGGTCTGGCAAAGGCCGGCATCCGGGCCGATCGGCTGCTGCTGGAGTGGTGTTCCGCGGCCGAAGGCGGGCGTTGGCAAACCATCATGCACGAAACGGAGAAGAAGCGCCGAACGGTAACCGCCGATGAATTGGAGTTAACCCGCATCGCTCTGGTGAAGGCCCGCGTGCCCCGACCACGCAACCCCAAGCCGGCCGACGAAAAACAGCAAGCCGAATATTCATGCATGCGCTGCGGGCATAATTGGAGCGGCATTTTCAGTATCCACCGGGAACGCACTTGCCCGACCTGTCGATCCAACAGCGTGCGCTGGCTTTAGCACGCGATTGAAGAATCACACTAATTCCGGCATTAAACCTCCATTTCTAGTGGTGGACCCGAAAAGGTTCTACCGGTCCGGTGAGAATCAAACGAGATAGAATAAATCCGAAACACGAATTTCGAAATCCGAAACAAATCACAAATTCAAATGTCCAAATTTTCAAAAACGACCAAAACAAAACGATGAAAACAGTGAATAGAACTGATCAATTCGCTCAGCGCTAGATTGCGTATTGGATCAGAACTCGTTTTTGTCATTGGGATTTATGTCATTTGAATTTGTTTCGTGTTTCGTGCTTCGGATTTCGGATTTACATCGTTGCGCCAGAGATTTTGCCCCTTCCAGTGAGCTTCCTGAGGCCTCCCGCTCAGCGCACTCAGCGGGAGGAGCGCTCACAATGGGATACTATGTTTTAGGAATAGCCTTTCCTCACATGCATATTTTACCACGGTGAAGTCACGAGTACTTCCTGTTTCGTAACCGGGTGGCTGGCAATTGCGTGGTCAATTTTTCTCAGAAACTGCTCCTGGGATTCCGGCAGTATGCCCCTGGAAGAGACGATATTATTACCGTGATCCCCCCCAGTAAATCGTCTCAAAACCCGCCAGGTTTTCCAGCAGGTACTTTTCTTCCTCCAGGATCTGCAGCGGGGTCGCCTGGATGAACTCTCCGGTTTCAACCTGTTTCGCCAGTTCGGTGCCCGGCTGGATCGCCAGGGCCAGGGGAGCGATTTGTTCAGGCTTCATGATGTTGAGCAGCCTTGTGGTTTCAACAATATGTTGCCGGGAACGTTCCTTGCCACCGATCCCAAAGATGATGGACAAGAGGATGTCGATGCCTGCGGCTTTGGCCTTTGCCATTCCCTTCTCGGCCTGTTCCGGTGTCAGGCCCTTCTTAATCCGCTCGAGTGTAACGGGATCGCCGGACTCCAAGCCGGTATAGGCCAGCGTTAACCCTGCCTGCTTCAGTCCCTTGAGCTCTGCGACGGATTTTCGCCTCAAATCATTCAACCCGGCGTAGAGGGCAATTTTTGAACATTCCGGAAAGGTTGAGGTGATTTTTCTAAGAATTTTTAAGAGAAACGCCGTTTTCAGGGCCATTACGTTTCCGTCGATGAGGAAGATTGATCCGACATGACGCAACGTGCTCCTGGCTTCCTCGATATCCTTGAAAATCTCTTCGATTTTCCTGATGCGAAATCTCTTTTCCCTGAACATGTTGCAGAAAGTGCATTTATTGTGGGTACAGCCCAGAGTCGTCTGTATCAGTAAACTGTTGGCTTCCGGCCAGGGCCGGTATATTTTTCCTTCGTAATTCATATCTATTTCCTAATCCGGCCAAGCCGGAATTGAAGATTGAAAATTGAATAGCTGACCTAAAGCCCAATTTGCTTTAACCTGTTCTTCAGGGCTACCAAAGTAGTGGCGGGGTTTATCCCCGCCAGGAGCTTTGCGACTACCACTGATAAACTCTCTTAGTCGATTCGTTGCTGGACAACGGCGGTACCCGCCGTTTAGGCGGGGATAAACCCCATAAGCGCTTAAATAAGATATACTATATAGATTGATATAATACATCAACTTGTAATTTTCGCTTACGCGCGTTTTCCATTAATGACCTCCTTATGCGAGGCCAATACTTTAAAGCATGTGGCA
>Ga0209367_1002246_pt1 | contig 25306 bp, 13 predicted proteins | sample WorMetLIZISLAND2_FD_187412 | JGI IMG/M metagenome (GOLD analysis project Ga0209367, IMG submission 187412) | Marine gutless worms symbiont microbial communities from Max Planck institute for Marine Microbiology, Germany - Olavius geniculatus... ... | reverse complement strand
TCTTATGTATTAGACAGGACTGAGGTTCCTGTGTCTTGTGACATTGGTGTAGAAGTAAAAATCGTTTTTGCGAAGAAATTACTGCACTTTTTCAACTTATCTCATTCGTTCGTCAGGCATTTAGTGTAAAATGATATTTGAAATTTCAGACATTACGTGAAATGTCTAAAGATTTCAGTCATTTCGTAAAGCAACTGAGTGAAATAATTATTTCGCATAATGCTTGAAATGTTCGTTATACACGTATTGCCTGGTTTCAAGTAGATCATAAAAGTACGTCACAGAAATATATTGTACCGGACGGTTGTCACAACGTTAACGTTACTAAAGTTCTTTCACTGACACATACTCTCCGGAAAACTGGCAGTGCCCCACCAATCCTAAAGGCCCCAAACACAACTACGATCAATCTGGCGTTGAACAAAGACTATCTGAAAATAAGAAGGCAAATGAATTTTGCGCTCACATAAAGTTGACGTCGAGTCGCCGGCATTGCACTCGCTTGGCTGTCGGAGTGATCCAAGAAGGTTTTTCACTTCAGTCAACTCTTCTCTTATCAGCTGCACATTTCTAGTGGTCTCATCTAACGTGTCACATATGCAACTTAAGTAAGTAAGTAAATATTTTATTGTACAAAACACACCTAAATGCAAAAAGTGCAAAAGATAAACATCCCAAAAACTACACAAACTTATAAAGACAATTTAGTTATAGCAAAGAAACACATGAAAAACCTATAATCACAACTGTGTGGGGACCTGACTGGCACGATGTTTTTACGTCGGCTTTGATCTCGTTCACAAATTCCTCCCACGTTGCACTAGACTGACAGTAAGCATCATCGTCATCCACCGTTGGTTGAGCGCTCACGGGTATAAAAGACGACATCGTTATCAACAACACACCGATCCAGATCATCTGCAGAGCTGCAGCTGGACACAGACCTGTTGCTTTGGACATAGGCTTAACAAAATGTACACACTGAGTATAGAAACTGGTAGATGCAAACACTAAGTCTTTTGTAGCAATGCCACGTATGACTTTTTTGATTCTACACTAGGCTTTATACTTTCTTCATAAGCGTTTTGCTGCTTTAATAGCCAAGCCTATACACACTCACACTGCTACGCTTATGCTTGTCAGCTGTCAACAGTTAAGCTTTGTGCAGTGTTGCGTGACTGTTACTAAACGACTCACGATTCACTCGCGTAGTTTACTTAACATAAATTTTATGCAGCCGACCATACAATATAAGCAACCAAAGCATGTATGCACTATAGTAAGCGTACTAATCGTAATAGTCGTGGTCCCAAACATAGGCTCTTACCGACGATCTGATGAGCCGGCTGCAGTCTGTTCAGAATGATGCTGCACGTTTGGTGTCGGGCGCTGGACGCTATGACCACATAACGCCTGTGCTAAAGGAGCTGCACTGTCTTCTGGTTCGGCGTCGGGTGGATTTCAAGATGGCCACTCTGGTCTACTTGTCACTGTTCGGCATGGCTCCAGCTTACCTAACCGCCGACTGTCAGCTGGTCCTCGACGAAAGTCGTCGTCAGCAGCGTTCCGCCAACTCAAGGACATTGTGTCGTCAGACGGTTGCAGATAAACACAAACTTGCTGCTTATGGTAGCAAGTACTGCTAACGAGCTTTCCGCGGAAACGAACATAGATGACCTTGAACGATTCTTAAATAAAAAAAAATAAATTTTGGTGTTTTTTGCTATGTTAGGCTGCGTTTTAATCGCAAATTACGCCAAAATCACCAGAGCCAGACCAGGACAACCTGCGTATGACATTTTAGCATAACATAAATTTTAACCGTCTGAGTTTCGACGTAGGCTACTAGGTTAATTCAAGGTGCATGTGTCTTCCGTACGGAGGCCTCAAATTTCGGTAATCTTTCAAAATGTAATATTTTATTGCACTTTGTACACCGATTTCCCAGGTGGCAATACCGATGCTGTCGCGCGTGTCGTGAACTTTGCTCAGATCACTTGTCACTACTTGTTCGCTTATTCAGCCGGTTATATACGACCCACCTCGGATCTATTAACGATATGGCGCTGGGAACGTATACTGTGATCGATCTCTGTATTTTTATCCTATCAGCCATAAGCTTATAATCGCTTCGTGCCATCTATAAACTGATCGATATATGAGCACAGTGAACAGCCACAACTGTTGACCACGCAAGCCTAATCCACGGCTCCCATGGTGCCCACAAAAACTTGGGTAACTCCATCTGACTGGACATCAATCACAACACACTCAGTTCGTATGAAAACAAAAAGTATGTCCGATCAGCGATCGAATAACGTTATTTTTAAATTAGTAATAAAAAATAAACCTGTGATAAAACTGCAAACTTTTATTGTCGTATTTTCGAAATTATAAAAACCTACTTGTACTTCTTTATCATTTAAACGACAATAAAAACTAAAAGGTAAACCTACATGAAATGAGTTGAAGACTAAAACTTGCATGCGGTAAAAAGCAGAACAAATTAGTTTACGTCAAATACAGCAAGGTAGGTGTGCCATGCGCGATAAAAGTGCGAAACCTGGGTTGAACTACTGGGAAATTTATTATAAAAAGTTTAATTATTTTTAATATGAGAAATGTTTTTATAATTTATTTTTTAATTTATAATTAATTTATAATTTATTTTTATAAAATGTGAAAACTTTCCAAGAAGTTAATATTTTTAAAGAAAATTTTTTAAATGTGGGCTGATCTCATGTAATCGGCGATACTGAGTACTGGCCAGTAGATATCATAGGTCGTTTTAACCTTTCTGACCGGAAGAAATAATTTTATCGGTGAAAATGATTAACGATTCCCGGCATTGCTGGTGATCAGGCAAAATGTTTCATTAATTCAGAACAGTTCGCTAGGGTGCACATAATCAAACTAACCATGTTAACAAATCAGCGACATTAAGATAGGCCGCTACCCGAGTGAAACATAACCTTACGTTCTGGAGATTATGAGCGTCCAGTGTAAAAATTAGTGCAGCGTGAAATTGATTCGTGGGCAATGATTGGACAAGCAACGAACGCCAGTACTGACGAACCCAGACATAAAATATTACTCTCAAGGTGCTTACAGAGTACAGAGCGACCGAAATGAACTCAAATAAACTAAACTAAATTGATCATTGGCTGACCGATTGGTCAGTTCGGTTCAGTTATCTCGCCCCGTACGCGCCTTTATCATACATAATCTTTGAAAACGGTTATGATTCTGATCATATTTCATAACCATATTTATAGCCATAGCTTAAACATAAGCACAAATTAAAAGATTGTCTAAACTAAAACACCGAGAACAACAAATATAATAACTTATTACGTGTAACAAATGGCGAAACAGTCTGTAAAAGATCCGATGAAACAGCACGGATTTGATTACCGTAGACGTTTTTCTGGTAAGATTTACCGGATGCTATAATAATAGTCAGTTGTTTGTTGGTTTTCATCTGTTATATTTCACGTTTGCATACAGCTTGGAACAAGACCAGAAATTCGAAGTTTACAGTGTTAAGCGTACAAAACCATAGACTACAAATAAGTGGATTTTAATGACCGTTAGGGGTCGCGCGCATGTGCGATAAAGTCAAATAAAATAAAAACAGCCTAAAACAACTATAAAACAACGTATTTTGTTTCTCTGCAGCGGATGCTCCGGCAAAACAAAATGTCTCTGCAAATTTTGGAAACCACGTTTTTCTGTGCGCTAAACGGTAGACGGAATCGACACTGACCATTTTTTTCATTTTCATTTTGGCCGATCTTTATGTCGAGTCTTGGGTACAATATGACTCTCTGATTGTCTGTCTGTCTGTAACGCATGTATTGTGGCTAAACTGTACGTCGTAAGGGGGTAAACGATGGTACCGTTATTGGACAGAACCATAACAAATTTCTATAGGCTGCAATGTCAATAGTAGCCATGTCTTTGTCTGCAGCGGTTTGAGTTAAGAGTTTTTGCTTGCAGCCATCATTCACGTGCGATAAACTGTCGAGTGTTGATTGTAGCGTTCAATATAGCAGCGTCACTATAGCTTGTATAAGACTGTAGTTACGCTGGAAAATCGTTATTTTTGCAAGCGCTGGTCTGTGGATACAGTCGGTACGGTCGGCCCACCTTAACGACGGCCGGTTTTTTTTGTATTGTATTTTATGGGTATGGCACACGTGTGAGTGCCGTAACTCGTAGACAAACGGGCAGCTTAATGAAAGGCAGGTGCAGGAAGCGCTGAAGCATAAAATCGAATTTAATCAATCAGCCGTGCAATCAACTATTTTAGCGATTTCCCGACAGAGTCCAGCTGAGTGGAACGTGCACATTATGGGCAATAAAATCAACAGTAAAACGCAATAAAAATGCGAGTACGAGTCTTTAAACACGATGCACTTTAAAATCTTACATTCCGTCAACGAAATTTCAAACAGTAAGCGACGAAAACAGATATCTCAGAAAAATTTCAGAAAAAAAATCACAACTTCTTGCACATGCGTTTACCACGGCTAGCTTATTTTAGCCCATAAAATTATAATTTGAAATGAATTTTTTGTCCCACGTTGCAATTGCAGATATGCGTTTTTGTGAAATTTTTATGTAGTTGTTGGTTAAACTTTTTTACAGTTGTGTTGTTTCACATTAATAGACCTACTGCATTTTATGCTAGATTCCGGCGCAATAAAAATTGATATAGGCAAGCAAGCCTTTTAAAACCTCATGGCATAAAAGACTCATGAATCACTGCTAATGAGTATTAAATAGATTCTATATTCAAAGCCTGAGTTTCGAGTGCAGAAATTGTCAAGCCATAAAATCGAATTAACCGCATGGAAACGAACTTACATTGACTTTAAAGTGACTTTCAGAAACGCCCGTGTATAGCCTATATAATGAGTGATATAGCCTACAGATGGGAAACGTATTATAAGTAAATGCATAGCAGTAATGGATGCAAGCGAAGCACGTTATAGCCTTAGTGTTCTGCCATCATTTACCCAGAGCCAGTCCGCCATGTCTTTAGTTTAATCCGCTATCGACGTTGGGGAGGGGGCCTCACACCTGGGCACTCATAATTGCTCATGTGACGTCACCGCTATCACGCGGTAAGGTCGGCACGGCACGTCAAAGCAGAAAAGACTTCTTTTCCCGGTCCGTCTAATCGCCGATCCTTGACTGGGCACCGGCCTCATCCTTTCGGCCGCAATGCACACGTCTGAATAGATAGATGGACATATGGATGGAATATAGTAGCGTTGTATATTGCTGCCCGCAAGCTATGTAATATTCCTCTAGGATTGCAGTCGGACCGAAGTATCACATAAATTCGGCTACTCGAAGCATCACTAACGTTTGAGTTGATCTCCAAGCCTTATATAATGGACTCGTTTAACACATGCTCAGTTCGTTGTATTCGTATAATGATGAATATGTGTTCCGTATAACCGGTTGATATTTTTTTCAAGGTCATTTAAGGTCGACTATTTTCATATCAGCTGAAAGGAGGGCATTATGCGACTTCCTATTAGTGATCAACAGCAACCTTGGTTCCATCTCTCGCCGTTTGTGAGATACGGCCACTTATCTATTTAAAACGCACATTTTTCCTGCCCGTTTTGTTCAATCCTAAATTTCAGAATGTTTTCCTTGCACTAGATAACTGAAATTTTGCAAGCGAAAAGCTCCGACATTGGGCTTCTACACCTGGTAATAAAATTCGATGTAGCCCAAACTGTATTATCAGCGTGCATCAACGTTGCACCAGACGGACAGACGGTCATCATGCTCTGGCAATACCGCCCCATGCATGCGTGCATGCGTTTAGTGAAATAAAAAGTCTAAAAAACAGACAGAGAGTGAGATATTTCTAAGTAGACGGATCAAGATGTCCGAACACACCATGTCTTATACCCCGTTTACACGAGGAAGCATACATGAAGCACACAAGTTAGAGCTGGCTTGATAACGTAGTCGCTATATTGCAAACATTCACGAAGCTGCTAGCTCCACGTGTGCTTCGCGTATGCTTCCTCGTGTAAACGGGGTATTACACAACAATCCATGAAACAGTTGGACGTTGAGCTTTATTGATCCGGTTACAGAGGAGCGTGAAGGTTTTCCGTAAATCGCGGTTCTTGCTTCAGCAGTCCGAAAATGCAGGCTTTCGCTTCGTTAACCTATTAACGTATAACCCGAGGTTGCGACCGTTCGTTCCGTCTTGCACGCGTCTAGTACGTTGTAATTGGCGGCCGTAACCGGAAGCGATGGCTCGCAGCTAAAGATGGATCTATGACTCGAAACCGGACGCCCGACGCAATTGCCATTAGTTACGCCGTATCTATAGAAAGGAACGGAACGGAATTGCCAACGCGGGACGTTTGGTTTCTTCGGCTGGTTGGAATAAAACGGGGTCGCATTTTTAGAAGAATTTATTTTCTGTGCAAGACGCTTGATACAAAAACCGCAATAACTAGGGCCTATACTCATAAACCTAGTTTAGCAGAAGAACTTAATAACCTAGTTTTAATCTGAATAGGAATTTTCTTCTTTTCTGTTGGCTGTTGCTCCAGATTGCTTTGCTAATTAAGGCTATCTTTTGCATGCTTTTTTAATTATTTTGTTTTATTGGTTAGTTTGCTACTAAGTGTGTAGCAACTACCAGTTTGGATTCTTTTTACGATGCTCCGTAATCAAATATATTTATTTTAACGTAATTAGAAAGTCGGTTTGCCTCGAATCCGACCGGTCTTTCGTTTAATTGTGTACTTTATGAATTTACTTACTTACAAGTCACACCAAACTGCTAAAAAATCCTAAACAAATCTGAGCTCCACTGTTTCGATACGACGTGGACTTATTGTGTAATTAGTTGTGGATTTACTTACTTATTAATTTACTTACTTATTTTTTGTTAAAAGTATTCGAGGTCGTTCAAAGCTCTACGGTCTGCAAGCGTGTTAGCGGTCATTAAGCGAACGACGGTTGATGAGGTTTTATAGATTTACCGTGTGGAATATAATGCCTCATTCATTCGGCCACACTCGTTTTTCTGAACTTTCGTTAGCTAAATTTTTATTCTTTAAAAAGCAAGCACTTCGCAGCTAACCACTAGCTTATGAAACGAATAAAATGCACAGAACATCAGTTTTATACACCGACATGCAATGACTGACACATCGAAAACGGCAAAAATCATTAAAAAATATCACTCATCATCACATCGCCTAACTGCCAATGTGCTGTTGAATAATATCGCCGTTAACAAGTGTATAAACTGATGTTTTGTACATTTATATTTGCTGTTTTATTACACAGGTAATGTTTTCTTGTTGGTTGTCAATTGCAATCCGCCTGTCTTCCACTGCTATGAAGACATACAGGGTGGTCAAAAAACGGATACATAGTTTTATTTTTGGGATAACTTCGGTAATTCACATTACCTAGCAAAACAGTTCTCAGTTCGTAAGCCCGTGATCAAACAGCGATCATCCTTTGTTATTCTGCCCATATGAAACAATTTATTCTAAAAATTATTATTGGTAAACAAACTTAAATAAACACAATACAACGTAACAATGACGTCACAAGGCACTACTGGGAATAAGTAAGTAAGCTTAACTATTTTATACTACGAAATTTTTTGTGTTGCCTGTTCTCCGAGACCACTGTAGCTTTGACAGTGTTTGTTTTGCTAGGTAATGTGCTCGCATAATAAAGGTGCGGTGGATGGAAAAGCTTCACGTTTACGCGCCATAAATTTCTGCTTGTAACAGTGAAAGAATGGTTAAAATCGGTGCTGAATTACCGAAGTTATCCGAAAAATAAAACTGGGTATCCGTTTTTGAACCACCCTGTAGAGCCTTAAGAGCACTTTCCTATTGGTGATCAATGATGACCATCATCTTGCACGGTTACGAAGATACGGGGCCTCAAAGATTTTGGGGTCACGACGTTGACTTTTTGGGGTCACGTGACGTCATCGGTTACGTGACTATTAGACTTAGCATATGCCATTTCCTATTAGTGCAGGTCCATTGTAACCAGGCGTCTGATATTGCACCGTTATGGAGATATAAAGCCTCAAAGTTGCGTTTAGCCCATGTTGTAGGCCAAAACGTTGACTGCGCATGCCCCGTGTCACGTGACCTGTGGGCAGGGGGTCCAAAATGACCACAGATTTGGAATTCCAGAGGCCATTTTGCCTATTTACTATGCAACTTTTGTGGACCTACGATGACGATTAAAGACCGTTTATAGGTGAAATGTTTATACAAAAGCGTTTTTGGCCGAAAATGTTGTCCATTTTTCCTCCCAATTTTCGATTTTGTTGGAATGTTTTAAGGGTTAGATATTAAGTCTGAATTTTCGTTTCTCGAAATGCCATACTTTTGGGTGAAGCCGCGGCGTCCGAGGCATCGTCCGTGAAAATCTGTCGGGCGGTCTGACCTGTAGGTCGGTCAACAAAAAAAGTATATAAAATTACAATAGTAGAAAAATTATCGTTATACTTCACCCATTTGCCGAAAAGCCCCCGATGGCCGGATTTGCACGAAATTTGGCACAGTTGGTCGAATTTCGCCATTTTCCATTGACAGCCGGTCGCCATTAACACAGGGCTGCGCTATCGCGCGCGTGTGATTGCTACGTACAACAATTAAATTGCTGGTGCTCCACTTAAAACTAAATTTTGCGCTCGCCGCTTTTGTCGACATTTCTGCTATTTAAATTAGCCTACTGCATATTTTTTTGTGATTTTGGTTGTTTTTTGTTATTAATGTATGGCGAACAAATATTTTTATGCTACGGACAGACAAACGGATGGACGCACAGACGGATAAATTAGGTTGACAATAGCGCGTTATGTTAGTAAGTAAAAAGTGAGGAAAATGTGAATTTGTATATAGCATATCGTTAAATTAACCTCCAACACGTTTTGCATTATACCTACATCGCTTGGTTAAACTGTTGGATCGGCTCGGCTTTTAAGACGTTACGCATATTATTTGTTTCGTGGATATTTTTATTGTGATTACTTACTTATAATCCATTTACTTGCAATAGCAAATATTTACCGACAAGAAAAAGATGTCGGTGCCCGAGTGCTGACGTGATCTGCGGCCGTCCGTTTAACTTTTCTTGCGTTTGGAAACGTTTGAGAAATGTTTTGTTTTTTTCGTGCTTTTTCGAGTTTTGAATCTACGTAGGACAGACGGGCGGACGAACGGACAGGCAAAACACGCAATGCGGCCTACAGGACGGTCGCATAACAAGCAATGTTGCTGTGTCAATCCAAGAAAGCCTGAATAATTGCTGTTACGCCTCAAACTCTTGCTATTTTTACGATCTGGCGGCACCGGCGTAGCCAGAATCTGGATGTAGGGGGCACTTGAGGGATAGGGTGTGGGGAGGGGTCTGGCTATGCCCTTCTCCGGAAAAGTTATCGATTTTTGTGTGTGTTAAAATAAAGCATTTCCATGCATTTTTGCACTATTTTGAGTAACTAATTAGGCTAATGGGGGAAGGTACGTTCCCCCAGTGCGCCCATGGTTACGGCAATGTCTGGCGGACGACATGCGCTCTAACGACTTGGCTTATAGCTACACAGGGACCCTTCATTGGTCTTCGGTCTTGCTAAAATTGTTTCCAGTTAACCCAACATGCGGCCCGTATCCGCGCCTAGCTTTTTTACGGTTGCCTGGGCGTTTATTTGTTAGCATGACATGCATGTGGGAAATCTTGGCATTCGTCGTGGCAACCATTAGGCCTAGATGTTATGGGAAGCCATCAACCGCAGTGAACACCACCGATGTCGTCGTCTTATACGGGCCCGCCAGGATCAAACTAATGCTAACTAGCGGCATTGTCCATTCTCTAGGCCTAGGCGACTTTACCGGCACGACAATATGGTTGACTGAAGCGAATAGCAAATGTAGGTTTTTGCCGAAACAAAATCATACGTTGAAACAGTGACTGATGAGCTATACAATTTCATAACATTTGCAAAGATGTGTTGCAGCAGTTGATTTTCCGTGACAATAGAACGTAAAGGTAAAATATTTTTAAAAGTTTAGCGTGACTGTTCACCGCCTGAAGATTAGACGTAAAATAAACAAGAAACCCAGCTGTCGCTAGGATAGGCCGACGGTAGCACGTAGCGTTTAGGGCAAAAAAGCGATTTTCCAGCGGGAATACAGGTCTACAGACGCTATGCTGTGTTGCTGACGCTGCTATATCGAACGCCACAATCAACGATAAAATACGATACGATGATTAGGCGCACGTGGATGATGGCTGCAGGCAAAATTTTTACATACAAATTTGCGGCCAAACCGCTGCAGATATCGTGCGGCGGCATCGGTGAGATTTTTTGGTTTATTCTTGCACGCAGATAAAAAAAAACAAATCGTCGAAGCAACAAAGGTTGTACGATAAATCAGCACTGAAAGACGTCGGACATTGTTTGCCTGGCAGATTCATGTCGTCGGCCCTTGCATACAAACCGATGTCCGGCAAAAAAACCCACTGCGAAAAAAAATCTGCCGGAAATTCCTCCATGACAAATCCCGTCTACAAACCTCTTTTGCAACACAACCCCCGAACAAAAGGTCAGATACGAACAAAAAATTCTTCACACTGAGAGTAATACGGTGTTTACACGATCGAGCAAACATCGAGCAAATGTCGAGCAAATGTCGAGCAAACGTCGAGCAAACATCGAGCTGGCTCAAGTAAGCCTATTAGAACCTCGCCCCCTGGCTAAAATGTAGGCCTAGGCTTAGGCTCTTAGCCCACACCTGGTCACGTGTTATATAGGCCTTCCAATTACAACCCGCCCGCCCTACTAATTAGCATGCTAATTAACGTAGAACGTCGAGCTAGCTGCTCGATGTTTGCTCGATCGTGTAAACACCCTATAACCTATGCGAACATCGAAATAGTAACGGATGCACACATTTTTACATTGCTTTCTCCGTTTGTCTTATGATTACGTTTTCTGTAAGTTGTCGTTATTTTTTATTTCTGCGCTATGTTAGGACTAATTTTCTAGGACAAAATCTTTCTTCTACTGGTGACACTGTGTTATAATAAGCGAAGGTGTCCCGATGCTTTAGGTCATTGAAATGATCTTTTAAACCAATTTCAAAGGTAGCACTTACTTTACTTTTAAACGCCATCTATTGGCCAATTTACACCTACCACGTGACTCAAGTGTTGAGTTCGGTCGCGTCGTAGGTGTGAACTGGTCATAAAACATTTTAGGCATACTTCTTTTCCTACCAGCACACCGAACGCGTTGAACATTTTCTGTCTCAACAATATAGACGGGCAGGGTAACTTATTATGATTCGAATTATTTACATTTAACGCGCTGTATAAGGCACTTATTTACTTACTTACTTTTTGATGTATTTAGGGGGAGCATTTGTTCGTTTTTTTCGTCGCAGATAGATTTTCCTGTTAGTGCCCCAAGCATGCAGACAGCTAATCGTAAAGCTCGGGGCTTAGCTAATTTGTATCGCCGGCCAGCGACAACACGCGCAGAATAACAATTTACCAAGTTGTCCGTGAAACAGCAACTATAGGGACGGACGGACGGACGGACGGGCAAAAACTGTAATGCGGCCTATTAGGACGGCCCGCAGTAACAATTTGCCAAGCTGTCCGAGCGTGATACACCATACAAGATCACGAGCCATTGGCCAGAGGCGTTGCTATTGGATATGGCTACTACGGCAGGCCATCATCAGTCTTTTGGGTGTACTATCGCCGCCACCGATAGTTCTGGCCGTATCACTTTTTTGTGTTATTCTTCTAGCGCTTTATTACATATTTCTTTTTAACGAAAATCGTTGAACACACATGTTTTAATTTTTTACTTAGGTCTAAGCACTGTTTACAAAAGCCTAAACTTAAAGTTTATGATTACGGACTCTCAGGTGGACGAAACGTTTCAGAGATATTGCAAAGTAACTGCATAATATTTACCTCCGCCAAGGAGGTTATGTTTTTGCCGGTTTTTGTTTGTCTGTCTGTGTGTGTACAACATAACTTTAAAGATTATGGACGGATCTTTCTGAAATTGTGAGGATATGTCGGGCATGGCATAAGCTACAAGTGATTCAATTTTGGGCGTGATCCGGTAGGAATCCTGGATTCTGAATCACTGAAATTTTCGTTACCATTGCGGTAAAGGGGGCATAAGCGGAACCGCTGCAAAACCGAAGATGGTGACGCCACCTGGCGAATAGCATTGCCTTGGCGGAGGTACATGCGGGCTACGACTGCTATCTAGTTCATAATTCTGCATAATTCGGGCATACTATTGGGAATGTTTTCTACAATAAGGACGCATTGTTGAAGTTCAGAGGAGTGAAGATCTAAAATTAATTATTATTTATGATTACAAGAAACCCAACGCAGCGATAACGCTGTGGCTAATTGAGGTAGTGGTATGTCTGCTAGCTGCAAACCGCGGGTCCAATTGTTCACTGACGCGGGCAATGGATGTTCGCATAGTGTGCTGCGGTATTAGGCTATTAGCTTATGCCAATTAGCTGCCACTTTCAATATTGAAAAGCACTTCTGGTCATGATTGTGACTCATGTAAAAAACTTTTTACCAAGTATTGGACATTTACTTTTTATTTGTTAGTAATACATGGGCGTTACAGACGGACGGACAACTTACGATTGCAATACGGCGTTTTGCAATGAGCTTATCGAGCAGTAAAACGGATGATAAAAAACGTACTTGCAATGCAGCTGACAATACGTCAATATTGTAGACAGTCAGGCGCCAAGTACCGCGTTTTACGTCTTTCTTGCCTGAAACAGTATTTTCATTGTCGCTAATAGCCAATAGGCATCGTCAAAGAGAGCAGTACTGATTTGCCATTAAAATCGGATGTAGTAGGGCCTTTCTGAATACTCGAATGCTGAAACAGTTACTGTATTCCAAATTTGGACTACAGGACATGCATAGAATATTTAATTTAAAAAATTTAAATTCAAAAATATGTTTCATGTAAATTAAACATTAAAATCAGACCATATTCTAGACATTCTAGTACATAATAGCAAATTGCAATAACTAATTGCTAAATGTAAGGTCTAAAAACGCATTTAGTGCATAATTACATAAATCGGTATTAAAAGTTTATACCAATTTCACTTTTTTACTTGCTCAAGAAATGAGTATTCATTGAAGTAACTCTGGCCAACCTGTAAGATCATTTATCGAGTAGACGGGTGATATTTTGTACTCAGACAGCACAGCCCTACTGTCTCGATACATTGTTTTAGCGCACCGTAGGTTGAGTACGGTCGAAAACAATGTTCCTTACTTATTTAATAGCGTCTCATGATCTTGTCATCATTATTCGTTAATAGCCTTTCATGTACGAGGGAATGATGACGTAACTGGTCTATCATCTTCGCAGTGGGATACGCGTACAGATTACTAATGAATCTTTCTTTCCTATAAAAGATAAGGCCCATCAAGCCTCAGTGTATAGCGACTATGACCGATGGTTAAAAATGGACAGTTCAAAGCATACATGCACGACTTGATGTATCAGCTAATTAGCAGTGCTCATAGATCTCAAATCTCCACCGAGAATGGCGCGGTGCTGCCATCTATCGAATAACTTACAAAGCTTCTGTCTCCCCGTGGCGAAAATCCTAATAATTAAAAAAAACTAAAGTTTAGTAGCATATAAAATATTTTGCAAAGTGACTAAGTGAGTGAGTAGCTTCTTAGCGGCACATCAGCACATGACAGGCTATTCAGTGTCATATATAATTAAAAGCAGTTAAAACAGTTAATATAATTTACTAAAAGCAAATTTAAAATAATTGATGTAAAAAATCAAGGCTATTATGCCAATGTAAAAACAACATTATATACGAGTGTAAAGGTTAATATCTTTAACAAAAGCGATGATGTTGCGAGATGCACTATTTTCAAAAACGTCCTTGAGTGTGTCCACTCCAAAATATCTCTGACGTGCTGCACTGTAACGGGTGCAGTCTACCAAATGTGTTTGGCTGTGAGCGGAGAATGGCAAGCTTCACATACCGTTGACTCTCTCTCCCTTTAGGAGATAAAAAGTTTGTAAGTCTTGTATGACCAATTCGAAAACGGTTGATAAGGACTGAGTCGTAGCGGCTTAGTGATGAACTAATATTGCGACCAATATATTGCAGAAGACATTACCGAAAGCCGAAATTGTTTCCCTTATGACCTTATTGCATCGTTCGCCTAGAATATAGCAGCGGGCGTTTTTGGGCATCACATAAAAAGTGGGTAATTCTACGTACACGCTATATGGCCAATTCACACTTGCGACGTTGACGCAACTCAACTCAGCTAGGTGTGGATTGGCCATTAAGGCGTGCACGAAGCTACATAAATGAACCGAAATGCTTGCAGTTTAGTTGCGTTGCACGAAAGAACTGTACAAAGCGAACGAACTGACACATCATCTCATTCTCTTTGCTGTGGTTAGGCATCTTTACTTCGATTGAGCAATCGGACAGGTTTTGGAAACGATTAGCCCGGATTAGCCTATTGCAGTGTGGGGCCGGCCCGAATTAGGCGTATACCTTAATCACTGATTAGGTTTCACTAATTACTTATAAAATATCTGAAATTACTAAGAAAAAAGCCAAAATCACAAAAAAACGTAAAATGCCAAAATCACAAAATAGGCCTAACGTTTTGCACGTGAAATACCAACATCCCACACAAGTCGCAATTACTGTAAGCATAAAATCAATTCACTCAGCGGTTAAAGTCTCTGAAACTCGCTTATAAATCGTATACCGCAGCATAGCTGTAACAGCTACAGCTCTGAAATTTTATACGAAGAATTTCGCTAACTACATGCACAAGGAGATGTAAAATTGTTGCTGGTCCTTGTTAATACCAGGCTTGTATTTAGAATTAGAATTGTTTGCCACCTATCGTGTCACCCTATAGTTTCTACATATAGGTCGAACAAAGGTCGAACAAAAGTAGGCCTAATAGCTAAACTTGTCACATTTATCCGATGTGGGTGAACAAAATATTAAGCATATATCACCTGCCGTGTTTCGTGATTTTTGTTGTCTATTATTTCGTGATTTTGTCACACAGGATTTGTGATTTTGGTTCGGCGATTTCGGTACATTTACCCCCCACCCCCTGTAATTAGTGATTTTGGTCGTTTCACGATGTTTAGGCCTAAGTGTTTAATATGACCGCTCATCACTGCAACTGATCGAAGCTAGTCTTTTCAGAACTAAATATCGGATTGCTTCATCCACGTAAAGCATGTATGCAAAAGCAGACGTTGGGTGAGGTAGAAACTAAAACACTTGTTTAATAGCCAGTTGTGTCAGAATTTCAGAAACATTCTGCCAAATATTGTTAAAATCTGCTAATCATTTTTCAAGTTACAATCGATAATGGCTCGGATGTTTTTTCAGGTTTTCTGTTTATTTCAACACATATTTCGCTTGATCTGCTTTCTCTAGGTAGTGCAAAAGCATATATTGGGTGAGGTAGAAAACTGAACAATCATTTGATGGCAAGTTGTGTATTGAATATTTGTACCAAAACGTATCAAAATCTGATAATTGGTTTTTAAGTTACAGTCGAAAATGTCGGCGATGTTTTTGGGACACAGTGTATAACAGTGTATAACGACAATAACAAACAACCATTTTGGTAAAATTGAAAAAAAAAACATTGACGAACATTGAAGTGGAGGTCTGTATAAAACTAAACTGTGCGAGTCTAACACAGTCTAGTGTCGTACGGATCATTCATCGCAATATTGATCTGAAGCGTTTTTTTATTTACCTAATTTTTGCTATTATCGTTAGTTTTTGCTTACATTTATATTTCACAAGGTAGTGTAAAAACGCATTTACCATGTGGTGGAAATAAGCAATAATCACATTATTGCAAATTGTCTGCAGAGTGTGCCACTAAAAATGTGAAAATCGGCCAATAATTGGCAATGATATAAACAAAAGTAAAGTGCCACGTTTTTTAATGTTCCGCGGTGTATTAAACGAATAATAGCAGGCAGTTTCATGCACAGTTCAATATAAGCTGGCATCGTTGTCGTGGGTTTTGCAGGCAAACGTCATGAGTTCCAGTGAATTCCAGGCGGAAGAACCACCGGACGTGGTGGAAACGGAACTCGACAGCTGGGGGGCATGGGTCCAGACATTAGCCTCTACTACCGACGCCCCGAGGGTCTCCAGCGTCGGCGCGGCGGTCAGCCCGTACGTACCGAAATATCCCGGACTGCAGGAATTCAGTCGAAGATACGCCGACGTACACGGCTACATAGCGGCAGTCGTCTGTATCTTGGGTGAGCGTTGTTTAAGACTTTTGTTCAAATTCATTCATCTGTTTGCTTATCAAACTATGACACTCACAGTTATTAAAGACAAAATTTACAGTAATCCTGAGCACAAACAATAACAGGTCGGTATAGAAAAGCTCCAAAAACACTAATAACGACCTTAATCGGCACAATGCATTAAAATTTCGACGAAGCTTAAATCTTTTAGAATCGTATTGTGCTGCATTTCGGGCCTTGCCTATTCGCCCGTCTGTTCGTAATGTACGGGCTCCACTTAGCTCAAGCAAGAAGCTTAGCTGTCGCTAAGATAGCTAACCATACTGGTTGTCAGTAACCTTCAAGGTCATCCAAGGTCGATAATTTTCATATAATTTGAAAGCCAATATGCCACTTTCTATTAGTGATCAATAGCAACCTGCAGGTGTAGGCGCTATCTCTCACCGTTTAGCCACAATAGTGCGTAACGGCTTTCAAGGTCAGTGATTTTTTATTTTATGTGACAAAACGTATGCCACTTTTTTATTAGTGATTAATAGTAGCGTTAGCCGTATCTCTTACCGTTTTCGAGATATGGCCAGTTTTTTATATTGAATTTCCTACCCCTTCATTCAACACCCAATTTGAAAATATTCCTTCAGCGCTAAAATTATCTCCTGCAACCTAAAGCTTAGCTACAATAAATCTGTTACAAACGAACAGACGGACAGACAGACGACAACTCGTACCAATAGCTCGACTGTTACTTAAGTACGGTCGGCTTAAAACCAAAAGGCGCATGAAACCAAAATTAGTGCGAATGTTTCTCCTGTGGTTGTGTATATGCCTATCTAAGGACTGCCTAACAGTGCATGCTGTATTGTATGATGGGCAGGTGTGCTTGCAAACCTGGTGAACATCGTGGTGCTGACACGGCGCAAAATGATCACCCCGACCAATGTCATTCTGACCTGGCTGGCCGTGGCTGATCTTCTGACGATGGCTGTCTTTCTACCGTTCTGTCTGCATTTCTACGTACTGCGCGACCGCAGGCTCCAGTTTCCCTCGACGCAGTCGGTCGGCTGGATCAGGTAGAACTAAGTCTGCGCTTCTGTTTTTGTGCCTTCGCCTCGAAAAAATATTCTAGTTCTGATGTATATTGGAACTCAGGTCAACTCAGCTTGGCCAGCCCTCCGTGGGTGGGCGCAGTGAGTACCGGCGAAAGCTGGGATGTAATCAGGCACACCGCGCGATGCACTATCCCCGTATCCGTGATCTCGCAGGGACAGTGATATTAGTGTCTGTCTGGGGGTTAAGAAAACGTGCTACGTAAACAGAAAGCAGGGCCGCCCCGTGGGCGTTATAGATCGGAAAGGACTTTACCTTTTACTTTACCTATATCAGAACCCAGTGGAAGAAATTTTACCAAACGTTGGTCAATAATGTAGCTGAGGTTAACGATTAAACGATCAGGTTTTAAGTACGTAAATATGCGAGTGAGTAAAATGTAAATTTATACAGCGCATTAACGTCAAACTTTATTTTTTGGGTCGGAATTGCCTTCGAAACGCAGCGGAATAGCTTGCGTTTCAAAGAAGTTACCTGTGTTTTTCCATACCGTAGTTCGTCTACTAGGTATACCATTCTGTTTGTCTGTCTGTCTGTCGTCTGTTTTCTGCCACAGTTGTGCACCCCGCGTAAACTCTTGACTGATTTTGTGAGATCACGGACCGCCAAGTAAAGGTCCGGGCCAGTCCCAGCCAAAAACATGCAATTTTATATTGCAGCCAAACCGTCAGTTCTCTGTTGACACGTGGCGAATGCAAACGAGAAGAGCAATTCCGCCTTTTAACAAACTACCCTGATTTCTGTTTCTAATGATTGTCGTTAAAGCGCGTACAGAGCGATGTAACTGAAGTGAACTGAACTGACGCGGTTAAGTTTTTGCCGAACTGGCCAATGGGCAAGTAGGGCTCGTCCGTTGGTCATCGGCTGACGCGTACGTGAGCTTAGTCAACGTAGGCCAACGACGCCGTTCGACGGTGCCTACAGTAAACTGTAATGCATTACAGCTCGTCTACTGGTCGGAATGTCAAAAACTAATACCCCGTTTACACGATCAAGCTGGCTGGACGAGCTGGCTGGACGAGCTGGCTATATGTTAGCTGGACGAGCCAGCTCGATGTTTTGCTCGACGTTTACTCGATGTTTGTTTGATCGTATAAACGGGGTATAAGAGATGTCAGTTCGGCTCAGTTACGTCGCTCTGTACGCGCCTTTACTATTGTCGCGTGGTGTTTGTGCACGACAGATTTCTAATATTCAACATCAACAACGCGGTGCTCTGTCACACGATTGCGATCTGGTTGACCATAGCACTGGCAATCTTCCGCTATATCTGCGTTTGCTATCCGACCCGCGGCGCACAGCTCTGTAGCTTGAAGCGCGCCAAACTCGCCATCTTTGCCATCTACGTCACTTCGGCTGTCGTCTGCATTCCCAACTACATGGTGAGCAGTGACGTCATTTCGTTAAATCATTCATCTTTTCCTTTTCCCTACATTTTTTATCTTTTCCTTGCTCCCTCTTTTCCCCTTGCTTTTCTGTCTTTTTTTTCCATTTTTTCGCTTAAAATCTGAGCTTTTTGAATTCATCTATGGAGTCATCTAGTGAAGCGCTGTACGCTCCCCACCGGGCTTTGGGGTAAAGCCCCCGCTAAAATCCAATTAGGCGCATTTCAGCCTTAAAATGCGACATCGGTTGGCAACAATTTAAATGATTTTTTAAAAAAATCAACTGACTAAATTTTGTGCACTTTATATATTAACATAAATCTTGGGGATCTATAGACCCTACAGTCTCTTTCCAGCCCATTAAATGACACCACTGATGGTGAGTGACGCCTTCTTTTTGTTGTCAACAACGACGTACTTAAAATGTGAAACTGTCTGCCAATTTACTCTTATAGTAAACACGATCTAGCAAACGTCCAGCAAACTTCCAGCAAATGTATTCAAAATACACGTGCTAATTGCTGAACGTTTGCGGGACGTCTGCAGAAAGTTTGCTGGATCGTGTAAACACCCTATTACGACGCCCACGCGACTCAACAGTCGAGTTGAGTTTAGTCGCGTCGGCGGCGTAGGTGTGAACTGGTCATAAGAGTGCGACTGTACATTTCAGCTACACATGTTTTTGAAAGTACGCTAGATTAAACTGACAGTTTGTCTGTCAGTTTTAAAGTACAAAACTGTATCGTATCGTAAAACATCCGTATCGTACTTATACACTGTGTTTTAAAAACACATTTCCGACATTTTCAATTGTAACTTGCAGAAAAATTATCCGATTCTAACAATTTTTAGTGTGAATATTTTTGGCACAACTTGGCATCAAATGAACATTTAATTTCCCATCTAACTTAATGTGTATTTCTGCACTACCTAGAGAAAGCAGACTAAACAAAAATGCGTTAAAATATACAAAAACGTGAAAAACATTTCCAATGTCATTGATCGTAGCTTAAAAAAATAACAAATATTAATAATTTTAACACAAATATTTACGACACATCAAGTTTTTTCCTTATCCGATATCTATTTCTGCACTACTTGGGGAAATCTGACCAAGCAAAATACGTGTTAAAATGAATGATAAACGTCAATAAATTTCATTTAGCTTAATCTGTGGGCTTCCATCAGCCGGTCTATTGCAAGGTTTGACTGTCATGCAGCAGTGTGTCTACCAGATAGCGTTCAGGAATGTTTATGAATTCAAGAAGCAACTGGCAAAGTCTGGATTAGCCTGAAGCAGAATATTACTGGCACTGCTGTCAATGCATGGAAAAATCGTCTCTGTGCCTGCGTTTGCACAATGGGCTGACATTTCGAGCAGTTTTACTGCAGGCAGTTAAAATAGAAAACAGTTAGATGAAATGTCAGCCAATGTGAACAAAATGTGTTTTCGTACATTATTTAGATTGAATAATGGTGCCACACTGGGTAAAAGTGTAATATTTCGTTGGTTTTGCATTTCCCAAGTAGTGCAAAAAACAAACGATGGGTGAGGTGGAAAACTGAACTGTTATGGTTTCAGGAATATATGTACCAAAAATTATTAAAATCTGATAATTTTTGTTTAAGTTACAGTCGAAAATGTATATGTGCTCTTAAAGCAACTTTGATTGATTGTTTACTTACTACGTGCGACAGCAGATAATATGCTAAGCGCGTCTTAGCTATCGTAGAGGCGTCCGTAAGTCCGTCACACCCTGCTGCCTTATCAAAACTAGGATTACAAAATTTTTATTGTAGCTTCTAGACTTTAGTTTTTCTAGCAAAAGAATTGTTTATATTTTGGCTTTCTGGTTTTAAAAAGTTATTTGTGTGGGAGCGTCAAATTTGAGCACTTCCATCAAAACACATGATTATTTTATTGTATCTTGTACGTACACTGATTTCTCAGTTGACAGCACCGATGCTGTGGCGCGTCGCGTGAGCATGTCTCAAATTGCTTGTACGTACAGGTCACGATGGTTGTGAAAAAGAACTTCTTCGAACCGGTTTCGGACGCAGGCAATCTAACGACGACACCGAGCTGGTTGGCGGAGACGAGTACCAGCTTCGCTCTATCAGACCCCCAGCATCATTCACCCCAGTCGTTCAGCTATTACACGGTGAAGGATAGGGATAGCTGGTTTCTGCTGCAGTTCAACTACTGGATCCAGGCGTTCTTCTTTAAGCTGGTACCCTGCGTCCTGCTCACCGCGCTCACCGTGATGTTGATCATAGCCATGCACCAGGCCAACGTGCGCCGCATGAAACTCAAGTCACAGGTGAGCATTTAATTACCGTAAATAACGATTTTGTATTTAAAAAATAGATATGAGTAAAAAATACCGTAAATGCAATAAACTTTGATTTAAAGATTTTTACACAAAGCTGAAATGTGCTTTATGATAAAAGTTAAGAAAAAGTTGCATACGCTGAACAAAACGTAATCTTTATAATGCATATAAGTACGTGGAGTTCACTTCGCTCGAGCGTGACAACAAACAGCTGCAAATTTGCGACAAAAATTTTTGGTGCTTAATTTTGTAGCCTGCTGGAAAACATTCGCCTCGTCGGAAACTTTTTTTTCCGAAAGATACAAAATTAAGCAGCAATAATTTCTGTCGCAAATTTGCAGCTGTTTTGCGTCACGCATGAGTGGAGCGAGATTACAGGCAGTTATAATAGGGTGTTTACACGATCAAGCAGACATCGTGCAAACGTCGAGCAAACATCGAGCTAACTTATGCATGCCTATTGGAACCCCGCCCCTTGGCTCAAATGTCGACCAAGCCTTAGACTCTTAGCCCACAGCTGATCACGTGTTAAATAGGCCTTCCAATTACAACCTGCCCGCCCTCCTAATTAGCATGCTAATTGCCATAAAACGTCGAGCATTTGCTCGACGTTTGCTCGATCGTGTAAACACCCAGTTATAAGTGCCCGTAACCTCGCTCCAGATACTCCAGATAAAATACTCCAGACACTCTAGTGAGAGACAGGCGACGAAATTAGGTCGTGAAATTAGGTCGTGTTGTCTGTTGTGGCTGACAACACAGGGACGGCAGGACGAATCGGAACGCGCGCGGGAACACAACCGGACGACAGCCATGCTACTAGCTGTGGTCGGTCTCTTCCAACTGACCGAACTGCCCCAGGGTGTACTAACCCTCTGCAGCATTTTCATTCCGAACTTCTTCTTCGACGTCTACTGGCCCCTCGGCGACGTCTTGGACATAGCCGCGCTGCTAAACAACGCAATCAACTTCGTCCTCTATTGCACCATGAGCCGGCAGTTCCGCGAAACCTTCGTCGAGATTTTTCTGAAACGTTTTTCGGGGGTGGGGTCGAGTGACGTCATCGGTCACGTGACTGCTGTTGGACGAACTCGCAGCGTGCAACTTTCTATCAGCGGTCAATTGTGACCTTGCACCGTCGTGGAGATATGGCGCCTCTGAGATTAACTCCACATTTTCGTCGAGATTTTTCGCGAATCTTTTGGGGGTCAAGTGACGTTATCGGTCACGTGACTGTTGTACGGACTGGAAGTGTGCGTTTTCATATAGCTAGTCAGTTGTTGTTGTGATTTCGCGTTTATCATGCACCGTTATGGAGATATGCCGCCTCGAAGATTAAAACTTACACATTTTTGTCGAGATTTTTCTGATGGGCCGGGGGAGTTGCGGGGGCGGTGTCCCCACCACTCCCGGCGGAGGACCCGGGAACTCGACGAAGAGAACTACGGCGGGGTCAACCCGTGGCGGAAAGACGGGCGTCAAAGCGGCCCTAAAGCTAGAGGCGGTCGCCGTTGATCCCTCGTCTCCGCTCATTGCGGCGAAGAAACCGACAAACGGCGAAACTAATGCTGGTGGGAATAATGGCGCCCAATCGGACCAGACCGTCAGCGCCTACAGTAACCAAGACGGACCGGCGGGGAAAACAGACTGAACTAAATTGTCAAGTTTTGCCCGAGGCTAAGTGCTGTCCGCGGTTATAGCCGCAGTATCACGCAGATAGAAAAAAATCACGTGACCTTGACCGTTAAGTATGCATGACCTTGATATTCAAGAGGATAGTCGAGGTACAAGTAGGCCTACATGTTTGTGCAAAATGTTATCAAGTCAGTGCAGCGGTTCCGGAGTTATCATGTTAACAAACTTTTTGTTTTATCTCTCAATAATGAAACATCCGAAAATCCGGTCCCGTGACCTTGACCATTGACATATGACCTTGAAACTCACTAGGTTTTCAAAAACTTTTGAGTACATGTTCGAGCAAAACTTCATCGAGCCAAGTGCAACGCTTCACGACTTATGGTGTTAAGAAAATTTTTGCTTTATCTGATCCCGCAATTGTGAAAAATCCGAAAATCCGGTCATGACCTTGAAATTCAGTACAATATTAGAGATTGTCAATGTACATAATTCTGCAAAATTGTATCTTGCTAAATGCAGCAGTTTATAAGATATCGTGGTAACTAAGAAAAAAACTCAGGGACGATGCTGAAAACAATGCTGCGGTGGCTACCGCGGACAGTAATAATGTGCAAACTGCGCTTACTTCGATCTGTTGTGGACATGTCGAGCGACAAGTTGTCGTGTTGCTGTTGTTGCTTGTCGCACCATTTATGAAGCGTTTGTTTATAATATCTGGTGCCGCACAAAAATCACTGACATTTTATTCGTTAGGCTTAAAGGCGTGTACGAAGCTACGAAAATGAACGGAACTAAACTAAAATCTTAGTTTTATTCGGTTGCGCTGCACGGACTGCGCAAATCGAACGAACTCACTGGCTTCTATCCCCAAAATCTGAAGTCAAAATTGGGCGCAACTCACCGCTACTTTCGTGCTTAAATCACCCCACTTTTTGTTTCAAGTATACCCCCTCCCTTTGGCTCTTTTTTTCTGTAGGGAAAAGTTTTGTTAAAAGTGTTGATTGCTCAGTGAAAATGGGGGAAAGTTTTGATCTACAGCCTCAACAAAACGCCCCTCCCTATTTTATACTAGGCGCAAGCTGCGTCCGCCAGGTATAGAATCCACTGAACGAACTGGTAGCTTAGCTTATTTTATTTCATTTTCTTTCATTTGCTTTGTACACGCCAAAACGTTATTTCAATATAATTGCACTAAACGAACTGTTGCCATGATCTATCCACTTGAGTTTGTTATGTATATCGCTTTTTGTAAAACTGTTGTGAACTATTTTTGTAGCGAACTGTCAGTATTTATAACACACAACAGTGTCAACATGTGCATAAAAATTTGAAGAAACATTTTACGACAGTTTGTACAATGTAAATAAACTACAGTTTTGTAAATCGTTGCTCTTGTTGCACTTACGCGTGTGTCATGAGCATTGTGAACTGGGGTGTTTACACGATCCAGCAAACGTCCAGCATTAGCACGTGTATTTTGAATACATTTGCTGAAAGTTTGCTGGACGTTTGCTGGATCGTGTAAACACCCCAGTTCACAATGCTCATGACACACGCGTAAGTTTTTGCCAAAACTTTTCGTCGGTTTGATTTATGCGCTGATTAAATGCAGCACGCAGTAAATAATATTATTAAATTAACATGCCAGTGTTTATTCAGATTTTTAGTTTTTCTGGTCGACTTTGTCGTTAACTAAATTGCGTTTTATTTTATAACGTTATTGTTTAGTAACAAAACAACAAAAACAACAACAAAAACAAAACTTCGTAATAGAAAAGCACAAGACTCGATTCGTTTCAGGTGTAGCCTATGTAATGTTATAATACTTTGGCAATCAAATAAATGTCCCATGTTAATGTGCAGTTAGTGGGATAAATTGTTGACTTGTGGCTTATTTTTTTCGCCTAATTTTTGCTATGTAAGTATGACCGAATTATTAATGTGTACAGTTTGTTAAGTCATTTACCACGCCGTATTGCTGTCGTAGGTTGTCCGTCTGTCCGTCTGTTTGTCCGTCCGTCTGCTTGCGTTCTATATTGCATCACAGTGGTTGTAGCATCGTAGGTAAGTAAGTAAGTAACTATAGTAATTTAAAAATCTCACAATAGAATTAAAGCGCGTTGAAGAAGAGCGTTAGGGTTAGAAAAGTAGGCGGGGCCAGGAAGATGCAATTTTTTGACAGACGCTGCAAATTTCTGGCATTTCTGGTAAATTTCTGGTAAATTATTTCGAAAATTGAAAGTTGTTAACTTCAAATTTTGCATTTTGCGATGCAAATTTGTTGACAAAATTTTTGGACGATTTTCATACAGTTTAAAATTTACGGGCAAGTTTTGCCCCAACTGCGCCCTCTTAGCACTACGCCGCTGGTTATAAACTTGACTGCCGTTACTCTCCGCTAGGTCCGTAGTTATCTTTCTAGCATCACAGACCTTTATACTCCGTTTAAACGATCAAGAAAACAT
>Ga0209367_1002245_pt1 | contig 25308 bp, 19 predicted proteins | sample WorMetLIZISLAND2_FD_187412 | JGI IMG/M metagenome (GOLD analysis project Ga0209367, IMG submission 187412) | Marine gutless worms symbiont microbial communities from Max Planck institute for Marine Microbiology, Germany - Olavius geniculatus... ... | reverse complement strand
GTTTATCACCCTTACTCTTTGCTTGCAGTTGTTTGATTTTGGGGGAGCAAGAGCTATGGCCTGCTCTCCCGTGCCAAAAGTTGGGGGAGCAGCTGCTCCCTCTGCTCCCCCTGTTCCAACGCCCATGTACTCACACTTAACGAGCGACTTGCTACGAACGTCACAGACAGCATTGGGGAGCGCTGAAATCGCGAGACCTGACAACGCGACACCAGATGCAAACAGAGATGTTTGAGCAAGTTTGAGCAAATAAGTCCTAGGTTTGAACATCCGTTGGCTAATAAAAAAAGTCAAGCATGTTGAACCACCATCGGATCAAGTCCATTTTGTCCAGATTCGACAGCGGCGTTTAAAATCGCCTGCAATTTCTGCGTGCTGTCAGCCATTTCTTGTCGACGCTCATGCGAAGTCCCTACAGCCGCGTGTCGATAGCAGCAGCAGCAGCAGCAGCGAGGACGAGGAGGAGGCCAGTCAGGCGCCAGCAGTGACGACGTCAGCGGCGTCGGAATCGGAAGAACACAATTACAGGCTGACAGTTTGTAGCAAAAAACTTTCAAATTAAACAGATACTCGGACATTTAAACAAGTCTTGCAATGTCCACCCCTGCTATTTAGACCTGGTGCCGCGTTGTCAGGTCTCGCGTTTTCAGTCACCCCAACATTGCAACAGTTTCAGAAAGTCGTCATTAGTCCCCATTTGATCACACCGTCACGTGTGTCATCAAAGTCGACCTGAGACTGTCACGGGTCAAATGCCAAGCGTCAAACGCACAAACAAGAGAGATAAATGAGACGCGGACCATGTTCACTGATGAACATCTATTGTAGTCGCAGGCGACTTACTTCGGACTTACCGAGCGCTCGCTGATAGAGGAGGGGAACGGAATATAAGAATACGGTGAGATAGTAAGTTTGGTACGTCAAGTGCATTCGTATATAGGAGCCATGTTCCCACCGTATTATTGTCACCTTGTTGTGTGTTTAATACTAAAATCAGAGTCGGTTAGCAATGAATTAAGATCCATAAACAGCTGCCGTTTTGTTATTTGTGCAGCTTTAATGTTTCTGCATCGTTATACAAGCGTTCAAAAGAAAAGAATGCGCTACAGTAGTGTTGTCTTAAGAACGATATACAATTTGCATGTCAGTGAGATTAAGTCTGACCACTCTGTGAGTCAATAAACCAAGCCACAATAGGCCAATTCTTATAGTTCATTTGGTTCAGTTCATGTTAGCCACACTCCAGAACTCATAGGCTGAATAAGCTTACACTGCCTCAGTAACAAATAAAACGTAACAGCAAAACGCTTTCCTTTACGACAACGAAGTTTAGTCAGTCGCTGATTGTGAAAGTCGACGTGGTTAAAAATAATAACGCGTTTTAAATGGGTACCCAAATTTGACATCCATGTACGGAGGACTTTTTGAACGTGGAAAGTCGAGAATTCGAAATTTAGATTCTTGAAATTTACGTTTTCCAGTGATTTCGGCGCAATTTACTGCTAGAGTATGCGTCGCAGCTCGAAATCGCAAAAGAACTAAAATTCTCTGTTTTGAGTTTAAGGTCGTTCAAGGTCGTCGATGTTAATAACTTTGGAAAGCTTGTCAACAGTGCTTGTTATGGCATTGTCAGCTCAGCTGCGGGCGTCGTCATAAATGACCCAACAGGCCACCAACTGCCGCTGACCATGTACGTAATGGCCATGCGTAAGTATGGTGTACGCACTGTGCTACATGACGTTTATCGTGTAGTTGTACTGACCGAGACTATTTACTGTTTATCGGCGTGGTCCCGTCTCACTCTGAACTTACGATCGCCGACGTCTTCTTGAGAAAGTCCAATCGCTTGGGATATTGAGACGTAAACACGCCGCCGGTTGCTGACTGGTTGGCCATTGCGAACGACGCACTGTTTAGTCGCTCGTTGCATGTCCTGCAGCCATACTACCAGACCATTTTATTCCAACCACTTTTACCACCTTTGCAATCGACGTTATCAGTACAACTTTTCCAAATCTAAATAGCAAACTCTTTATTATCCGTTCATTGTTTATTGACAGTTAGTAATTTATCTGTGCTTTTCGACGCCCTGCTAGCAGGCTAGCATTACTCGTATACTGTGATATTGTGGTGTTACTTTGTTACCATTGTTTTAAACTGTATTAAATCTTATGCCTTTCATTTTATTATTATAGCTTACTTGGTTGTAATTTGTCAGCTATTATATGATGACATGATATATTTCAAACTTTCCAATTTTGACAGTCGTTCAATATCTATCTATACTATATTTGAGAGTTACCATGGCCAATAGCTTTGTAACGGCACGACGTACGTCGGCGATATTTTGCTTACGTGGCCTACACATGGGCTAGGTGAGATGTCGCTGAGGTGTCGTACCATTCAGAAAATTTCACCTTTTTAAATTTTGCAGCCACAACTCTTAAGCCGCAGCGGAGCTGTGACGTCATGTATACGTCGTCACTGCAGCGCAACCAACGCGAGGAAACTGGAGCGCCGGATTCTCGATTGACCAAAATTTTCAAAACGTCATGAATTCCAAGCTAAAAAAATTGTGACGTCAGTGTACAAAATTTGGAAGTCATACAGTAGGCCTACAAAAAACTGAAGCAAAAAATTGACATAATGCAAAACAATACGTCTTCGTGAAACGAAGTATGCAGAAACACGAGAGTCAGCGGATGTTATTGGACTAAAGAAACATTCGAATACAGATTCTAACGTCAATTCGCAGTTTATTGTTGAAAAATATACATGAAAAAGGCAGTTTGATTCGGACGTCGTGACATCCAGGTCCTAAAAATTTGGGTGCACAGGCTTAAATTTTGGGGGTGTATTAACGCCTAGACGTCTGCTATTGAGAACCCTGCTGGAGCGTTCATAATGCTGCTGAGAAACCTGGATCGAGTTGAGGCCCGAAAAATCGAAAATTTAGGCCGCAAACCGAGTTAAGGCCCGAAGGGCCGAAAATGGAGGCCGCAGGCCGATAATGTGGCAAACATCAAGAGGGATCGTAGCGACCTGTCCGCTACGAAAGCGTTAGCGATGTCAGAGTTTTTTTGATAGCCGATACATTAGTTTTGTCAAAAACATTGCTGAAGAAAATTTGTCTGCAGGTCAGCGTCGCGAAACGCATTAATATTAGTGACGTAAAGCGGCTTTGCGTACTGTGTCGTAACTGTTAAGCGTCACGATAACTAAGCAGTTTGTTTGACAACTACAGCCGTCGCTCAGTTGCCAGTGAATGTTGACTACTGTCTGATAAAACATCACGAACTATATGCCCAACACACCGGTGACCGAGCGTTGTTCGAACACTGTTTTCATTGTTATCGATCGTTTGTCCATTGTTCGTCTGATATAATGTGCAAACAGCGCCAGTGTAGAATCATCGCCGGCAGCAGATTATGGTTCACTGTGAAGATACAGCTAGGCCTAGTACTCTGGTTTATGTGCATATGACAACCCAACCACATTCCTGCGATGATCGTGCTTCGGCGCCGGTGCTATAACACAGAACCAGGGGCTATGACAAAATAATTTACGGAAAAGCATCATGATACAGTAGACGCGAAAGGGCAAACATATAGTGTATGGCAGGCTATAAAGCCCTCGCGGTCACTAGGCATAGGCAAGAAACCTCGTAAGGTAGCCCAGGGCAAAGGCTCTGAGACTGAAAACGTTCCGGCTTTTATGTTTTCGAAAAAAAGTCACATATGATTACTTTTCAAATTCTAGCTGTCAAAACATATTTTGCGTGTGATCATAGACTTTACTGCAATATTTGTGTACAAATGTGTACATTTGATTGGTGCTTGCAGTGAGCTGAAAACATCGTTTTATGATTTTTTTAAAGATAGCCACAACTTACAAAGTAGATCTAGACAGAGAAGAGTAGGGGAATGCAGAAGAGAAGTGTGACAGAACAAGGGGCGGTAGCTGCAAAAGCGCACACGGACAGCGAGAGATGTGAAGAGTGGGATGGAAGAGTTTAAATTTGGTGGTTATTAATGAAGACTGAAGACTCAGCGAATAGTTTTGATACAATTGAGACATATTTTTCGGCTGGGGGTAGGAATCACGTTGTTCTCTTTGTAGCGTTCCCATGGCTGTGGTGCTATAGGCGCATGTAAAATTGTAAATGGAGGCAATTGTACATAGGCGCTGTAGTTATTGCCTATGTAACCATAGGCTAGTGAATACACTGCACAACAATGAACGATATTATCTGACGCCAAATTTACGTGAATTTATGAAAGTAAGACGGATCGCCAGACGTTTGCTGTCGACTTGTCTATATATAGCTGATGTCATCCGCTGACTATATGCCGTATATATACGGTATACAGGTATATAGGCCTAGGACCTAGATATATAAGAACGCTTCACGGTTTGCTGTTACGCCTTACTGTTAATCATGCATTCAAAAACACCGCACCTGCGCTTCGTGACTGAGTCTGTGACGTAACCTAAGATAACACCCCTCCGGTTCTACCGCATCCAACCTCCCCTGACGTCAGTTATGATGATTATAGGGTACGATTTTGGCAAATTAGCGGTGGTCACTCACGCAAACTTCTCTGTTATCACTTTTAACTGAAAACTTTGAAAACTTTATTTTGTCCATGTGGCAGCAGCAACGCAAACCACACAATGCAAAAAACACAAAGAACACCAAGGACACAACAAACATACAATGAAAACGGTAAAAAACAAAACAAAAAACCTAAAAAAAATAATTAATTAATTAATTGATTTACCGTTTTTTTTTTTTTTTTAAAAATTGCCAATGACACAGCAGATAACTGAAGCCAAGCAGAATAATGCACGGGGACGGCTCACAAACACGATGATGAGCGCGTCTTGAAAATAGTATCCTCGGCGGTGACTCAGAAAATCTTTCAAAGACTACTGCTACAGGTCTGCGTCTTGTGACGTGCCGCTTTTGTGCAATAACAATTTTGGCAAACGTTTTTTTTTATTTTAGAACTTTTTCCTATTCGGTCATGAATTGCGGAACAGGCCCCAATCTTGTCACAAATCTGTTGCGTATTGTCTGTGTATTCTGGTCTAAAAATACTGCATCCAGTATACTGCATGCAAATATTGACCTCTTTTTAAATATTTTCATTGATATACTATGCTGCAGTACAAAGACGTTGTTGTTGGTATACTATGCACTGTGGTTGTCGGCAGGGTTCGCTGACGTAACATGTCCACGAGGCTGGATACGCGGTAGAGAAGACTCAAACTGCTACGCTGTGTTCAATGCAAGGACGAACCACGCGGCAGCCAGCGCTTACTGCCGCACCCTGGACGCGGCGCTTGTTGACGTTCAAACTGCCGCAGCGCTTCGCTTGTAAGAACTTCCTCTCTATTCTCTCTGTTCAGCGTTATTTCGTTTGTTTTTTCTCCGCGGGATATTTCACTAAAAACTAAGAAACATTTCTGCATCAGGCTTTCTTCTAGGATTTTAGACATAACTAGAAATACGTTCTGCGGAACGAGGTATCTGTCCCATTGCCACGCTATATAGCATAGCAGCTGCGTTTCAGCGTTTGATGCTCTTGTGAGCCTGCAGCCAATTTTGTTTTTGAATAAAAACGGTTGGTTGCCATGACAGCAGGGGTCTTTAGGGGAGAAATTTACATGATGTCATTGCATAGCCCGGGCCCGAAAATATAGGGTAGGTAAAAACAGAGTGTAATTATCTTTCGCAGGAGCCTAGTTATAGTCAATTTTGTCTCAAAATTCGTTGCCATAGCAAGGGGGGTCGGCAGGGGAGAAATTATACCGCTTTGAAATCTCTATTGGCTGTAATGCAAAATTTTGCAACGTTTGAATGGTTGCTATGGCAACAGGGGTCGATAGGGGTAAATTTAAACAACACCGTTAGATTGCCCAACCCAGAAAATAGGGGGTAGGTAAACACAGCGCGCAATTATCTTTTACGGGGACCGAGTTATATCGCTTTGAAGTCTCCATAAGCCGCAATGCAAATTTTTTTAAATTGGGGGGGGGGTAAAATGGGGGAAGAAGTTATCAGATTTTTATCCCAAACAAACTCAATCTTACTTTTCGGGCTCCGAATCACAGTGCAAAATTTCATCAAAATCGAATCAAAATTGCGGCCGTAGGAGTGTTTACAGACAAACTGACAGAATGACAGAATGACAGACAGACGCAAGTGATTTTATAATCTGTCCCATGTTATACTATAGCAATGGGACAGATAAAAAGGATGGTATCATTTTCCCTCTCTACCTTGATCCATGCTCTATCGTCTTTCTCGAGTGGAGAGTGCTGTAAGTTAAAGATCCACAACATGAGCTTCCGCCCGTCGCTTCCAGACGCCATTAGGTACATTTTAAAAATAATAAACATTTTGTATAAATGTTTTTTCAGAACAGACTGCCAGCGGTAGAGTGTAGTTATACGATTCCGTACGTAGTCTAGGGGTCAAATCCAACGTTAGTTTTAGTACATGAAATTTATATATAGCGGCATCTATTGCACTGGGTCGACCGATCGACCTCTTCTTATAGCCTGCAACTCGCTGCTGTGGGACGATCTTTCGTGACCCGACCTGTAGGCTACTACAGTCCTGGCGTTTAGTATGCTGTAGTAGATACTGCAGCATATAGTAAAAGTAAATCGCTGGTCCAAGCTGCCGTCGGACTCCCAACAGAGAAGGTCCGACAGCTGAGAGTAGTACCATTGTCGGTGTCACACTAAATCAAGGCCAAGGTCGACGTTTTAATCCGTATTCAGCGGTTATGGTTGGACTAAGACAGAGTAAACCCTATCGGTCTGAATATCACTTCAAGTTCCTACAACGGTTCTGGACCTCGCATTTTAAAATTTCGAAATTTTAAACGTCATGAAATTTAAATTGTGCTATATGTTTTAGGTTGAAAAAAATTAACACATTCAGCTGCATTAATTTTGTGTATCATTTTTTCGTTTTAAAAAGCTCGTAACCGCCGGATTATACGACAAAATGATATGGGTGATTTAGTTCGTGTCTGTGACTTGCGTGGGTGTTTCAAGTGAAATGTTAGGCGCTTCCCTATGTATGTAAACGAGCGGTGTAACCTTTTAAGGCGTAAATTACAAGTAATACTTGTATTGTATTGGTGCAAAACAAGTGGTGATTTGTTGGTGGCTGGAAGTCGCGGTCGATGTTGGTCGTTCTGGCTCGTACTGTTGCGTCAACGCGCGTTGCGTCTACGCGCGTCAAACTCCGACCAGACGCAAGTCCAAGAAGCAGACGACGGTAATGCTGTCTTGACAACGAATGATGATGTCAACTGGTGGTCGCGACGACTGGGTCTATGTCCCGTCGGGCGTCTGACGATTCAAACTTCAGACGGAACGTGGAGAATCGCGCAAACGCACGACGCGGAATGCGCCGCGACGAAGTGCTTCGTCTGCTATCGGCGTAAGCTTTCACCACCTGCATTCTGCTTGCTGACTTTAATGCAGTTGGAACAAGGGTCTTTCGCAAAGCTAACAGTGAAAATTCCGTGATCCTAGCTTGCGTTGTGCGATACAATATCTGACGTCTTTTACTGGTAGCTTACTTTGATAGTAGTTGCTAATATTGATAATTACTGAAAATAGAACGGCATGTTTACAAAAATATGTGTACAATGTTATACCTGCGCCTGAAGGCTAAATGTAGTTTTAATGTAACGATAGCTGACGTTTCAAATCCTTGTGTCCCAACCGTCAAAATTTGCCGTAGCACAGACGACAAAAACGGGGACAATCAGTGCTGCTGTAAAAAATGTTATGCCGGAAAATTTTTAGTGGTCGTGGAAAGAACGATGAAGCAATTTTGGGATCAGTTTTTTGGGACACACTTTGTATGCAATTATTCAACTTGGACAGAGTATCAGTCAACATTTTCCGCCACTGTCAGTTGTAAATGTTTACATGTGACAGCGGCTGCTAAAGCTAGAAGTCGGCATCACGTGATTCGTCGTGACGTCACTGAGTCAAACTCAACAATGACGTCAAAGGATGCGTCAGATCCTACCAATTTTTCATTATCCTCGCGGACGTCGTCGGTTGCGTCCACTTCGTCGTTTTCTACTTCCGTGTCTACTACGACAACAACGACACCGATGCCGCCACCGTCGTTAACAACTACAACAACCACAACATCGACAACAACTACAACGCCTTCAATTTCGTTATCGTCAACAAGCGTGTCGTCAACGGTTGCACCCGCGAAGAGTTTGTCCACTACTACAACAACGACAACGTCGTTGCCGTCAACAACGACTACACCGAGCGCAAGCACTTCCGCGACGACGACAACCGGCGCACCTCAAGCGAAGAACACGCTCGTCGAGCCGTCGGACAACATGACAACTGTTGTCACGTCTGAGTCGACGAGCGCTGCTGTGAACCGATCGACAACGTTGTCAACGTTGTTGCCGCCGCCGTCGTCGTCGCCGTCATCTTCGTCAACAACAACAACGACAGCAACAACAACTTCCAGTCCGTCGTCTTCATCGTCGTCGCTTTCCACAACGACAACAAGCCGCAGCAGTACGACGATTACTACAACTACCACCACGTCGCCACCGACGACGACAACGACAACAACGCCGTCAACGTCATCGACGTCATCGACTTCCACGACAACAACTACAACAACAACAACAACGACGAGACCAGCAACCACGACAGGCAGCGAGAAGAGCAAGTTGTCGACGTTGCCCGCCGATGAAACTCGGATACAGTCTGCTGCGACCACTGCACCGCTGGTTATCACGAGCAGCGAACAGGACGCAAACAGCACGACACCCGTAATACCCATCGTTCCATCGACGACTAAAAAGCCACCAAGCGAGGACACCAAGCAAGGTGTGCTTTGTAATAATAGTAATAATAATAATAATAACTAGATGTAGTACGAGAACACAAATTTTCCCCAAAACTCTTCTTTCGGTTTTGATCTCGAATTGTGATCGGGTCATCATCAAAATCTAGGCCTACTAGGCCCTACGGATAGTCGGGAGTGGCTCTATTAAGGACAAACAAAGTTACACAAGAAAGCTTATAGCTCAGCATTATACTTTAATTCGCCTCATGATTATCTTTCTGCCGTATCGCTTTTTCGATGATTGAAAGTATGTGTGTTTTTACGGCCGTGAGATGTGCTATTTTTAACCTGAAGATGCACCGAAATGCGTTTGGCGCACGACTTTGTTTATACCAGCAGGGGGGAGCTTACATCGCTGCCCGTAACCAATGGCTAGATAAACGAAAAAGAAAAGAAACAAAAAGGAGACTAAAAGGTGAAAAATTGCATACACCTTTGCATTCACAATAACTCTTGTATAGCATTGTCCCAGTCCATCACTTGAGAAAAAACGCCACTGACTTCGGTTTTACACAAACAAATTGATTACCTTTTTGAAAGAACCTATGCAACGCGACTTGACCACAAAAATTTTCGGCACCATTATTGTTTCGCCGCTCCGTTGTGGTTTGAGAGCGCAAAGCAAAATAGGTTCAGCGGAAGATTTTTTAAGAGGTGAAAGCAGTTTACAGCTGTTCATAAGAAGCCCATCTCAGAATTACGGAGCGTCACCTGCCATTGGGATCGCACAGTTTGACCTGCCAACCAACACAGATAAACGCGCTTTGCCTTAACCCCAGCCAGACAGGTCAGTACTTGCTCCAGACGGACGTAATGCTGAGTTGACTTGGGTCGCTGGTTGGTTATATACTATTAATTTACCTTTTCGCAGAGCGTCACGCATCCAAGTAGTAACCGCTCGATGGCGACCCAACCGGGACCTGAACGTACGAATGCTTGATTGTTGTTACGACAGACCACTGTCCAGATCCTTCTCTCTGTAGTAGTCAGCCGCTTAGGAAGTGCACAGTTACTGTATAAATGGTAGTGTGTGCAAGACGAATTTCTTCGTACTCGTATATTACAGTTATATACACAGTAACATCATGACATCGTAAGCACTCCCGGCCTCCGATACGGCGCCTGTACGGTCGCAGTAGCAAAGAACCCCGGTCTGCATTGTCGCTTCCTCTTGTAGGCGCTACCTGCCAATCATCCCGCTACGCCGCCGCCCCTTTCCGTTATAGGCTCATGTCGGACGTCGCCGTAGCCCCCCACTAGATTATGTAACCCCAATCCCTAACACGCCCTCCCTTCGGAGGATTCTGGCACCGGTGAGGTATGGGCTGGGTGTTACCCCTTAGGTATGCATGCACATTTAGCAATTGCAAATATCCATAAACAGTACAGTTAATCTATACGGTAGTCCTAATGTCCTTCGAATAAAATGCGCTAAATTAAATCTATAAAACGTATATCTTATATAAACCCAAATAGCAAACCTTAACGTCAATTGTTCTTCAGGCAGTCGAAAACAGTTATTTATGTTTACACACCACAGAACATAATATTTGGAAACACTACAGTCATCCATCAAGTTGATAGTGTTATTGTCCCTGAAACTATCAAACTACGTGCGCCACCAAGCCAAGCGTATGACGTTGTGTTGTAGACTTCCCAGTCGTGTTCGTCGCCGCTCTTGCAACGTCATTCTTTGTCGGTATCATCGTTTTAATCACTGCATGCATCGTCATCGTCATTTGCGGCAAACGGTAATTTCACGTTAAGTACATTTTACTCTTACACTTACACCATACTTGAAGTACTAAAGGCATTTTATTTTCCCATTTAACCCTGCTAATTATGCTGATTTTCTAGTGTTATCTAGCAGTTTTTACGCGCGAAACCTAGCAATGCGCGTATTAACTACGGTAATTCAGTCTGTCTGTCTGTCCTGGTGTCACGTCCCGGTACCGTTATAAGCCCAAGTGAGATAGAAAATTCGGGTTTTTACCGTATGATAGCTTAGGGTCTAGTACTTTGTGACAAAATTTCATGCCGCTGGGTAAAGGGAGTCTCCACGAACGAGGGGAGAAAGAGGGGCACATGCTGCTTATCATAACAAGCACTAGCGTGGTCGTTTTTAAGGATTGTCAACATCGATGATTTTGAATGACTTTGAACCCCCATAATAGGGGGTTTTAATGATTTTTTTGCGATTTCGGGCTTCGGCACACATTTTAATAGTGAATTGCGCCGAAATGGCTGGAGATATAGACTAAGACAATCTGCATGTGAAATTTTCAGCATTGAATGTACACTTTAGCAGTCCAAATCTCGACCGTTTACGTTTAACGCGGCCTGCGCACGAAGGTGTCAAAGACGGGTACCCACTTAAAAAGTAGTTATTTTTCCGCTATTGGCTTGTCTAGCGTGAAAACGGTTGAGATAGGCAGAGACGTGCTGCTTACCATAACAAGCACTGGTGATGTGCGTTTTAGTAGCATCAACGTCGATGACCTTGAATGACCTTGGATCTCAAAATAGGGTTTTTTAGTGATTTGTTGCGATTTGGCTACAAAAGCGTGCATTACGACAAATGGATGGAGATAGACCAAAACAACCTGTGAACAGGAACTGCTGTTGGCTCTCGCGCGTCTCATGAGCATTAGCTCGAATTTCTTGTTTGTACATGTGTACATATTAGTTTAAAAAATCGTTACGAATTAACGAAATTATGCTACTTTCTGTTTTCTGTCTTACATCGATTCTATACAGTTGACGCGTTCTGTGTAGGCTACTGTTTATCTTGTAATTTGTAGCCTAATAGTGTTGTGGTCGCTTTGCATATGCCGGGTCCGGCTGAGCTAATGAAGTGAAACTCCTTTCAACTACGTCAATATAGTTACCGTATAAACTGTTTGAAAAACTTCTACATTTGCTATAATTGTTTGCAGTTTGAGTGTGCTCATCCATTTGGAAATATTTTTAAAAATTTTTTTTCGGAACTCTAGCGTTTCGCTATAAGCAGATGGTGAATCAAATGCATCTATTGTTTAAGTGAGGGCACTCAAATGCTAAAGTGGCCATATAAATTCTCTGAGATTTAACTAGAGCTTTTATTCTTTACATGCGTTTTTCGTATTCGTTTCTTTGCTGTTGTTGTCTGGTGACGAAGGAACGTTTGTTGCGTAAAATGCGTAGTCGAAAGCGAAGGTACAAGAACGAGACGGAAGAAGGCACGGGTAGCGGGCGTCGTGCATCAAGCAGTGACAACTGTTACTCGGTGCGCTGTGAGCCGGGAGGAGCTCGTCGTCCCCCTGCCACTGACAACAGTAAGACACCGCCGGTCTCTGCAGTCAGTGAGGAGAACGGTGGTTACGATGTGATCGGTCTGCCGCCAATCATGCTGCAGAGAATGAGCGGTGCCGAGTCACGGCCTCCACGCATTGCTCGTCGACCCCCGCTGCCGATCGACCGCCGGCCGCTATCCATGCAGGGTGGAGCCAATGGTAGTGGAGTGGCCGGGCCGGGGGAACGAGGTCGAGTGCCTGGTACATCATCACGGCACGGCTCGCGGTCGACGGTCAGCAGCAGCAGAGGCGTCAACGCAGGCATCGACGCCGACGTCCGACAACTCATCGACGAGGTACGTACGTTCACAACCAGTGCAACTTTTAAGCCCCATTCTTCTTACCCTTCCTCCATCTTTCCCTACGCTTTTTTCCCTTCTCCCTTTTCTCCCCGTCTCTTTTCCAGAGCCTCCTTCCTTTGGTTGTCCTTACAGGTTTTCATCCCCAGAAATAAATTTAAAATTCTACATTGCTGTACGTGAGTTTAAGCGCATTTTGAGATGTTAAAGTTGACTTTTGACTAATGGCTTCGTCATACGAAAATAGTGAAAATTATCTAATTGATTAACCCTTTTGGGTAAAATGCCTGGAATGGGTGGGTGATTTGCTGGGTGAGTCTTGGCCCACCTAGTTTACATGTAAAGAAAATTCTCTGTTGACAAGCCTCTCGGCCGAAAGAGACAGAGGCTGTCTAGGTCTGCAGCTGTTGTACACCACAACTGTTGCCCAACAGTATAGCGTTCGCGTCTAAGCGTGGGTGAGTGGCGGTCGCTGCGACGTTGACGCGTACGTGCGCGTAGTCACGTAGTCACCGACGCTTTGTAGACGATTTCTACTGCTGCTCAACAGTTGTGCAACAGTTGCACATGTGTAGACACTCTTTCCACCCAATGATTGATCTGGCTGGTAGGAGTTAACTCGCCGAAGTCCTTTAGCTTACTCTAACCCGTGCGTAGAAAACCGGCCGTTGTTAATCTGTCTTAAAATTCTTTATTCTAACAAATAGTGTTTCTTCGTACTGGCACGGACGCGGTGGATTGTAATCATTATCTTTTGAATTATTACCCCTAAATCAGGTGTGGTTGGTTGTTGGTATTAAAGTACTAGATACAGCACTGTTAGAGTGGGTAAGCGAGTACGCAGTACGAGCTTATACCACTCCAGACAGTGCGGCATCGTACTTAAACCACGCTCAGATCACATAGACTACACCGTTGTTTGCTTTGTGACGCATGGATGCAGGCGAAAGTTGTGAAAACAGAGGCAACGGCCCGCTATATCGAGGGGCGGCCATATCGAAGGTCTGCAATATTTTTAGGGTTGAGGTTAGATGTCAAACAGTACCATTGCGGGCTGATGGAGTGTGATTTAATCTGATAAAATTGTCGTGTGTTGAAGCTGTTGGAGTTGAAGCGGTTGTTGGAAGAGTACGTCGTGAGCGGCGTTCATCTGGAACTGTCGTTCAGCGGAGGCGGGGGTGGCGTAGGCGGGGGATCGGAGACTGTGACGAGCGCGGGAAGACCTTGGCGCTCGCAGAACGACATCCTACGCGGCGTGGGCGACGTGTCGGTGCGAGTCAGTGATGTGATGAGACAACTGAGCGGTGACGTGCGGGGACGTACTGGGTCCACACCGGCACTGACCGAGCCGCGCACCGTGCAACTCACCGCTCCCGGGTACGATATAAGATATTATAGGCCTACGAACAGAGATTTTCGCTGAAAACCCACAAGCAAGCTGTCAGTTCAATTTACGTAGCATTCAAATTTAAACGAACAGAGAAAAAGTTGCAGATGGAAATGAGATGACAGAAAGAGAAGTGAAAGTAGCCTACTGGGTTGGTGGCGTGGCGTAGAGGTAACGCGTTTCATCCGATCAACGAAGTTACTCTACGCCGGGCCGGGTTAGTACTGCGATGGGTGACTGCCTGCGGGCAGTAAACCATTTTTGTATGTAACCAGCCGCCCAGGTCAACTCAGCCTTCCATCCCTACGGCGTAGGTAAATCAAGTACCAGCCTATCTTGCTGGAGTTAAGGGGGGCGCGTTCACTTGTGTCGGATGGCAGGTGACGCTCCGTAGCTCTGAGATGATCTTCCCATTAAGAGTTATCACCACCTTTAATTTTTATGTAAAACAAAAAAAATACAGAAACAGATGGCCATGGGAGAGCTAGAAGCCTGAGATAAGATGAACCGAAAAGAGGAGAAGTAACGATAACTGAAACTGGGAAAAATATTAAAACGAGAAACAAAAAGACGAAAGCAAGCCGTCAAACAGTCTGAAGGGGTGCCAGATGTATCTGAAGAGTAGGATTTTGAGAAAAAGAAAAGTTTTAAGATTGCAATGAAAAAATGATGGGGTGATGGACAACAAGAATGGTAATGAAGATAGTGGTGAGGTATGATGATCATGGAAGAATGACAAATCAAGGACAGGCAATCAAGATGTGGCTGACAAAGTGAGTGAGGAAGTTGATTTCAGAGGTAAAGCCATGCATAGCGAAAGGAACGACTGTTAATTTTTGAGTAGGAGTGAGTAGTTGCGCGAGCATGAGTGACGACTGATGAGGATCGAGTCTGAAGTCATACAGGTAGAAAGCTTGATTGATATAGAGAAGTTTGAAGGTAAGAGAGAGAATTTTATACTGAATACGTTCGTTTATTGTGTAGGTACCTGGTGGAGCAGCTGGCAGCACTGCGACCGAGGCTGGACCGTCTGGTCGCAGTGATTGGTACAGTCGCCACGCCGCCTGACTCGCCGCTGCGGCGTCTTGAGACGACCCTGGTGAACGTTAGAGCAGCCGTCGACATGACCGTCGACACGATCGCCGATAATTTTCCCTACCAGCACGCCCTGCTGCCGGGCGTACACAGACCCGGCAACCACCAGCGCGTCAGGCCGAGCGTGCAGGCAGCGGCCGACGGATACGAGCGCGTTCGACGACCTAATCGTGCCGGAGTCATACGACGGTATGTAGAGCCTATACTAGACATCGCACTGCTGGAGTGGGTAAGTCAATACGCAGTAGGAGCCTGTACCACTCCAGACAGTGCGGTGTCGTACTAAAACTAAGCTCAGATCGCATAGGCTACACCGTCGATTGCTTTATGACGCACGACTGCAGGCGAAAGTTGCGAAAACACTGTACCAGTGCGAGCTGAGCGAGGTTCACTACCTGTCCGGACACAGTGCATTGTGATGCAGCATTCTGCTGGCAAGACCTCATGATAGTCTTCTAATTTGTCTTATGTCCTAGGCCTCCGGCGGTGGCGGTGATATAAATAAAACTTTTCCCACACGAATAGCTGGACCAACACTTTATTTCTTGTCCTCGAGGCGCCTCTAGACAAAACCTTTGGTCTCGAGGTCTACATCACTGAGCGGTCGCTTACAGTAGGCCCCTGTTACTAATTAGGTCACGTTAAATTCCGCATTGATTGACTGACCGATCAATCATTGTCGTTGTAGACGCTCGCGGCCGGTCGGTCTGAACGTGGATCCGTCAGACGGTCAGCATGAAGTCTGGTCTCTACTCGACCCTCTGTCGGTCGTGTGTTGCCGGCTTCAGACGCTGGTTGAGGCGCGTAGTGATGGCCGCAGTACGACCGCTGGCGGTGATGTGAGGTGGCAGGCGGGTCTGCTGGCCAGTGTCGACCGGGCCACCCAGAGATTACAAGTACTCGCCACCAACACCGAGTCGACAGCAGCAAGTCGCAATGCTTCCTCGGACATATCGTCCACATTCACGGTCAGTACGCGTGCACGCCTGCTATTACTTGTACATGAATGACCAGTCGTAACTAACTCCATATCACGGCTTTCGTATTGGCCATTTCACTGAGTCGCGTCGTAGGTGTAAACAGATTATTGACGACGCGACTCAACAGTCGGCGACAGTTGATTTGAGGTCAGTCGCGTCGGCGTCGTAATTGGCCATATTCGGGAATGATTGGTTCGCGGGTACAACACTCGTAATATCATTCTTGTGTGTGGGTGTGTGTCTGTGCATGTAGAGTCGTAGTTCGCTGGACGACGACACGGCGTTGATGCGGCGTCTACGTGACGGTGACGCAGTCTTCGATGATTTGCTGGCCGAGCGGCTGCGTTCTTTCCTCGACGTCGCTGAGCGCTTGCGTCCGGTCGCCTTCAACCGACTGGCCCGGCGTCGCACGTCCAGCGCTGCCGGTCAGCCGTGGGGCACCGCCACCGCCAACTTCGTGCGCGACCTACGAGCAGACGCCGTGCAGCTGGCTAGGATCGTACTGGGTGCCACGTCCAGGTCAGTCCAACGTTTAAGCTGAAACTTGTAGGTGTCTTAGCAATACTCATTCTCCCTTCTCTTTCTCACTCTTCACCCTTTCCTCACCCTTCATTTTCTTTTTTTTTGTTCCCTGTCTTCCGGCTCCATCCCCCTGCCCTCGAATCGGGGTCCGCGGGGTATCACCCAGGGGGAAAATTTTTGAAACTCTCATTGTTGTAGGTTACGTGGGTTGTAGTGCATAGTGAGATATGTAAAATTAATTTCACGGTTCGTCGTAAGAAAATATTGAAAATTTTCTGTTTTCTGTGTTATATTACTATCAGGTTAATGCTTCGTCGTAAATGCTAAAGCAGTAAAGAACCGGCCATAGAATAACGAGAAGTAATCGATTAGCGCATTTGGGCGAAATGCCTAGAGTGAGTGGGCGATTTTCCGCCAGAGTTGCGGGTTTTCGTCCACTAAGTTTACGTGTCGTCCTAATGTTCAATGCACAACTACGACGCCGACGCGACTAAACTCAACTCAACTCAACTGCTAAGCCAGGTGAAACGCGTGGTCTGTGCACAGCAGCGTGACGTCACAGTGCTAATGACGTCATTGCATTGTCGCCAACGGTCACGACAGATGAGTTGAGTTGGGTTGCGTCGTAGATATGAATTGGTCATAAAGATTTGCTGTGTATGACCAGGTCGGATGTTGATCGCGGAGGTCGAGGTCGTCCAGTGGCGAGTGGACGTTCACGTGCTGGCTCGACGACCTCGTCGCGACCAGGCGCCGCCGAGTCCATAATGCTCAGCGGCGGCTCAGCCGGCGTGCAGGACAGCGGTTCTGTCGTGACGTCACCGGGCAATAGTCAGCGCGGCAGTGAGCGCAGTAGTCGACGCACGACGAGCCCGTTAGCTGGACCGTCGTCTACTCTCGCCAGCATTCCAGATTTCGACAGCTCGTCGTCATCAAGACTCTATACCATCGGATCCGACATGTCATATGTCACCAACAGCAGAGGTGCGTCCAGGCAGCGGCTTGTTCTCACAGCAGCGTAGATGTGTAGGTTTCAACACGGTCTACAGTGTATTATCAATGCGAGTGTAACGAGGAGGCACAATACACTGCAGACGGTGTTGAAACGTACTTATTTTGTGGCCGTGATCGACAGTGAGTTCTGCCTGAGAATGGGTGTTGTACACAGACCCGAGCCACGTTTCGGTCGTCACGCTTGAGTGGAGTGAGATTATTGGCAGTTATAACACTCCAGACACTGTGGTGAGAAACAGGCAACAAAATTATGTCATGAAATAAAATCATAGAGGGCTTACATGTTTTTCACATGTGGCCGAGCCAAGCGAATTTGTCACGAACGGGTGTTCGGAGTGATGGAATATGTAGGCCTATGGGTTATTCATCTTTCTAGCTGCGCAAACTCTAACTCCAGTACTTCGATTTACAGTTTGTTGCACAACGTGTTGCAAGCCTAGGCCTACAACAGTTTCACAAAAATGAAAAGTCCACAACATCCCAACATGTGAGAACGACGTACTACTCGTTGTCCAACAAATCTGGCCAATCCGCTGCAGATAGAGACATGGTTACTATTGGCAGCCTATAGAAACTCGTCATCGCCCTATTCAACGGTGCCATCGCAGACCTATACAACGTACGGTTTAGCCACAATACATGTGGTATAGACAGACAGACAGACGGCAGACAAACGACACATAGGTATCCAAGGCTCGACCTAACGGTCGGTCAAAAATATTATTAAATTTGTTGTTGTTGTTGCTATAACTGCTACTGATGACCTAGTGATGTTGATGTCTGTTGATAAATCTGTCGTGCAGGTACAGACGTTGACGACGACGATGACGACGACCAGTTTGACGTGCTGATTGACAGGACGTCGGACACGTTTGTCGACAGTCTGTTTGACCTCTATGACCAGACTCCGGTCGAGCTGATGCGCGGTCGTCAGCTGAACGTCACGTTCGTCGGCGAGGCGGGTATAGACGGTGGTGCCGTGTCTCGCGAATTCTTCTTCATCGTGTTTGAGGCGCTGCTGTCTCGACCGATCTGTGGCCGCTGTGCGTTCCAGGGCGTCCGCGGACACTTGCTGCCCACCATCGATCACACGCTCACCGAGAGGCGTGTCTTCAGGTCCGTCATCGCCAGCAAATAACTAAAAAATTATTAAACTATTACGGCAGATTCACACTTACGACGTAGCTCAACTCAACCCAGCAGTTGAGTTGAGTCCCTTCGACGTCGTAAGTGTGAATTGGCCATTAGTTAGCAACTATTTGGGCAATATACACCGTGTTTCATAAAAAGGACCCCCTTTTTTCTTTATTTATAATTCACTCAAATGATGACAAATTTACACGAAATTTTTGCCAGTTGTACCCGAAGAAATGCGAATTCAATATATTTCAATAAAAATATCTCTGTTGCTTAAATATTCTCTGCTAGTCGTGACGTAACACTGACGTCGTAATGTGTCATGAGTACAAGCTTGCTTGTCTTAACTGGTGCTGTAAGTTGCTACCCTGCTTCAATGGTGAACTTAATCTGGTTTGCTGATGAAAAAATGTTCATCGTGTCAGCACTAAGCAACATGGGGGCTTGAAATCAGGTGTCTTGTAAGCTAGAAACTCAACCATCTCTCAATCTCTGTGAGCTGAGCACTGTTTTGCTGAAGGCTGCAATCAGCAGCAAAAGTCAAGCAGATACTATCCCCACAAATGCACGAAAGCAATTGTTTTGGGCGATTTTTGTGACTGCAATAGTAAAACTTCAACAATTTGCCATCAGCAAACCAGATGAAATTCACCATTGAAGCAGGGTAGCAACTGACAGCACCAGTTGAGACAAGCAAGCTTGTACTCACGACACATTATAACGTCAGTATTACGTCACAACTAGCAAAGAATATTTAATAACCAGCCATATCTTACTAAAATATTTTGAATTAGTATTTCTTTAGCTACAGCTGGTAAAAATTTCGTGTAAATTAATTATCATTTGACTGAATTATAAAAAAGGGGTTTCTTTTTATGAAACACCGTGTAGTTAATGTAACTAAAGTATAATCCTGTAACTAGACTTTTTTCAATTAATTTGCAACTATTTTGACATTAATTGGTGCAACATTGCGACCGACAAAATGCTGCTAGAAGTAAATTAATTAAACTATCAGTCAACAACTTTTCAGTTAACTTGTGCCCATAACGCTGTGCATTCAGGTTCGTCGGCGTGCTAGTGGTTCAAGCGGCAAGGCGAGGTTGTCGTGGTCTACCTGGCCTGTGTGACGCCGTCCGGCACTTCCTGGCAGCCGGAGCTCGCATCAGTGCCGTGGGTCGCAGCCTCGCCCTCGTCACACTTGATGATGTCGCCGACCTCGAGCTAAGAGCCATCCTTGTCAAGGTTCTCATGCGCTCAGTTTTTAATTCTCTGCATTTTTAGTATTAAGGGTGAAAACCAAAACCAAGGTCATTTGGCAAAAGGCGAAATTGCTGTGACAAGTGCAGCCAACTTTTCGTTTGTATTAGCGATTTGGCTACAAGTTGCACTTGCATGTTTTGGCTGCGGATTCGCCACCCCAAGTGTCGCCTTCGTCAGAAACCCCCATCTGACACAACATGTTATTGGACACCATAAGTGTACCTACTAAATGGCATCTAAAGCCGTCGAACGGCTAAACAAGGTGCGTGAATGTGATAGACAGACAGACCACTGAGGCAACTGTACAGAGAAATGTGTGGCAATAGGCGAAATCACCTGCACTGCAAAAGCGATTTCACCTAGTAACTAGAAGGCGCTCGTAAGAGTGCATATCTCCGCCAAGTGAAGTAATTTAAACAATTCAACAACAACAACAACTACTACTACTACTGCTACTACATTGTGACCATGTGTCTATCTGTCACCGTTATGGAGATATGGCGCCTCAAAGATAATGGGGTCATGATCTTGACCTTTTGGGGTCACGTGACGTCATCGGTCGCGTGACCATTTGACTCGCGGTGGTCGACTTCCTATGGGTGGTCCATGGTGACTATGCGTCTATCTGGCACGGTTATGGAAATATGGCGCCGCAAGACATGTACACAGACAGACACACACAACGACGGACAGATTGACCAATCTCATAATCTCCTCCAATGTCCACTCCGTTCACTTGGCGGAAATAATGATGATAGCCATGCAGCTAATGCTGAGCTGGCTGGTGTGTCGTGTGGTGTGAGCGCAGATGCAGCAAGGAGCGGAGCTAAGCGACGACGAACAACTGGTACTTGAGCGCTGGTTAGACGAAGCCAAGTTCTCGCGAGTACTGAAGCCGTCCACTCACCGAGAAGCGATCCAGCGAGTGCTCTGTCACTACGTCTTTGACAGCCGCATGTCTCAACTGCAAGCCATCGCTGTCAGTGCCCCGTTCAATTATAGTCATTATTACAACAAATTTTTTTTGTGTTTTCGCGGTTACAGCCGACGAAAAAGTAGAGAAGAGGGGAAGCGAATTTTTTTTTGTCTTTATATCATTCATGTCATGTCATGTGATATTACACAACAACTCATAAAAACAAGTTAACGAACTATTCAGTATGCATTAGAACTAAAGTAAGGGTACTGCAGCATAACTGACTAAATGCAGACAGTATTTTCAGTAAAACTTTAAAAGCAAACTAAAAACTACACTTAAATTTTTGAAGGGCCAATAAAAATTGTGGACTCAAGTTCTTTTCTAGGAATAAACGGAAGCGCAAGATTTTTTAAAATTACAAGCTAAAATTGGTAAAAAAAGCTGAGGAGTAAAACTGCTGTAAGATTACAGTAAAATGACGCATTAGCAAAATATAAAACTTCAATAAAACTAAAATATAAAAACAACGAAAAGACATCAGTCATCGCTCAGATGTCGTCGTTTCAACACGATGTTTCGGGTTATTATTATTTTTTTCGTTGGCAGCGCAGTTTGTTGTGTACGTCAGCAGATATATGTGTTCTGTTTACGGACAACAGAGGTAGCTTATTTCAATATTTTCGAAATGTGTCAGGACATAGGCTAGATTAAGTTTAATTTCCTTAGTTGTTTAAAAATACATTATATTCTATAAAAGATCATTTTCTTGCTTTAGTAATGAGAATGGTATGGAATAAAATAGCCTCCAATAGAGCTTTCAAGCGCATTGCAGCACATTCAACCAAATTTTATACGGCCGTGTTTTTTGGTTCGGTGCTTAAGTAGAAGAAAATTGCTTCCGTTTGGAAGATCTTTTAGCGGAAATGTGTACAACGTCCGGTTGGTTGCAGGAAGGGATGGCGGAAATGGGATTCCAAGCTGCGAGCGACGATACGGACATAGGCTCGTTGTTTCCCACGGACGTGAAGTTGACAGTGAGCGACTTTACGACTGGCATCGTGTTTGACGACGAGTCACACGAGTTCGACGGCGAAGACCAGACAACGACCAACAACAATAACTACAACACGGCCAGAAAGAGAACCAAAGAGTTCTTCTGTAGATACATCGATGATGTCTACAACGGAAAAGTCGGTAAGTAGCTTACGTCTTAGGCTATGTCAACGTGCGTTGTTTGACAACGCTGGCAGTGATTTTTTTTAGTATTACTTAAATAACCCGGTGCTTTGGCATGCACTGTTAATCTGGACCACAGGAAGAGCATTTGCGGACTGTCCGAGAATTGCCAAAACAGCCTATAATCAGTGAATGATGACTTTATGTTGTGACTGTCTATACACTGAAATGTGAAACTGTCTTGGATGATAGGAGAAATATAACACTGTTTTAGTATTTTTTGTAGTACCATATTAATGCTCAGTAGACGCACAGAACAATCAGTGAAGACCGTAAAATCAATCTTGTCCAAAACGTTTACAAAAGTCTGACAAAAGTTTTACTTAGGCCTATTTAAAATAAGTTTAACAAAACTTTCCCTATTTTTACTTCCCTTATTTCTCAATCCACACCCTGAACAAAATTTTCTCCCTAGAGAGGAAGAAACCCAAAATGGTGGGGGAAAACTGGAGTCAAAAATTGGGGGGACATCAGCCCAGAACTGGGGGAAGTTGCGTCCGATTTCGATTCCAAGTGTGGGCAAGTTGTTTACACCTACAGGTCTGCCTGTGTAGGTGCAAGTGGTCTGGTGGTTAGTGTCGACTCGTAACTTTCAGGTTGCGGTTAGATTCTCACTGCCGTCATTTGCAAACAACCTTGAGCAAGTTGCTAACCTACTGTGTGCTCAGGCCAACTCAGCCTCCTACTCTTCGTGAAATGGGAAATGAGTAGTAGCTTACGGGCTACGGGGTGAAAGCCTAGTGTGGCTGATTGAGGCGGTGGTAGCTGCAAACCGCGGGTCTAATTGTTCGCTTTGGCGGCAATGGATGGCCACATACTGCGCTGCGGTATCATTAGCTCATGCCAATCAGCTTGTAAAGCGCGTCTGGTCTTGAGTCTGTGTCATGCAAGAAGCGCTATAGCAAGTGCTGGACTTTACCTTTTACTTTTACGATGTCGTGTTGGACGCAGGCAAGCTGTGTTTGGAGGACGTTCTACAGTTCATCAACGGTGCTCCGTACTTCGCCTCAATGACGGCGGTCGTCGTTCACTTCGCCGACCCCACCGAGGGTGATATGCCGATGCCGCGCGCCCACGCCTGCTCGTCCGAGCTCATACTGCCGACCGTTCACCGGTCCTACCGAGACTTCCGCACTGCCATGACGTCCGCCTTCGAACTCAGCAGCCAAGGTTTCGGCGTTGCGTAGAAATTTGCCCTGCCTGCCCTTCAAACAACATCCGCGGAAAGTTGGGAACCTTCGGAGGTGGGGACTGGGGACTCGACCAGTGTGTTGTATAACCCATATAAGTGTGGCCGCAGCTTTCCAGTTTCCAGCAATGCGTCCATTAATCCGCTGGCCTATCTGTTTACGCCCCAATTGCCGGTGACAGCGACATTTCACAGAATAGGCCTAGGCAGCCTTTAGACAAACGTTCAACGATGAAAAGATGTAATAACGTTGTTTGTGTTATTCGTTAATTCAGCGTTGTGAGTAGTTATATTTGTTTTGGTTTGTTTTACACGTTTTCAGTCTCAGCTACGTCTATGGGGTGCTGCGTCAGTGACATTTCAAGGAGAAATTCTTTGCTCAGAACTAAAGTTCAATAAAAAGCCAAAAATTTACAATAAGTGGATACGTTTTTTCCACATAGGCCTATCACTTAAATCTAATTGATACAGTGGCTGTATTCACAAAAGGTCGTAAACGATTGTCACACGTGCGACTGCGACCGACCTTTGTAAATAGGCCCCCAGCTTTGCAAAATTTTTGCCCAAATAACTTCACGCACAGTACGCATAGTTTCAGCTTGTATAGGATCTTCACTCCTAAACATAATGGAAGCTGTTGGTTCATCATTCATGACCGCTAAGAAGCTAGACGTCCCCGCATGTTTTTATAATGCCTTTGCTTTGTATAATTCATGGGCGTTTTGTTTGTTGTTTTTGTTACAAAGTGTTAATTACTACGGCTGCGACGTTACAACATGGATGTGCTCACGTTTATGGTTCAGCGTGTATACGTTAATGACGAACAATCGCAGCTAATCAGCTGTTGCTGTTGTGTTCAGAACTGTGCCTTTGTTAATCGTCTTCGTGTGCAATAATCACCAGGGGCTTCTATCCACCAAATCTAGAATCAAAATCGGGCTCAAGTTCCCTCCCCTTACCTTACCTCCGCTTTTTTCTTTCCCCCATTTATCCCCACTCTCATTCCCTATCCTTTATTATTCTTTACTATCTTCCCCTTCCCTTTCCTGTTGCTCCCCTGTTCTTCCCCTTCCCAAAGGCCCACACCTTAGTACAACTAGAAGGTCTGGGGGAGCACTGTAAGCTCCCCCAGTGGGTCCAAGCGAAGCCTGGCCACCAAAGATTTTTACACGCGACAGCAGAATGCTTCGCGCGTCTTAGCCATCGTCTAGGCGCCTGTCCGTCTGTCTGTCACACTCGTGAGCTGTATCAAAACGGTGCACAGTAGGATCACGATATCTTCACCATGGGCTGCCACAAGGTCTCTAGTTTTTTGCGACAAAATCTCGTGCTCCTGGGTACGGGGGTTCCCCTCGAACGACGGCGTCGAAGAGAGGTACCCCCCTAAAAAAACGTTATTTTGCCGTTGTTGGCTCGTATAGTGTGAAAACGGTTGCAGATAGGTACAGACATGCTGCTTATCATAACAAGCACTGGTGATAGGCTTTTTAGATGTATCAACATCGACGACCTTGAACGACCTTGAACCCCCAAAGGGTTTTGTGAATTTTTCGCAATTTTTGGATGTAACACACATTTCAACACTGAATTGCGATGAAATGGCTGATAGACTAAGACAACCTGCATGTGAAATTTTCAGCATTCAACGTAGATTTTAGCAGTCCAAGTCTGGACACCCTAGGTTAAAGGAGGCCGGCGCATGTGGGCGTCAAAGACTGCTATCCACTAAAAAGTGGTTATTTTACCGCAATTATCTTGTGTAGCGTGAAAACGGTTGCAGATAGGCACATCATCATCATAATCATCATCGACAACCGTGGGCTCAATGCCCGTTGGTGTCTGACGCCATTGTTACTGTCGCTGCCCACCGCTGCCTATCTAGGGCAGCGTGGCTTAACTCCTGCAGGGTTGCCCCACACCACTGCTCAATGTCATCTGACCATTCTCGGTGAGGTCGTCCTCTTTTGTTTGAACTATCCATCATTCCGAACACCAGGGTCTTTATCTTTCTGCTGTCG
>Ga0209367_1002244_pt1 | contig 25309 bp, 12 predicted proteins | sample WorMetLIZISLAND2_FD_187412 | JGI IMG/M metagenome (GOLD analysis project Ga0209367, IMG submission 187412) | Marine gutless worms symbiont microbial communities from Max Planck institute for Marine Microbiology, Germany - Olavius geniculatus... ... | reverse complement strand
AGGAGATGAGCACCCCGCCTACGCCCCAGTTGGGGTATGGCACCTTTACCTTTACCGCAACTTTTCTAACCGACGGCGCGGCTGCTGTTATGCGCTCTACAGTGGTGCAGTGGAGACGAGCGATGTCACCGTCTACAGCTGAACGACCTGCTCATTTCACCGATGCAGCACTGCACCAAGGTTCCACTGCTGCTCAATAACATTCACCGATACACCGTAGACCCTCGCGAACAACAACTGCTCTCCGTCGCACTGCTTAAGCTCGAAACGTCTTTACGTGAGTAGCCGGACTGACTAAACACTTATTTTATTGTCGAGAAACTTTTCTTAAAGTTATTTAACACAAATAATGTTACTGACGCTGATAAACTTCGTTAGGACTACTTTAGTTTTGATTTGCCTAGCGTCATGATCGAAAAGCCGATTGTTTTGATGACTGTCGTCATTAGTTATGATCTAATTTTATGTTTCCTGTTTGCTTTTATGTTACCATTATACATGTTATGGCAAGTAAAAGCACAGACTACACAAATTCAACGCTGTGATATCTTACTATATATGATATCTTAATTGCTGGTTATTACGATGGGGGTATTACGACTATATAACGCGGTCAGCCGCATATTATGTTGTCACTGCTGCCAATATGTCAACATTTTTTTCTTAATTTTTATCAACAGCTCTGCAGTCACAACAACTCGATTTACACCAAATTGTTGTGCAGAAAATCTCGAGTCGAAAATGAAGTGGTTAAAGAACTTTGAGCGTCTTCAGGAGTTGCAGCAGCAGATTATCTGGAGGCCGATAACTGAACTGGAACCACGCTCGTTCATCCCAGAGGTATTCAGTCTGTGCAGTAGCTTTTGCTACTTACCTGTACGGTTGGTAACAATCAAAAATTCTGTAGTTAACTTTATAACAATCAACGATTAACTAGTTATTTATTTCGCGCAAAACTAGCAGTGGTAATTGTGCATGCTTCTGTTTAGCAACTTTCCACTTTGTAAGAATAATGAGCTAATGACAATTGTCACAAATGCACTGTAACACAATCAGTAAGAGTGTGTCTATTCAGTCTTAAACCTGACTAAAATGTTTACGTTGCAACTTTAAAAATGCGAGGACGTGACTCTGTTATCATTAGACTGCGATGTGCTGAGGCAGCTGTGGTTCTGTCGTGCGTAGTTTCTACGTGGCACGTTGAGCCGGCAGCCGTGTGAGCGATTACTCGCAAGTCCTCACCGTCATCTGCTACACGAAGCACCAGTCACCCTTCTCGGTCTGTCTTTTTTACCGTCGTCTTCTTCTTGATGGCGTTATCGTCGCATCGTCATTGTTGTAAATTTTAACTAGAAAATATGACAGCCCAGTGCCGACATGTTAGTCTTGCTCTGGGAGACGTTTACGTGCTATTTTTGTTTTTTTTACGCTTTTCATTTTTCGAGTTAGGAGTCCCATATAGAACAGACAGACGGACAGACGGTGAAGACCAGAAATGCGATCTCGTATTTAAACGCGCAGAGCGCGACGTAACTAAACTGAACTGAACTGACATGGTTTAGTTTATGACAAACTGACTAACGGGCAAGCACTAATGCATTACAGTAGGCACCGTCTAACGACATTGGTGGCCTACGTGACTACGCTCACGTACGCGTCAACCAGTGATCAATTGGCTTGCCGTGTTTGCCCATTGGTTAGTTCGTCAAAAACTAAACGGTGTCAGTTCAGTTGCATCGTTCTGTACACGGTTTTAGGTCGACCGCGCAATAAAGCACGCATTTCAGCCAGCTAATATCGCCTGTTCACTGTCTGCCTGGTGCAAAATTGACACAGGCTTCCCTGAAAGCTACGCCATTGCGACAGATGTTACCGTATCCGTCTGTCCGTCTGTCTGTATGTTTGTCACACTCCTACATCCGATAAAGTCCAAACTCCACCAGCTTTCATAAGTTATGGATTTGTAAAACGTGCTGTACAACTAATCGACAACAAATCAAACTAACGGAGTTGTCGCCTAAAACCACCGCATTTTACAAGAAAAGTCTGTTTATTCTTTATTTGCAGCCGATCGATTATTGTCTGTCTGTCCGCTTTTTGCAGAAATCTCGAAAGCTGTTGACATGTACTTGTTTCTGTTCGACGACATTCTGCTGCTTACCCGAGTGAAAAAGGCGCCGAGAAAGGTAATGATATCATGTATCATGCATTAAAATTTGCGGTGTATTTTCAGATGGCAATATTACTGTGCAAACTTCAGTAGGCCCTACTTCGGTTTGCTTTTATGCCTTTAATGCGTTAAGGTCTGTTTGTCTATTTCATGCTTCTGTCTTTTCGTGGTAAAGTGGAACAATAACTTTGTCAATTGTGTTTTCGCGCCAGCGGCGCCACTGAACAATTGGACCCGCGGTGCATCCAGCAGACATACCACCACCGCGATCAGTCACACTATGTTTTCACCCCGTAACCCGTAAGCTACTACTCATTTTCCATCCCGCTGATGGTAGAAGGCTGAGCTGACCTGACCGCGCAATAATCTCTACTTAAATCAGCGCACCGTGTTGCGTGTGGTGTACGTTAAAAGCCGAGGACCTCTGATGTGTAGGTCCGCTGATTTCTACGGCGTTAATTTTGATTCCTACGGTGTTCCGTTTAACGTTTGAAGTAGTTTCTCCGATTCTGTATTGAAAATGTATGTTTAGCGGTGAGTTTGCCGCCATCGGAAATCGATGACACCTACATGACATACAACATTTGTGTTGTGGACAGCCAGCCAGAGTCGAAGTTTGAATGAGTTTGTCGTGGGTCCTTGGTTACCGACATTGCCAAACAAGAGTGTATAATTAGTCTATGTGTTTTTGACGTTTTGTAGAAGTCGAACCCGAGTTCAGCAGCCGAGTCGAGTCCATATCTACCCAGCAGGAATCACACCCAGGGCGCAGTGTTCGTTGTACATCGACAGCCGATCGCTCTTGATCGACTCACCGTTCACGACGTCAGACCCGACCTCGACGGTAACGACCTGCCTACGTACGAGTAAGTAAGTAACGTAAACGTAACGTAGCACACGCCTCAGGCCTGATCTTGACGGTACAATTGCAGTTTGCCACTCACGTGTACTTTGATTATTTCGTTGATTCTAGTCGCTGTATTGTTCGGAGCTGCGAAAATTGACTTTTTATTAAAAAATCTTAATCGTTAAATTTTTATGAAAGTCATATCATCATAAAAAACATCACGAGTGGATACGATGACGGGAATTTGCTAAAACGATAATCAGTTTTTCCGGAGATCGTGACTGTTTTAAGCTGCATGTCCAGTCCACTAGGAGAAGTGATCCGATGCAATAGAAATATTTTAGTTTAGTAGCTGTCAGCGTAGCACTACGGCGACACCTACTACAGTGAAACGTCTTCATGATGCAGGAGTGGTCGGCGAGGATGAGGCGGAGGCTGCGGCCGGCGCATCAGTTGCAGCAGCTGGCATGGACAGCGCCGAGTCAATGAGTCCACAGCAAGTACCGATGACTGTCAGCCAGGGCCAATCACCGCAACAACAGGTCTCACCCCCATCAGCCGCTCCGTCGCCACTCACCCTGCCAACCACAGGCCCGGCGCCGTCACCATACGTCATAGTGACGACAACGACGACGACGACGACTATGATGATGAAGTTGCAGCAAATGCCTTTAGTGCTGCGACGCCGATGTTATAATCGCGGCCTACAGCTAAACGGTGACAGTGATGATGATCATATGAGGTTAGATTACATCAAATGCATTTAGTGTTGCATCACTGTTAGTGTTAGCCGCAGTCTAAACTAAAACGATAATGATGATGCTAATGATGGATGATGGATAACGTCGACGATTGCCCGGCGCCGTCACCCCAGCAGCAGCAGCAGCAGCAGTCGCCTGACAGTGACGGTGGCGGAGTGGGCGACTGGTGCCTGCCACACTTCGTCGACGACTGTTCTCAACGTCCTAACCTGCTGTTCGGATGTCTGTCGGTCGCTAATGGAGTTCTCAAGAACGCGTTTGTAATCGTACAGTTCAATCAGTTTCAACAGATCATCGCCGTCTACACGTTACAGGCGCCGACTGACACATGCAAGGTGCGATCGTCACAAGCACAAAACTGTCGTTTTTCATGGCCGTAGCTTAACTATACTAATTACTTAATCAGCCCTGACTGCGTGATTTTATTATAACTTTCGACGCGAACGTTTTGTTTTTGAGTCCTTGCGTTTGTTTGTTTCTTTAAAAAATTATAATCGGATTTGAATTAATTTTTCTTGGAGGAGTTGGCGAAATAAGTACATAATTAAGCCTAACTAAATTTTGATAATGATTCCAATTTTTTAATTTTTTTTATACCGCGAACTGAAACGTTAAACTTTATTTAGTTCGCCAGGTCACAGTACCATTCTTTGTAGAAATTTGAGAAAATCCGCAAAATTTGTTTGCAGCCAGGACTTTGCCGCGGATCCCATTGTGGGGCTCTCCAGAGTTTTTAACTGGATTAATAAATGGCTAAGCGGCCCCGGAAAAAACCGCCCTTGGGATGGAGTAGAACCCTATTTGGAAAAAAGTTTGGTTAATACAGGCCTACGGGTCTGAACGCGTGCTGCTAATGCTGCTGCTACTACTGCTGCTGATGATGGTGCCGATGATGACGGTGATGATGTTGGTACAGGCGACGTGGTTGTCGAAGCTGCACGATGCTCAGGAGAAGTACCAGGAGGTGCTGAGGTCGCGGTACCGTGACGGAGTGGATGCCGCGGCGTCTGGTGTGATCTCACACGTGGACAGAGACTTCGTCGTGGGGGGTCCGTCGTCCGAGCAGATCGTTCCGGCTGATGTGACGGCGCCCGGCGGCTGGCTGAGCGCCGCGGCTGCTGCTAGCTCTCTCCGTGTGCCGTCGTTCGCCGTCCACGACTACGGAGAACTGGTACGCGACCAAGCTCAGACTCAGAAGTGAAGCAGATTAAGCCAATAAGCTTCTATCTGCATTATAAATGTTTACTTTCTTAGTTAGTCACTTACAGTAGGTGTTATACAAGAGCCTAATTTAAAAATGTCTACAGGAATTATTCTTCTAAGATTTTCCCGAGTTCTTTTTAAGCTCTTTTCAAGTCAGTAAGCTGGCTAGGCAGAAAGCTTTTCCCTGAGTACTTTTCTTGCAATTTTTCTATAACTTGCATTCATTTTTGACTTTTTTTGTAAGTGTAATTATTTCATAATTATTCTCGTGCAACTTCGACTTACGAACTGTTGTGAATTTGGTTCTAGATTTAGGTTCATGCTAATAAATGCAGAAAAATCCTAACGCTGACCCGACTCCATGTAACCTTAACGACTTTGGTTCTGACGGAATATCATTCTACGTGCCGCTACTATACAGTTGTCGGCAGAGTTCAAAGTGGGAAAAATAAGTGCCGGTATGGTAGCTTTCCCTTCCTCCCCTTTTCCCTTCAACTTTCAAGTCCGATTTAAAGAATAAATGCAAATCGGAACCAAAAATGATAGGTAAATGAAGAAGCTATCGCTAATTTGGTCACTGATTGATGACAACATCGACGACCAGTTGCCTAAATGTCAGAAAAATGCCTGCAATGCTTACTGGTATACGTCTTTTCTAAGAAAAAAAGTGCCGGTATGCCATACCGGTCCATACCGTCCCACTTCGACCCTGGTTGTCAGTGGCTTGGTTGCGTGACGATTGTGTCGAGTCGCTATCATGTGGTTACTACTAAATGGATAACTGTCTGCGGACAGGTAAACCATCTCGATATATAACTAAGATACAGTCAACTTCGCCTACCATTTCTTCTGGGTAGATAAATCGATTCCTGTTTGCTTTGCTGGAGTTGATGAGAGGCCGGGCTCGTTCACTTATATCGAGTAGCAGGTGACAGTGTGTGATCCCATTTGGCAGGTGACGATACTTAGCTCTTAGATTGGTTTCCATGAAAAGCTGTACACATTTCTTTAACTTTTGACCATTTTGTATAATACGTGGGTGAAGGTTGACGCTGACGGTCAGACTCACGGCACACGTCGAATACGCAGTTCATCGTCAGACGCCGGTGAGACAGACCTTCGCCCGTCTGACGACAGCTCCACTCAGCCACGACGCATCTCCGACCCAGTCTGCCATTCCACTTCCTCTTCCGCCGCCGACCAATCAGCGGCCAGCGTCATCGGTTACGTGACGCACGAAGCCGTCCCGCCACGCCCACGACAAAATGTCACCAATCAGCGCCGCCGGCTCGCCAACGAGGAGGTGTTATTGTTATTCGTGTTATTATACTAATTATAATTTTTTTTATTCTAAATGCTTCTATTCTGTTAAAAAAGTCTTTTGTTATTTAATATTAACTTTTATTTCGATAAAATATTATGGTTAAAATAACATGCGACGTACTGTTATGCGGCCGTCCTAATATGCGGCATTACGGGTTTTGCTCGTCATCACACCAGTCCGTTTGTCCGTCTTTCTGTCTCATACCATTATCTAACTCGAAATCAAAAAAAACTTAAAAAAACAAAATTAGTGTAGTTGGTTTCTCAAGGTTTTAGTTAAGTTAAGTAACTAGTGTACATGCCAATTTTCAGTTTACACAGTGTTTCATAAAAACGGGATCTCTTTTTGTTTTTCTCACAATTCACTTAAATGATGATCAATTTACACAAAATTTTTACCAGTTGTAGCTGAAGAAATACTAATTCAAAATATTGCAACAAAATATGGCGTTTGATTAAATATTCTTTGTTAGTCGTGACGTAATGCTGACATCATAATGTGTCACGGGTACAAGCTTGATAGTCTCAACTGGTGCTGTCTATCGCTACTCTGCACCGATGGCGAAAAATTTGGTTTGCTGATGACAAACTTTTGAAGTTTTACAGTTGCAGCCACAATATAACGTGAAAAGCGATCGCATTTACGTGTCTGTGGGGATAGTTGGAATTTCACATGTTCGAGCAAGACATTGCACTAGAACACCGAGTTTGCAAAATGGTTGCGTTTTTGGATCGCCAGATGCCTGATTTCATGTCCCCATGTTGCTCAGTGCTCATATCTCGCGGCAGCGCGACCTGCGTAAACTCGGCTTTATTTATTTATTGCATGTGCATACGACGTAGGCGACGTAAACGTGCTACGTGTGCACAGCAAGCGGACGGCCGCATATCATGCTGACAGTGAGCCGACATATTTTTCTCTAGTTTGATATCGCAAGGCTAGCGATTACTGTGTGGCTAAGAGGTTTCGGTGTGCTGTAGCTGAGCATACATCGTGAATTCGGCAGCGCGGAGGATCATCTTCATCGACAGGAAGCGGAAGTTTCGCCGACGATAAGCAGCGTCAGTAGCGGAGGTCAGTTTCAGCGCTGTCGTCAGATGTCGCTACGAGTCAAGAAACGACGCACTCTACTCAAGTCCATACACGAGAAGTCACAGTCGATAGACACCTGCTGAGCCGATCGACTTCCGCTTCCGATCCCAGTGACGTCATCATTCTGTTTCCGGCAACGCAGCAAAGAGGGAAAATGATGCAGCTATAAACGCAACGATTTTTATTTATAGTGTTTATTTTAAAAAAAGGAAGTTGGGTCAGTCAGCGGTTAGGGTATCAGATTCGCGATCGACTGGTCGTAAGTTCAAATCCCAGCTGGTCCGCTATAAAGTAAGGACCCCCATGTGCCTCTGTCATCAAATATAATACCGGCCAAAGAGCGGTGACGCTCTGCAGCCGGAAAGTTAACCGTAGGTCTGGCACTTTGGTGTCACACTGGAAAATGCGTCACGGACGTGGTGGTCTATCTACTTACGGGCTCAACGGCCACGACTGGGAGATGAACATCTTGTCTACATCCTGTCTAAGCCTCATATGGGGCACGGTCTCTTTACCTTTTTAGAAGCATGCGATTTAAGCCTCCACCACCTGGTATTGCAGAACTACTATTTAAGCCTATTTTCTCTATTGTCATTAACAAAAAACCGTCAAAACGCAAGTGAACTGCGACGACTGTTTTATCTACAAAACCAGCAAGTGGTTGGTGATACTCGAAAGCATAACTTGTTTCTGTGGATTTGTTTAATAGGCTAATGGTTTGTATGGACTGAAGGCTCAGCGTAACTGCTGGGGTGGTGGTATGTCGGCGTGCTGCACTTCGAGTACGACTGTTTGCTAGCGCGGACTGTGGATGGCTGCATAATGTGCTGCGGTGTCATCGGTTCATGCATTCCGATATCCTAAAATACATATCCACTGATGCATAGCGTAACTGCTAAATGATCGCATGGCATTCGTAGATCTGTCAGTTCAGTGTTGTGTAAGGGTGCTCGCACATGGTGCGATGAGATAGGCCTAACATAAGAAAAGCAAAACTGTCAAATCTTACTCAAAGCTAAGTACTGCCCGCTGGTACCCTCAGTATCATGCACACAGAAAACAAACAAAAAAATCCGTGTGGGCTTGACCTTTGACCTTTGATCTATGACCTCTTGAAGGTTGTCAAGAGAGGTGATTTATGTTTGTGCAAAATGTTTATTATGCTAAGTGCAACGGTTCACGAGTTAGCGTGTTAACAGAGAAATAACTTAGCGACAATGTCGTCGTTTCCGAGGACAGTTGAATGCCTAAAACCTGCAGCAATTGTAAAATATATCGTACGACATCGCACGACATCGTGGTTCACTCACTCACTTATGCCATCACGTCATGTGCGAAAGCACCCTACTTTAGAGAACTGTGGACGTTTACATTGTCGTGTTGTCAACTTCAGGTTGTTTGACTGTCGTGAAACTGCAGAAAGTGACATCATGCGCATTTCTACAACTGTTGTCCTTAGCTCACTCACAGCTAGGGGTGTAGGGTGAAGTAGGTCGAAAATGCGGGAAGGGGCGATGGCGTCCCCTTTTTACCAGTAGGCTACGGGCGCATCCCAGTATTTTTGCCAAAAATCACCAAAACACACAGTTTCAGTTTTCTACTTGCTGAAACTCAGTCTAGGTTATAGTAACTTGTAGTTTCGGTCAGCGGCGTTTTTAGTTGAAAAAAGTGATACTGGAATTAAGTTGCAATTTTTCGACAGACGAGACGGAAGAAATTACGAATGTTCAAAAGTTTAATCTTACCTATTGTCTTAAAAATTGCGAATTTACAACCCAAAATTTTGGTATTTTGGAAAAACATTTACGGACAAAATTTTTTTAACAGGTTATTTTTTGTTAACAGAAGGAGAACTTTTAGCACTACACCCTTGCTGGCGATGGTTCAGTTATTTTGTATGTTATGTAGTCGGAAATGATTTATCTCTACAATTCGTTGTCGGCTTATGATTGCCTCTAGTAAGCTCCGTGCAGCAAATGTACCGATCCCGTTCAACATTTCCACACTGTTCACAGCGTACTTTTTGCGGTTTTAGATGTATCACATTTCGTAGCAGTCGATTCGCGCGATGTTGCGGAAATGGAAACGCCAGACAAGGGCGCGGAATAGGCCTAAGTCATGTAACAAAGGTAATGCATGCAACGCACGACAACACTCGTCTCGGCAAAGCGTTAGCCGTTTCATACAAGCAGTTCACCGTTGTAAGGGACGGATGGAGAGTCCTAGCTAGATAGACACGACTATTTCAGCGAGATAATTGTGAATTACTGGAACGGACTACCAAGTGTATCGTCAATGCTGCATCGGTCAACAGCTTTAAAAATCGTTTTGACAAACACTGGATAAAACATGTTTGTGTTAGAGCTGTCGCTAAAATCAGTCTCTTACTGAAGCGAAGATCGGCTGACGGTCATCAGGGCAGCCTACCAAGCCGAAGAAGATAGGAAATGGTATATTGTAGATAGTCAACTGGAATTCAGCGGAAAACATCTTTTGAATCCAATTCCAGTCTTTCCAGATGCCGGTTTCACGCACTCTTCGGCGTGCTGGGATGTTCAGTAAACCCACGCTGGTTTGTAATTATTCGTCGATAAAAGCGGACGTAGTTAAGCAACAGCCGCAGAAGCAGCAGCAACGCAACTACCAAGACACGTCAGTAGAAGCGTATACAGGCCTACCTACAAACAGATGTACGCAATGCCTGCAACATTTAGGGCGCGTTGGCAACGAGGTCTTGCGGCAGGCTACAAAACGCCTCAAAGTTCTACAAGTTTTGCTCCGTTCCTGACGTAGCGAAGAGAAACAGGCCTCTATGACATTAGTGTAATAAATATTGAGAAGCGACGACTGACTGACGCCCGACCACGATTCCTGGAAAATTTCAAATGGTCATATATCTCAGCAATAGGCTGTCCAATTTACTTCGTGGTTCGAGGGCTGGGTTTTGGGTCTTGTTTTTTCCGCTATGAGTAAATAATGTGCGAGGAGTAGGTTACCTACATTAGATTGGATGCAGCCTAAAATATTTCTTCTTACAAATTAGCGTTAACGATGGCCTCTTGCGTAATGCCACAATATACGCCGTAGGGGACTAGGCCTACTCAGTATACTCACATAGAAACTGCTTGCTTTGGGTCCATGTTGCTGACTTACTTAGAGTAAAAGATAACAATTGTCATTTATTGTAAAAATACGTAAAATAAGCCTAGTCGTTCGTCCATATTTTCACACAACACAAGAGTGAAGCACACTAACATTGTCAATAAACATAATTACGACTAAAAAAACAAAAATCGCCGTCACAATAAGATGCAATAAACCAAACTAGACATTTCCCCTTTTCCTTCCTCATTCCAAAGGAAACGGTAGTGAGTAAAAGTGACAAATGCTTCTACCAGTGTTGCTAGTGGCAGCAACATTGAAAAAATAAATGTCTGAAAATCATTGTGAGCTATCAGCCTGTGAGCTGGCCACAGATAATTGGTTTAAACACCAAACGTGGCGCCTATTGCGATATAAACGACAATGACTTGATTTATTTATAAGTTAAGAACGTCTTCTTCTAAGTAAATGTTTAAATTGCTTTGAATGGTTTAGCGCCAAAGCTTTGCTGGCATTTAAATTTCACATTTAGTTTACCGACACGATTCCATTACGGTGGAATCGCTAATTATCATTTTATTGCATAGCTTAATTTTCGGACACGTTGCCGGTAGATGAATTACGAAAATCGGTCACCATTTGGCAAGTGTGCGAGTGAGAAAAACTCGCAGCACGTATGACGGATATTATTTTAATTACGACCTATTTTAAGTCTTTTTCATACACTGTCAACTTCGATCGTTACAAGATCACCAGTTCACACCCACACAGTGCAAGCACACACACACGCACACGTTCGGGATAAAAACCAACAAATAAGTAACAACGTAGGAATGAAAACACTCTAAACAGCTGCACCAGGAGCAACGGTGAAATGACGTAACCACAAATCGACTGTGAAGAACAACGCGAAAGAAAAAATACCATCAAACTCGGTAAGTCGATTTCGCTTTTTACCAAATTACTTTGGTGCTTGCTACTGTAGCTCGGATAGATATTATTCAGTGACTGTCTGACTTCGTTTATATGAGCTGTTATTATAGTACACAACATGTCATAAGATAAAAAAAATTAAAAATTAAGTATTTCCTCTGATCTCCCGTCTTCTCTACACTTTCGCCGGACTGCAACAGCCGGAGGCACCAACTTAGGCCTAACGCCTTTGAAGCGAACTGAAGTAACAGTGCACTTCAGCTGAGCTGAGTTTGTTCGCTGAGTATACAGTCATGGCTTGAGATGTGAACGTGACGTCAGGGTTTGGTCGGTGAGGGCCTGGTTCGCTGGGATGACGGTGCAGTGGAATTGACTGCAGCCACGGCAGTAGCGGCTTTGCGGGTTCGGTTCTGTTGAGCGCGCCGTCGTCTTCTCTCCTCTACTGACAGCTCGCCGGCAGATACTGGCGTGTCACCGCCAGCAGCGCTGCAACCAGAAATGGATTATAATTTATGATTAATCATTGAATAAAACAGAAAGTACTCGTACATTTTGTAAAGCGTCCCGTGACAAAGTTCACAAAGAAGGCGTCTGTTTAAACTATGAACATCTTTAAAGTTTACAAAAGACGAAGATACACGCAGAACAACCAGTAGGTCTAGTTAAGTAAGATTGAGGAAGAGACTCGGCCTAAAAATAAACTGTTAATGTCGTTCAAAGACGGGCCTTTCGGTTTCTTGCTGATTCAATTTTAAGAAAAATTTATAACAATCGTCTGCAAAACAAATCTTTGGTGATAGCTAACTTTGGAAAATTGCAGCAGATTAAGCCAACTGAGCTGGACTGTAAGAGAACTGTTTAAATGTTTACTTGTTTACTTAATCCAAACTTGCTGGCGTACCCGGTAGCGGTATTGGTCTCGCCGGCGGGTGATGGCTGACCGTCGATGGCAGGACGAGTCTTGGAAGGCGAGGACGAGGAGGGGGAGACTGGCCCAGAGCTGATCCAGACGGACTCGCCACTACGTGACCACTGCGAGCCGTCCATCTTCGTCGTCATGTGCTGCTCGCTGCCCTCCAAGTCGTCCACCTTGTAACATAACCAGCAAACGCACTTTGCTAACATTATGCTATACACTGTGTCTCGGCAGGGACCGCTTATACTCGTATCTTTATGATAATCTCGCTACCAAATATTGATCAATTTTTTCTGCAATTTTTCTACAGCGACGTTTGTAGAAAAAAGCTCACTATATTACCTCAAATATGTTGCTGCACTACCGTGCGAAGTATCACACGACTGTTGCATGCTGTACCTAGTGGTTTCTTGGCAGAAGAAGCAGGGACAATTTCCCCTCTTTCCTACATTTTAGTCTGTCGGATAACGTCCTTCTATTCGAAATGTTTTCTTCCAGGAGTACAGAATTTGGGTTAAAATCCATAAATTATCGACAAATTTGTGAAAGAAATTTAAAATTTTAAGCGTTCATAATTTCTGTCGGAAATGTGCAGCTGTCTGTAAAAAATTACAACTTTTTGCGTGCCTCCTTCACTGTTATAAGCTATGACGCTGGTGGTCGAACCTGATGACTGGCGGTGGTACCAGACCACGAGACAGCCGGCACATCTCGACGTTCTGCCGTCGTCAGTACGAGTGCAGAGGACGACTGAGAACCATCTGTTGTTCTCGGCTGCTGATGCGGCTGGTCGGCCGATGCAAAGAACTGTTCAAAGCGCGGGTCGGTCGGGGGTGGCGCGAGTGCCTCTGGCGGGGGTTCTTCACGCTTAGACCAGGTATAGCTCTGAGTGTTTCGGTCCTCCCACGAGCTGGTGTCGATGTCCGATGACTTGAGGTTGCCCTGGGCGTCGTACCGGTTCACCTGCACGGCGTTCGTGTTGGTCGTACGCTGGATGATGGTCTTGTTCGTCTCGATGCGACTCTTCACCGACTCCGTCACCCTACAAGCCACGCACAGCCCGGTCGATTTTGTAATCGGAAGCGATCAGATATCTTAATCTCCTGCTAAAATGGTGCTACCACCTGGCGAATACAAAAAACTTAAATATAAAGCTGTTATCTCTTAGTGGTTAAAGGTAAAAACTCATTTAGAACATAAAACGTATCGCCTTGGCCTCCGCACGTGCTGTGCGAGATTTAAATGTCACAGTCGCAACTCACAAAAATACCAAACTGTAATGCACGTCATGCGTTTCTTAAGCGCATAATGCACTAAAACTCGTTTCCGGCCAAGGCTCCGCCCCGGATCCCACTGCATAGAAAGCTTACGATCCCTCGATCTTTTCGTCCCTTAGCGTTTCACTCTCGGCGCCTTGGGCGCGTTGAGTCCCATCAGCTCGAAAAAAGTGCATGCAGACTGTGTACGTTACGCCTTGAAAGCTTAGTGTTAAACAGACAGGGCATGCTGCATCTTCGGTCCAGTTGTCTGCTGGCAATGGTTATGTATACGTGCCATTTGTTCGTGCCAATCAGCCGAACCAGTCGAGATTATAAGACAATGACTCATGGCAAGCATACTCTTTTGGCTGCAAACTTTATATCTCCGCGCAGTTGTCTAACGCCACACAATTATTCCTCATTGTAAGCCTATGTGTGCTAAGCGCGAGAACCCCACGAATCCACCATTAGCTATAGAAAGTGGAAAAGCAGTATAGGCCTAAGTTCAAATTTTTTAGGCTGCTGGTTTACAGAAAACACAGCATCTACAATAGCTTAATGCGACACGCGCAAAAGTCCCGCAAACTTGATGAATGACGTATTTTATAGACCAACAGTATCTCAAAATAGCTCTTATTCTAACAAAACTTGAGCAGACCTAATTTTTAAACTTTACTTCGTTAGCAGTAATGTGATGTCGTGCGTAAAAATAATGGAAATTGCTGAAGAAAATAAGTTTTAAAAAATTTTGACCCCTAACAACTTTGTATGTAGTTTCACATGTCCCAAAAACAATGAAAAATTTCATCCAAAATCGTTCACATCTTCATAGCCAATCTTGCAGACAAACAGAAAAATGGTTATTCGGTAGGCCTATCGTCTTCCTTCGGCAAAAAGTATACCACACACACACAGGGATGAAGACAGAAAAAGAGACTGGCTACACGTGCTTCATGCCTTCTACTGTACATAACCTAAGCTTATACCGTAGTCATCGCACGCGTGTAACAGCAGTAACAGCGACCTGACTGAGGTATTCTGGACGACGACTGGTTCGCCCGAGCTGTTAGTCGTAGTCGTAGCTGGAGTGGATTCGGCTGCTGATGTTGTTATCACTGCTGCAGTCGTTGTCGTCGACGTCGTGGAAGATGCTGACGACGTTTCGCCAGTTAACGCCTCTGCAGTCTCCATCTATCAGGGTGTTACTGTTGCTGTTACTGTTCCTGCCGCCTATACTCAAGACTGCAGCCGTTGCTGCACCATAGACTTTACGCAAGAGATGCACGTGTAGCCTATCTAGTTTGTGCAAGTTCGGCTGAGCTACGTTTAGTTCAGTTTTCAGTGATCAAGCACTTTGCTTGACTAATTCGTCCGCGGCAGTTCTATAAGCTTTGCTCTCCAGCGGCGGCACTCAGTTGCTGGCCCCCTGCAGCCAGACTGCTCGCTCGCCTGGCCATCTGTCAATCATTGGGTTTAGTCGCTACAGCAGCTGACCTCCTCGCAGTTGCTGTGGCTCGTGATCGACGACCGAACGTAATATATAGTAGATAAACATAGCTGCTGCTGCTGCTAGGCTAGCAGCTGCTGCTTAGCTGCTGCTGCTGTTGCAGCTGCAATTGATGTAGCTGATGATTGGCCTGACGCATGCATCCTTCCTTGATCCGAGCTCCTTTTATTCGCAACAGTTGCGCAACGTGCAACAGAAGAAACATTCAGAGTTTACATTACACAAGCACCTGTTACGGTATGCGTGGTTTTCTCGTTGGTGACGTAAACTTTTGCTTAAAATGCCAGGACTGCGCCTATACGTTCGTGGGCCAAAACTGCATAAAAATCACGGTAACGTATAGAAAACGGATAATTTAACACGACGTATCTCCTATTGCATGAAAATCATGCCCCTGTTTAGTCCATTAATAAGCGAATCAGTTAATCTAGTTAATCTATAGTCAGACCTGCTAGCCGCCTACATAATCGCTAGTCGAATGAGGTTTAGAATTTAGGCTATCACAAATTGCACACCTATAAATTACGGTAGTCAGTTTTGCTATTATTGTGATCGTCGATTGTTTTCCTTGCACGGCATTCGCGTATTTTTGGACGTTTGACATATTTTTGATTCCTTCAAAACCGTATGCATGCTCGTCTTTGAGAAAAAAAACTTTGCTAGCACAGAAAATCATGAATATTGCAAAGTTTAGACATGTCGACCAACGACAATTTTTTTCATGTTTAAGAGCTAAAGAGTAGGCCTAACCAATGTAGGTACTGCATTGTTGAAAACAAAAAATAACACCACATGCGGTACTTGTAGTACGGGCATAACTTAAAATTACTTTAGCGTTCAAATTCTAAAATTCCTTTAAAATAGACAAATGATTATTTTCATAAAGAAAGTTTCCGAAAATATAGGCCTATGGCTGCTTTTGTATATTCTTACAGCGCTATACACAAGCAGAGATTAAGGCAGAGGTCATAGACCTACAGCAATGTCATATATCGCAATGCGACGATAAGCTGTTTGTTACATGATACGAGCTACATGTATACCGGTATGGGTCTCTCTCTATCATCGATTATCGTTGACTTCCAGTTTATTGCAAACGCGTCAGCACGCCTTCCCGGATTAAATTAGACTTATCAGATTTCTATGTGCTGACCAGTAGGCTATAATAATAATTATTGGTATTTCTAAGTTTGCTACTGTTTGAGCGAGTGATGATTACTGTTAGGCCTATTCGTCAGTGCAATTAGGCTACGTTACTTCTGGAATATTAGACCTATTGTTTTTAATAGGCAGTCGCTTAAATGCCGTTTTCGCTTTTTTGACCCGAAAGACACAATGTTTTACTGGGTTCTTATTTGTACACGTGAACTCTGATGGTATTGAGATCCTCAACTTTGTTGATGTTAGCCATAAACGGATTTGGGGGGGGGGCAAAAAGGCCATGCCCCCCAAAATGCCAAAGTCGCCCTTTTTTCCTTGCATATGCAATGCGTTATAAATTTGTGCAGTAAAACTAATAAAATTTATACTAAATATATGCATTTTTGGGGGGTTTCAAGCCCCAAAAAGCGTTTGATTCCGGGGCTGCGCTCCGGCGACCGGCCCCTACCCAAGAAGTTCACCTTTGTTCTCAACTCCTGGATTCGTCTGTGATGTTGGCATCCTGACGCGCACTGCACACTGCGTGGATGACCACTTGCCCGCCGTCAGTTGAACGACTTGATGCTGTCAGTCGTGTTGATTTTTTTTTATTTAAAAGTTTCATTCCATCAATATTCAGATGTCTGTCTATTGTCCAGAAACATCTTGCACAAACTTGTGGCTCCATAACCCTTGCTGACTCACAAACATTTTATCAAATGTTTGTCTCCAACAGTAAAAAAACAAAATTTACAAATTCGGAAATATGACGTCAGCATGAAGTCGCCAGTAGCAAAAAAATATCTAACTTTTCCACCAATGGAGTACTTCCTTCCTCCTAAACATTCCCTAAAAATTTTGTGAAAAGCTGAACATATATTTGACCGGCAGCCGGTCGAATAGTCTATAGGCTATTTGACCGGCTGCCGGTCAAATATCCGGCCCTGTCACCGCCTTGAACAACCTTAAGCCGGTATGTACTACCACCAAAATGGTGGTCATAGGTACCGGCTAAGGCCGTTCGTGTCCGTGCGGCGACGGCGAGCGCACGGACGCGGCGGCACCGGAGCAACTGATCGACCTCGGCAGAATCCTCACGAGTCGACAGTCTGGCCAAGCAGCTCCTCAAGCTAGCACTATCACAGGATACCGCTTGGCAAGTTTTGCCATTTCTTGCAGCAACCTCTAATATACCACCCAGACTCTATTTTTAATAATGCGTTCACTACTGTTCCTATATATCGTTAAGAAACACTAACCAAACCAAACCCTAACACTAACCCTAACCCTAATCCCAAGCCCAAACACTACACCATAATATTAACGTAAATTCTAGTCATTAGCGCGTACACTATCTATAATGTCATTCGCTAGGTGGCGACTGCGATTTTTCGTTTTGACCGGCTACAGGCTATTTGACCGGTTGCCGGTCAAGAAGTCACCGCTATACAAGTAAACGTCAGTGGGTGTTTATTTCTAAACACAGTGTATAGGAGCGTAGAGGAGCGTAGATTGTGCCTCTGCATGTTTTACTTTAGATTTCATGGCGCTACACACATCTGCTTTCAGCAATTTCAACTTTCCACCAAGGTAAAACTGAAGCTCACATAACGCGCTGCACATAAAGCAATTATAGTGACACAAAGTTACACGCAAAAAAGTAAATATAAATTTAAAACAGAGTTACTTTGGCGCAGTATTTCAATTCATTATTGTTGCATTCGATAACTTTTGTAGGTATATGAAATTACAAATTGCCATAATTTAACACTAATAGTTAAACGCTTATTAACAAAGAAGTTTGAAAAACGCCAAAACGAGATTCCTACTTATAAAAATACAAACGTGTATGAAAGTTTGTCGAACATAAACTGATCAAGATTTGATGAAGATATGGACAATGTATAGCACCTTTCTTTCTGTATTGCAGTCGCAGCGTACAAATGTATTGGGCCCAAACTCGACTACTCTGATTTGCTGAGGATTTTCTGTAGACTTTCGAACTGTTGTACACCTTGTTGCTACAGGGCGTAAGCATAACTTGCTATGGAGATGTCTTAGCAGTCTTAGCAATGGTAGAGGCGTCCGTCTGTCTGTCTGTCTGAATGTCACACTTCTGTACTGCGTCGCAAACTAGGATCGCAAAATCTTTACGGTCTGCTTCTTGAGAAATTCCAATACATCACGTTGTAAGTTTAAAAATCTCCGCGACAAATCAGAGTATTAAGTAAAATTTGGGTTTCATCGTAAAACGCGAAGCCGCCGTAAAACAAGGAAGACACATATCAATAGTAAGGCACCCCAAACAGCTGCGGTCCGCGTCCACGGGATCGTAGGCTGGTCGACAATATCATCCAACGACGGCGGTCTCCTTCCCTCATTGTTAGCCTCGACACATTGCCACAGCCGGTGCATCAGTAGCTCGGGCTGCTGCTGCAGGTGGGCAAAGATTGCGTCATGCCACAGCGCACTGTCAGCAAACCGACGCAGTTGATACGGATAGTCGGCGTCGGACCGTGGCATGTAGTAGGCGTTGAAGTCAACATGACGAGGTCGTGACGGCTGGATAGCCAGCGGAACCATTCCGGTCAAATACACCTAGAAATGTAGGAAATAAACGTTGCACGTTAGAGTTTAAGGCACAAAATCACACATATTTTACAAGTAAAATATAAGAAGTGAAGTTCAGCGACAAAACAATGCAATAACAATGCAATAACAATGAAAATACGCGTACAATACATGAAACAGTGATGACTATGTTGACTACGGAAAAAGCGACACTGCTGAAAAACAGGCGTAAAACTACGAAGTATAAAATTAAACGGTATTAAATAAACACATTACAAAGCGCCATGAAAACAAAACAGCAAGTTAACCCCTACTAAATTTGATCACTTTACATTCGATTAATATTGGCGAGGTTCATATACTTTTTTCCTTTTCATGGCTCTTTCATCGGCATACTCTCACAAAATATGTGAAAGAAGCCAGAAAACATAGCACTAAGGAAAGATTGCTATTGAAAGAAAATGTATACAGAACTTTAATATGAAACTTAAACAATAAACACTTAACACGTCAGCAAGATTATCTTTGACCGAAAAACAAAAAAAATGTATTTTGCCAAACAGTTAAAGTAATAATTAATACAAATATTATCAACGTCATTTTACACCCACCGTTCAACGGTTATTAAAAACAGAAGAATACGTTGGAGAAATGAAAACGTTAAAAACGCATTTTTATGAATTTTTAAAAACTTTATAAACGTTTAATACGTAAATTTATATGCGTCGTACTGACGTCATCGAGCCAGATTTGTGGAACGTGACGAACAAGGCGATTGGCGGCTGTAACGAAGTTCGTCGTCATAATGAACGCTAGTCCCTGACAGAATGTTGGCCAATATGTGTAGCGCCATTGCGTCCTAGCAATACGCCACTTGCCTTCGCGCGCCACCTGCCACGTACCACATACTTACAACGTCAATGCACAGTGTTGACCAAATCAATAGAAATGATTAAAAATTTTAAGCCTTTCTAGCCGTGATATAAGTAAGTAGGCTAAGCGAGCAAGTTGCCTTTATTCGAAAGTGACAATCGCACTGGTCGGGAGTCAGGGGGCGAAGCCCCCCTGAAGCTGAAACACTTTTTGCTTCTGAATGTTCGATGAAAACCGCAAATTCGCCCATTTTTCTGAAAATTGGAAACGCAAAAAACCATCAAACGTTGTTGAATTTTGCAATTCTTGCTGGAAAATGGCAAAAAACGCACCTTTTCATATAAAGTCGCCTGTAAAAAATTTTCATGGTCGGGCCAAAGGGAGGGCCATCGCACCGTGCCCCCTCTAAATACGCCACTGCGTCCGTCACACTCTGGCACTGTATCAAAACGGCGACACCTAAAATCACGAAATCTTCACTGTTGGCTGCCTCAAGGTCTCTAGTATTTCGTGACAAAATTTCGTGCCCCTGGGTGAAGGGGTTCCCCTCGAACGAGGGCGTCAAAGAGGGGTACCCCCTAAAAATGTTGTTTTGTCGTTATTGGCTCGTATAGTGTGAAAACAGTTGCAGATAGGTACAGACATGCTGCACATCATAACAAGCACGAGTGACAGGCTTTTTAGATTTATCAACATCGATGACACTGAACGACCTTGAACCCTCCCCCCAAAAAAGGGGGGTTTTAGTGAATTTTTCGCAATTTTTGGATGCAGCGCACGTTTCAACACTGAATTGCAACAAAATGGCTCGAGTTAAACCAAGACAACCTGCATATGAAATTTTCAGCAGTCCAAGTCCCGACTCCCTAGGTTCAAGGAGGCCGGCGCAGGCGGGCGTCAAAGATGGCTACCCCCCTAAAAAGTGGTTATTTTATCGCAATTATCTCGTGTAGCGTGAAAACGGTTGCAGATAAGCACAGACATGCTGCTTATCATAACAAGCAATAGTGACAAGCTTTTTATTGGTGTCAACGTCGATAACCTTGAATGACCTTGAACCCCCAAAATAGGTTTTTAGTGGATTTTTCGGGATTTCCGGCTGCAACACATGCACATTTGAAGACTGAATTGCACCGAAATGGCTGGAGATGGACCTGGACAACCTGCATATGACATTTTAGCATACAACGTACATTTTTAAAAATCTAATTTTCGATATCTTAAATTCAAGGAGTCTTCCATACGGTGGCCTCAAATTTAAGTACTCTTTCAAGATGCATTAATATCTTTATTGCTGTAAACCTACACTAATTGCTAAAGTGGCTGGACCACTGCTATAGCACGTCACGTGAGTTTTGCTCAAATTATTTGTAAACACCATAGCGAAAGAGAGTAGGTTCCGCCTTTGACCTGCAACTTTTTAGACGTTTGTCTTCTACACTTCGCATTCACGTTTGTTTTATGCATTAAATGATTTACTTACTTACTTACAACTGCAAAAGCCAGAAAAATTATCCTGTGCATGATGTTGCAGAGCACAATTTACGCGGCCAGCTGAACAAATGCAGGTTGGAATGCCTTGCGGTCAGTCAGTTACATGAACATTACCTCCTCGTTGCGCCAGACGTTGCATAGTATCCACATATTAGACGACGACGACGACGACAATGAGGATGCTGATGCTGGCGGTGCGACTGTTAGCTCGCTGAGTCGAGCTATCAGTGAGAACATGTTCACGAACGCGTCGTCGTCCGCCTTCATGACCCATCTGACGCACAATGTTCACCAGGTCAATCAGTCGTTTAAATTAACGAACATAAAGGCTACAAGGCCAATTACATCACAGTAAGTCATCGCGGAATAATGGTTATTACAAGACCACCGCAAACATGTCTGCTACATAAAATGCACTTTACAAAACCGAGAAGACTATACACAGAAGACTACACACAAAAAGTGAGTGATTGCTGAAAGGCTTTAAGGGATGGATAGAGACAAATTAGTAAATAACAATGACCTCTTTGAGTGCCCGTAAATCTGCAAAATTTATCAAACGGACCAAATGCAAGACTTAACTGATAGTTCGCAAACATCTTATTAATAAACTTTTAATTCCAAGTTTATTGAGTTGCTGATAAATGCTTCTGGCCAGTAACCATTAACCACACCAGTAAGGTTTGGAGGTTAAGCCCCAGCGGTCGTCGATTTTGACACATTGTGGGTCAGCAAAACACATTTGGACACAAACTAGCAGTGTTGGGCATGAGTTAACTCAGATGTGTTTCAACTCACGAGTTAACTCAGTTGTTGCGAGTTGTGAGTTTGAGTTGAGTATTTGTGTGAGTTGTGAATTTATTAAACAGCAATTCAACAAATTTTGCGGCCAACTGGGGTCGAATAGGTAAGTATGACTGGACTGAACCATTCATTTCCGGTTATTGCTGCCCATACAGAAGTGTCATCATATCTCGCTGATCGGTCGTTAACAAAGACGCACAAATCAGTTTTCATCTAGTTTGATACAACATTGCCATTATAAGCTGCAGTAGAGAGAATATTCAGCGTAGGCAAACAGATTGAAACTCAGAGATGCATACAAACTTCAGATGCAAATTGTTAGAAATTGCCATTGCTGAAAGCAAACATATGTAGGAAACAAACAGTGATTGGAAACAGATAAGTCAATCAGACAAGTTCACTCAAAAGACTTCTAAGTGAACATGACTGATTGACTAAAGTGACAATGACTAAGTACTGAGTAGGCTAAGAAATATTTTTGTAGAACAGCGAACAGTGATTTTTTGCTGATTGACTGCTTTTTAGCATAATAGGACAACCTTATTTACTTCATTGATTGAGTGCTTGATTGACTGTTCGATTAACTTGTAACCGATAACAAATGAGATTATGAGTTAATTCATTTTGTTCGTGAGTTTGATTTAACTCACTACAAAGTAAATAAATTGAGTTTGAGTTTAAACTCATTTGGTCTTCATGATTTGAGAGTTTGATTTAACTCATTTTCTGTCTGACTTTTCCCAACGCTGCAAACTATACACACTAAATTATGCATGAACGTGTATGTCCGAGCACTGTGATGTTTTGACGATCGTTGTGATTTTGTGTATGTAACCTACACGAAATCTAATACCAATTTCTTTCTCAAACGGCTAAAATCTCTCTTCTATGTTTATGTTTCATCATAAAAATAAAACAAAAAAATAACAAGAAAACAGAAAGAAAACAAAGATAAGGATACATATCAGCAAATACAGAAAGAAAACTTACAAGAGAAAAACACAAGTTTATAATAGAGCATACGATACGACACGATACAATAAGAATTTGCATTTGAAAACTAACAGACAGACCGTCAGTATAATCTAGCAAATAAATTAAAAAGAACTACAATGTACGCAATAAAAAATTGTTTAAAATGAAATAAGAGAAATTATAATAGGCGTAGCCCTGCAGTTATGACGTAAAACATTAAAAAAAATTAAGAAACTGACTAAAATCAGAGCAACTAAAAAAGAAAAAAAAATAATCACAACTAAAACTGGCAAAAAAATCTAAAAAGCTGCGGTGTTTATTATGGTGTCTTACTCAGCGTTGTGGCAAAATTCGTTGAGCCACTGGAGAGCGCCGATCGCTTTGAGCGTTATGTTGCCGTAAGAGTCGATAAAGTCCAACTGAACGAGGTCCCCGTGTGTGGTCTGTTCGTCAACAAGTGCCCGCTGTAGGAGGTCGTACTCGCTGCCGTTGACTGGCCGGCCCAACACAAATCTTAACGTGATCGCCCTGTCGACGGACAACAACGATCGGTAATCAACGAATTAGAAAATAATGCTTCAGCTTCAGCTTCAGCTAAGTACTTAATTATGTGTCCCATTGCTATAGCATAGCACGGGGCAGATCTATTAAGAAATCACTTCTGTCATTCTGTCATTCGGTCTGTAAGCACTCCTACGGCCGCAATTTTGATTCGATTTTGATGAAAGTTTGTGCAGTGATTCGGGGCTCGAAGAGTAAAATCGAGTTTTTTTGAAGTGAAAATCCGATAACTCCTTCCCCCATTTTGCTCTATTTTTTGCCCGGGCAATGTATTTTCAATGGAAAGGTTTTCATACCACAGTAAACAAACCTGAGGGCTTATAATGACGGCTGATAGCTCAAAAACGTGTCTCAGGGGCGGCTATAAACACAAAAAAAGAAAACAAAATTTAATCCGCTAATTTGAGTCTTTAACCCCCAAAAGAGTGATCACTGCATTTTCAGTGGCCTGTCATTTACAACTGTCCAAAAGTTTTGCAGAAAGATTAATTTTTTGCGCCATAAAGTCGCTTCTGCGCAGATTCTTTCAACAAAACGGCTGAATTAGTATTCGTTACAGTATTTAATTTACACATGCGTAAAAAAGGTAACAAAATGCCAGAAATTTGGAAAAATAAACGATCCGAGACAGGTAAACGAAATGCTAATCTCAAACATTATTATGTGTTCGTATGCATTATTATTTTTTATAAATGTACAAAACATCAGTTTATACACTTGTTAACGGCGACATGCAATGAGTGACACATCGAAAACAGCAAAAATCATAAAAAGGTGATATCACTCACCATCACATCGCCCAACTGTCAATGTGCTGTTGAATAATATCACCTTTTTATGATTTTTGCTGTTTTCGATGTGTCACTCATTGCATGTCGCCATTAACAAGTGTATAAACTGATGTTTTGTACATTTATATTTGCTGTTTTATTACAATAACAAACTTTTTATGTTGATGGTCAATTATAAACCATCTGCTTTCCACGGCCATGAAGACACCGAACCTTAAATATTTTGGGGTCAAAATTTTGATCTTTAGGGGTCACATACTGACGTCATCGGAACGTGAACATCAGACTCAGCGAGAGATCTTTCCTAGTGGTGGTCAATGATGACCATGCGTCTATCTTGCACGGATACGGAGATACGGAGCTTCAAAAATTTTGGGGTCACGAGTTTGACCTTTTGGGGTCACGTGACGTCATCGGTCACGTAACCATCGGACTCGGCGTGGGCAGTTTCCTATTAGTAATCAATGATGACCATGTGTCTATCTTGCACGGATACGGAGATACGGGGCTTCAAAGATTTTGGGTTCACGAGTTTGACCTTTTGGGGTCACGTGACGTCATCGGTCACGTGACCATTGGACTCGGCATATGTGGATTCCTATTGGTGGTCCATTGGAACCATGCGTCTGTCTTGCACCGTTACGGAGATATAAAGCCTTAAAGTTGCATTTGCCCATGTAAAAGGCCAAAAGTTCACTGCGCATGCACGTGACCTGTAAGCAGGGGGTCGAAAATTACCACATATTTGGAATTCCCAGGTCCACACTGCCTATTCATTATACAACTTTTATGGGTCTACGATGACGATTAGGGGTCGTTTATAGGTGAAATTTTTATACAGGAGCGTTTTTGGCCGAAAATTTTTTAAGTCCGTTTTTTTGCCCAATTTTTGACTTTGGGGGGATTTTTCAGGGGTTAGATATTAACTTCGAATTTTCTACCCCTAAAAAGGCACACCCTTGCGTGAGACCGCGTTGTTTGAGCCA